>Ga0082212_10007328_pt1 | contig 14616 bp, 13 predicted proteins | sample TergutNt197P3_FD_71548 | JGI IMG/M metagenome (GOLD analysis project Ga0082212, IMG submission 71548) | Neocapritermes taracua P3 segment gut microbial communities from Petit-Saut dam, French Guiana - Nt197 P3 | ecosystem: Host-associated > Arthropoda: Insects > Digestive system > Gut ... | reverse complement strand
TGCGATCACTTGGTTGTATTTGTCGGCAAGCTGCCTAGCCGTCATGTTTTCGGCTTCGGCTTGAACCGAAATGGGTGTGCCGTGTTCGTCTGTGCCGGAAACCATCAAAACATCGTGGCCAGCCATTCGCATGTAACGAGAAAAAACATCTGATGGAACGCCGAAACCCGAAACGTGCCCGATGTGCCGCGGGCCGTTCGCGTAAGGCCAGGCAACGGCTGTGAGGATATTAGACATGTCCGAAAGCATACTGGTCTTGGAGGACACCTGGTCCAGCAATATCAGGTCATTATGAAATTTTCTGCGAAGCCTCCCCTGACATCGGGTAGGTAATGCTGTGATCTAGCTTAGACTTTTAGGTATGAGTAACGTCATAGTCGTCGGCAGCGCAAACTTTGATCATCGTTTGGTTGTTGCCAGTTTTCCGGCTTCGGGTCAAACTGTGCTTGCAGGCCAATCAAGCCAAGGTTCAGGCGGGAAAGGTGCGAATCAAGCAGTGGCCGCTGCCCGCTGCGGTGCTCGTACCAAGATGGTAGCTTGCCTGGGAGACGATGATGCCGGACGAGCCTTGCTGAAGGCAATGGAAAGCAACCTAGTAGACACCTCCTATGTGAGGGCTACTTCCGATGCTCTCACTGGAGCCGCATATGTGATGGTTGACGCGACCGGAGAAAACTCGATCATCGTTGCTCCCGGGGCAAATGCTCAGTTGAATAGCGCCGACTTGGACAAGGCTTTCGCTGAACTGAGTGAAACAGACTATGTGATGCTGCAATTGGAAATTCCGCTTTCGTTAGTGGCAGAAGCGATTTTCAAAGCTCACAGCAGACACGCAAAAGTCGCTGTGAACGTCTCTCCAGTGAACGAGGAAATCAAACCATATCTGGGCGTGATTGATGTGCTGATCGTCAACGAAGGCGAATTGCGGGATGTTGCCGCCTTGTTCAACTTAGCTGACGACGATATCGAAGTTCTGGCAACTACGGTGGCAAGCAGACTTGGTAATATGTTGGTTTGTACCCTAGGGGCAAGTGGTGCGTTGGTGGCAGCCAATAATGACTTGACTAGAGTTGAAGCGCCAAAGGTCGAAGTTACCGACACTACGGGAGCTGGCGACGCATTCGCTGGTTATTTCGTGGCAGCTTTAGCTACGGGCGCTACAGTTTCGTACGCATTGCGGCGAGCGGCGGCCGCTGGTGCGCTAGCTGTGACCAAAGCTGGAGCACTGCCAGCCATGCCATTTGCTTCGGAAGTTGAGTTAATCGCGTAGTCTTGCAGCCCTATCACAGTTCTAGCCAGAATCGTTGTCGGGACTTTCGCTCTTTTTCCAAAGCTGGTGATAGCTCACGCCCAGATCAGCAAGTAGTTGCCGAAAAAGTGGAAGGCTTAGCCCAATAACGTTCGTGTGGTCGCCCTGCAATCCGGCGATGAAAGCTCCGCCGTACCCATCGATTGTGAAACCTCCGGCGACATTGAGCGGTTCTCCGGTAGCGACGTACGCCTCGATTTCTGCCTGCGAAAACTCGCCAAAGTTAACACCGGTTGTGGCTACTGCGGTTCGGCACGACTGCATACCATTAGTACGTACTATCACATGATGTCCGGTGTGGAGCAGTCCGCTCTTTCCTGAAAGCGCTCGGCAGCGCTGTCTCGCACGCTGCGCACTTCCAGGTTTTCCAAAAACCTCGCCTGCAAATTCAAAGAGCGAGTCACAACCGATCAGAACAAGGTCGGCGTCAGGTAGGGACGCGGCTACCTGTTCGGCTTTGGCCTTTGCTAATGCCTGCACCAATGCAACTGCCGCTAAGTCGCCGAATTGGTCTTCGTCGACTCCCGAAACTAGTACTTCTGGGCATAACCCGGCATCCTGCAATACTCGTAGCCTTGCCGGTGAAGCTGATGCCAACACAAAACGCATAGTGAAAATCTAGTGCAAACAACGAGTGGGGATGGCCTAAAATTGATTACGTGCAGGCGCTAATTGATTCAACGATATTGGCTGCGCAACTACGGCGACCGTGCTGGTGGGACATCAAGGCAGTTGCAGAAACTGGTTCGACAAATGCCGATCTAGTTCAGGGGGCAAAAATGGGTCTGCCTTCGGGCATGGTCGTGGTCGCGGATTACCAGACGCTCGGACGCGGCCGCTTAGCACGACGCTGGGTGGCTCCGCCGCAAACAGGGGTTGCGTTTTCGGTAATGTTGCGGCCGGAATCTAGCGAAATACAGCGCTGGTCTTGGCTGCCGTTGCTTGCGGGGTTGGCAGTTGCTGAAGGTTTGCAGAATGCAGCTGGGGCGCAAGCCGAGCTGAAATGGCCGAATGATGTTTTGATTGGCGGTAAGAAGATTTGCGGGATTCTTGCTGAGCGGGTGGAGTGTAAGCCTCGTGCTGCCATTGTTCTTGGTATGGGAATCAATACTTCTATGACTGCCGACCAACTTCCGGTTCCGACTGCTACCTCGCTGACAGTTGCGGGCTTACGCTTTGAACTGCACCAAGTCGTTGCTGAAGTGTTGGATGCGTTGGCTTGTTGGTTTTCGCGTTGGGAGGCAGGAGATGATCTGGTAGCGCCCTACACCGCTGCCTGCGCCACCATTGGGAATAAGGTCAAAGTGATAACTTCCGAAACGCAATCATTTACCGGTGTTGCACTCGGCGTAGACCTTGCCGGATGCCTCATGGTTCGCGGCGCGGAAGAAATGCGAACATTCGCTGCCGGAGATGTCGTACATCTGCGGTGACACTCAATAGAGCGTTTGTGTGGGAGAATTCCAGCATGGGTCTGCCTAGCAAATACTTGGGTCAAGGAGAAGTCGAAATACTGCATCTTCGTACCCATGCAAAAGTTTTAGTGAGACCTACATTCATGCTCTTGCTGGTAGCGGTATGCCTGGGAGTCGTCATTGCTATCACTCCAGTTAGCTGGCAATGGTGGGCGTTTTGGGCGCAGTGGGGACTTGCGATCATTCTAATCTTCAGTTTTTCGCTCTATCCGTTCATGCGTTGGTACACCACAACCTACACTTTGACGAATCGCCGTATCATCACGCGGCGCGGCATCATCAAAAAGATTGGACATGATCTTCCGCTGGGTCGGGTCAACAATGTTGCGTATGAAAAGGGTCTGATCGACCGGATGTTTGGCTGCGGCACCTTGGTGCTGACCACCGCGGCAGAAGCTCCAGTGAAATTGGAGGATATTCCCGACATCGAACGGGTTCATGTGCTGATGACCGAATTGCTTTTCGGCGAACATCCGCAGACTGACCCCGAGACATTGAGTCTCCAAAATACCTCAGATGAGTGAAATGAGCAGATCTGGCTAGTGACAGTTAGCCGGAATTACTTGGCTAATTTTGCTTTTAACGCTTCACCTTTAGCTTTTGCGCCTTCACGTAACTGGTTCTGAAATTCGAGAGTCTTTGCAATCAGTTGCGCATCTCCTACAGCGAGAATTCGTGCTGCTAGCAGTCCAGCGTTGCGGGCGTTGCCAATCCCGACAGTAGCTACCGGTACTCCAGCAGGCATCTGCACGATGGAAAGCAGGGAATCCAGCCCGTCCAATTCCTTAAGCGGTACCGGCACTCCGATCACCGGAAGTGGGGTGAGTGCAGCTAGCACTCCTGGAAGATGCGCAGCTCCGCCAGCGCCAGCGATGAGCACTGCGATACCGCGTTCGTGGGCGCCCCTGGCGTATGTGATCGTTTCGTCTGGCATCCGATGGGCGGAGATGACATTAACTTCGTAGCCGATGTCGAACTCGTCTAATGCTTTCGCTGCGGCTTCCATTACTGGCCAGTCCGAATCCGACCCCATCAAGATTCCAACTCGAATATCACTCATTTTGCTTCCGATCTGATAAAAAGTTAGTTCCTTGAGTATACGTGGCCATTCATACCTTCTCGCATGGCAAAGGCTAACCTGTGCTTGGTAACGGAATCATTCCAACCAGTACGCTCGCTTGCAGTACTACTAATAAAGCGAAGATCAGTAGTAGCGCTAGTGACCATCCGAGAATCTTGCGGAAAATAACGCCTTCCTGATTTGTCATTCCCACTGCGGCGGCAGCGATAGACAATGATTGCGGAGAAATCATCTTCCCCATGCAGCCGCCAGTTGAGTTGGATGCCACCATCAATACCTGGTGGGCGGGCGAGTCAGGCCAAACTGTATGAGCGGCTTGTGCTTGCATTGCGGCGAATAGGGCATTGGAGGAGGTATCTGAGCCGGTGACAGCTACTCCCACCCAGCCAAGTATTGGCGAGAGGAAGGCGAATGCTACTCCAGTTCCCATCGCCAAAGCTGTGCCTAGCGAAACTGTCAAACCTGAAGCGTTCATGGCATATGCAATGCCTAACACGCAAGCGATGGTTATGATTGTGAATTTCAAAGAGACGACTGTCTTCCCCAGGACTTTAACGGCAGTATCAACGCGCATTCGGTAGATGAGGAAGGTGACGATTCCTCCAATGAACAGCAGTGTGCCTGTCGAAAGCAGCGACCAAAGGTTGATATTCGTAGCGACGCACGATGTGAGGCCGTCAGCTTTGAAGCAGTCGCCCAAGCCTGGCCAGGTAAAGACCAAGGCACCAGGTACTTTTTCGCCTGCCGGGTTTGTATAACCCCCAGCCCAACTGGTGATGGCTGTTTTGACGAAGGGAAGCTGGGAGATTGAAAAGATGATTACCACGATTAAGTAAGGGGCGGTTGCTCCCCAGACACGGGCAGCGCCACTGCTGAATTGGGCGGGAGTTTTCTCAGCTTCGTCTTCTTGTGCGAACTCGGCAAGAACCGGATTCTTTGGTTTCACGACTCGCAACAATCCCAAGATGAAGCCGATGCATGCCACTGAAGCGATGACGTCGGTGATCTGGTAGCCAATGAAGTTTGAGGCGACGAACTGGAAGATTGCGAAAACGACACCTGCCCCCAACGCGATGTGCCAAGTGTCTTTGAGACCACGCAGGCCGTCAACCATGAAGACCAGGAACAGCGGCACAACTGTCGCCATGAATGGCGACTGTCGCCCGGCCATCTGCCCCAAAAGTTCCGCTAACGTTCCTGGGTCGAGGCTTCCGTCGCCGAATACCCCAGCCGCACCGGTACCCAGAGCAGTTATCGGGGCACCCATGACTCCGAAGGCGACCGGAGCGGTGTTTGACAGTAGACAGACTACGGCAGCTTTCAGCGGTTTCATTCCAGCAGCAACCAACATTGCCGCAGTTATCGCAACTGGGGTGCCGAACCCAGCCAGCGCCTCCAAGAGTGCACCAAAGCAGAAGGCGATCAAAATGGCCAGAATTCGTAAATCTGTCGAAATGCCGCGCAGCAGGTCGCGCAGCACCTTGTCCCAGCCCATTTTGACAGTCAAGTTGTAGATCCACACTGCCGAAATCAGAATCGTCATAATCTGGCAGATGCCAAAGAAAATACCTTCAAGGGTCGCCGAGGTGGCCATGAGAACTGGCATCTGCCATCCCAAGATTGCCATCAGAACCGCCAGGGCTAGCGTAGCCAGCGATGCTTTCCAAGCGGGAACCTTGAAAACACCTAGCAGCAAGAAAAGCGCAACCAAGGGAAGGGCTGCCACTAGGGCTGACAGTGCCAGATTGTCTGCGATGGGGGAAGTAATTTGAGAGAAAGTTTCTAGGGTTACCAGCACTGATGTCTTTCCTAACTGCGGCATTGCGTATTCGAGAATCTCCAGAACCAACTTTACTTGTATGACATGCCTAACATGTGTCCATCTTGCGTGCGGAGCCGCTGCGCAGCACCACCGTAAGTGATTGGGCGGTATGTACAAAACCAATCACAAGTGCTGAGTTGAGGTAGCTTTATGATAATTAATTTCAGAAATTCGGAGGTTAGGGTGTTTGAGGCAAATATCACCAGAGCAGCGGCAGCGGTGCGTGCCACAAAGATCAGCGACGTGAACTACCAAGTCCACCTAGATGTGACACCGCAGGCTGCAAAGGCTGCGGGCATGAATCCGAGCGAGCATTTTTGGTCGCAGACGACGATTGACTTCAATTTCAGCGGCGGCGAATGCTTCGTAAATCTGATCGCCCACGAGGTCACGCAACTTGTCTTGGACGGTGCCCAACTTGACCTGGGCAACTTCGGCGACAATATCGTCAGCTTCGAGGCTCCGGCGGGCTCGCACCAGCTTTCGATCTGGGCTTGGTGTAACTATTCACACACTGGGGAAGGGCTACACCGTTTCGTTGATACAGTCGATGAACAAACTTATCTCTACTCACAATTTGAAACTGCGGACGCTCGTCGGATGTACGCCTGCTTTGAGCAGCCCGATCTGAAAGCAAGTTTTAGCCTAGTGGTGAATGCTCCGCGCCGGTGGCGTGTGTTTTCAAATTCTATTTCGCCAAATCCGGAAATGGTCGCCCCCCAAGTCGAGCAGCACGTTTTCGCACCCACGCCGCGGATTTCGACCTATCTTACTGCCCTGGTTGCCGGCCCTTATCATGTGCAAACCGACGTTTACAAAAACACTGGCGGTGAAATTCGGTTGGGGTTGGTCTGCCGAGAGTCGATGGCTAAATATCTGGATGCGGAACGTCTTTTTGAAACTACGAAGGCCGGACTGGCTGTCTTTGAAGCCGCGTTCGATCAACCCTATCCATTTGCGAAATACGACCAGATTTTCGTACCTGAATTCAATTTCGGCGCGATGGAAAATGCGGGCTGTATCACCTTCCGTGACGAGTATTTGTTCCGCTCCAAGACCACTAAAGCCTCATATGAGGGTCGCGATAACACCGTGCTGCATGAGATGGCGCACATGTGGTTTGGAGACCTGGTGACCATGCGCTGGTGGGACGATCTGTGGCTAAACGAGTCGTTCGCAGAATGGGCTTCACATTGGTGCCAGGCGAAGATCGGAACTGGCGACGACCCATGGGTGGTGTTCGCCAACAATCGCAAGAATTGGGCTTATCGGCAAGACCAACTACCTTCAACCCATCCCATCGCTGCCGACATGGTTGATTTAGAGGCCGTCGAACTGAACTTTGACGGCATCACCTATGCCAAGGGCGCATCCGTGTTGAAACAGCTTGTTGCCTATGTCGGAGAGAACGAATTCTTGGAAGGGTTACGCGCGTATTTTGCTAAATATGCTTGGGGCAACACCACATTCGACGATCTTTTAGACGCCTTAAGTCAAGCATCGGGTCGTGATCTTTCGAGCTTTGCGGCACAGTGGCTACAAACAACTGGCCCAAACACGTTGCGAGCTGAATTTGACGTAGATGCCACAGGTTGTTTCACGCACTTTGCCATAAGACAGTCGGGAGAAACACTGCGGCAACATCGATTGGCCATTGGATTGTACTCATCCCAAGCAGATTCTGATGCAATCACCCGAATCAAGCGCATTGAAACTGACATCAGCGGCGAATTGACGCAAATACCACAGTTGATCGGCTGCCAGCGTCCAGAGTTGATTCTGCTCAATGACGACGACTTGACCTACGCCAAGATTCGTTTGGATGAACGCTCCTTATCAACGGTGATTAACCACTTGAGCGACATTGATTCTGCGCTGGCGAGAGCGCTGTGTTGGGGTGCTGCCTGGGACATGTGCCGTGATGGTGAACTTCCCGCCAGCGGCTACATTGAACTGGTATTGAAAGCTGTGCCGCATGAAACTGACTTGACTGGAGTGGGTACGGTGCTTGCTCAGGCTAAGAAAGCTATCGACTACTACTGTGCCCGCGAGCAACGAGCCGAGCTTAACTCGACTTTCCACCAACGCATGTGCGAACTTGCTAAAGCAGCCGTTGTGGGTTCAGATCATCAACTGGCATTCTTCAGGGCGGCGGTTTATTCGGCTCCGGATGCTTCCGCTGCTTTTTTGCAAAACATATTAGCCGGAGTTGAGACTATTCCGGGGTTGGAGATTGACACCGACCTACGCTGGCGCATCGTCACTCAATTAGCTGGTCTGGGAGTGTTCGGCCAGGTGGAGATTTCTGCCGAGTTGGAACGCGACAACACCAACGCTGGGATGGAAAAGGCGGCAGGCGCCCGAGCTACCCAACCTGATGCCCAGGCGAAGGAGGCGGCATGGAGTCAGGCAGTGAGCGAACAAACTCCGAACGAAACTCATGCCCAAGTTTGCAGCCAGTTCTGGCGCTTCGATCAGGATGAAGTGCTCATGGGGTACCTAGATCGCTACTTGGAAGTAGCAGCGGCTATTTCTGACGGGCGTGACGGCTGGGATACGCGTTCATCAACAATCCGGCAACATATCTTGGGGGTTTTCTTCCCTGCGCCACTCATGAATCGGGTGCAACTCGACCGCTACACGATGTGGTTCAATTCCCACGAACTTTCCCCATCTGTAACCCGGCAGTTCGCTGAGTGTCTGGACGATGCCGAGCGAGCGCTGCGCTGTCAGGGGGCTGCTGCATCTGCTGTATGACCAAACTGACGATGAGACTTGAGCTTGGGACTTGAAACCGGCGCAACCAGAACCACGATAAGGTAGCTGAGTGGAGCGGATATTTAGCCGCCTCCACAATATAAGGAGACCTGAGTGATGAAGGAAACTGTTTCGGCTCGGGTGATTGCTGATTCTGCGGAAATATCCCGAATGGTAGTCCGGATGGCTCACCAGATTTTGGAAGCCAACGCCGGAGCGGAAGATTTGGTGCTGCTGGGGATACCAACGCGCGGAGTTCCGTTGGCGCAAAGGCTTGCGAGCGAGCTAGGACGCATTGAAGGCTCGCCAGTTCGCCAAGGTTCACTCGATGTCACCATGTACCGTGACGATCTACGTCGCAACCCAACCAGACCGGCGGGTCGTTCCCAGGTTCCTGGCTCGGTTGAAGCGGCGGTTGTGGTGTTGGTCGATGATGTGCTGTTCTCTGGACGTACGGTAGTTGCGGCTTTGGATGCGTTGCGGGATTTGGGAAGGCCGCGCTCAGTTCAGTTGGCGGTACTGGTAGACCGCGGGCATCGGGAGCTGCCGATTGCTGCCGACTATACCGGCAAGGTGGTTCAGACCGCTGCTGACGAACATGTTTGGGTGAAAGTGAAAGAAATAGACACAGAAGACGAAGTCGCCATTAGTCGGGAGGCGCAAAGATGAAGCATCTGCTTTCGGCGGGCGATCTCAGCTTGGATGAGGCAAACTCAATCCTTGATTTAGCTGACCAGATGCAACAGGTGCAGCACCGTGAGGTAAAGAAACTGCCGGTCTTGCGCGGGCGAACTATCGTCAACGTCTTCTTTGAGGATTCCACCCGTACTCGTACTTCATTTGAGATCGCGGGAAAGTGGCTCTCGGCAGACACTATAAACGTCTCCGCCAAGGGTTCTTCAGTCTCAAAGGGCGAATCGCTGCGTGACACCATGCTCACCCTCGATTCCATGGGAGTGGACGCCTTCGTCATCCGGCACTCCTCATCCGGTGCGGCACACCAGGTTGCCAATTGGGTGAAGGCTTCTGTTGTGAACGCTGGCGACGGCCAGCATGAACACCCAACCCAGGCGTTGCTCGATGCCATGGCGATACGGCAGCATTTCCGCAAACTTGGCCGAGATAGTTGGGCAGGGCTGCGAGTCGGGATTGTCGGCGATCTGCTGCATTCGCGCGTGGTACGTTCCAATGTGTTACTGCTGCGTACCTTGGGCTGCGAAGTCGTATTAGTTGCTCCTCCAACGCTACTGCCGACTGGGGTGGAAACCTGGGGGGTCGAAGTCACTTCTGACCTTGATCAGGTAATTGAGAATCTCGACATCGCCATGATGTTGCGGGTGCAGCGCGAGCGCATGAGCGGAGGTTTCTTCCCAACCGAACGCGAATATGCCGACGGGTTTGGATTGACACTAGAAAGGCTGCATCGACTCAAGCCCCAGGCGGCTATCTGTCACCCCGGGCCCATGAACCGTGGCATGGAGATTTCCAGCGACGCTGCCGATGCCGCCAACTCGCTAGTCCTGAACCAGGTCGCTGCCGGAGTCGCAGTGCGAATGAGCGTGTTGTATCACGTCTTGGGTGGATCGACCGAAGGGATACCGCTATGACAGACATCCTCATCACTGGTGCTAAAACCGTTGAAGGAATCACCGGCGATCTGCTCATTCGAGACGGCATCTTCATTGATCCAGCTGCTGTCACCTCGAAGGTGCAACGTATCGACGCTGACGGTTTGATCGCACTTCCTGGTCTGGTCGATCTACACACGCATCTGCGTCAGCCGGGACGCGAAGACGCTGAAACTATCGCTTCTGGCACCGCAGCCGCCGCGCGTGGCGGATTCACCTGCGTGCATGCGATGGCGAACACTACTCCGGTCACTGACACCGCCGAGGCTGCTGAATGGATTGCCGAGGTGGGGCGCAACCAGGGCTTGGCGCAAGTCGTTCCAGTCGGAGCTGTCACTAAGGGGCTAGATGGTGCGGAATTGGCCGAGTTAGGCATGATGGCACGCTCAAAAGCTAATGTTCGCGTCTTTTCTGACGACGGCAAATGCGTAGCTGATTCGATGCTGATGCGGCGGGCGTTGAGCTATGTGAGTTCATTCGGCGGCGTGGTCGCGCAGCACTCTCAAGACCCCCGTTTAGCTGGGGAGAGTGCCTGTTGCCACGAATCAGACTTCTCAGGCAGGCTGGGGCTTCCAGGCTGGCCCTCCCAAGCCGAGTCGGTGATTGTCGCTCGGGATGTTCAATTGGCGGAATTGACCAACTCCAGATTGCACGTCTGCCATGTCTCCACTGCCGAATCTGTGGATGTCATCCGCTGGGCGAAAGCGCGCGGTATCCAGGTGAGTGCGGAAGTCACGCCACACCATCTGCTGCTGGACACGTCATTGGTTAGCGGCTACGACACTGTCTACAAGGTGAACCCGCCGCTGCGCACTGACGAACATCTGGCAGCAGTACGCGAAGCGCTGGTAGACGGAACCATCGACATTGTGGCCACCGATCACGCCCCGCATGCGCCCCAAGACAAAGACCACCCATTCGACGTGGCGCTGTCTGGGATGCTCGGCCTTGAGCAGGCGCTTGCGGTCATCATCGAGGTGATGATTAAGACCGGACGGTTGGATTGGGCAGGTGTTGCGCAGCGTATGAGCTATGCTCCGGCTCGCATCGGGCAGGTCGCAGGCCAAGGACGTCCAATCGCTGTTGGGGAACCAGCAAACCTGGTCTTGATTGATCCGAGCGCCCGCGCCGTCGTCCATAAAGACAGTTCAGCGTCACGCTCACGCAACAACCCCTACCACGGTCAGGAACTACCCAATCCAGTTGTCACGACGATCTGGGCGGGGCGGGTCACCTACTCCTTGTGACAAGGTGATCCGTCCCCGTGTCACATGGCTACAGAAATTGTCAGAACCTAGCTTCAGCGCCCAGCCGTTAGGTCACCAGACGAGTTGTGCGGCACGTGAGAGCTTGAACCCATGGAAGGTTTTAGTGTTCCAACACGTCAACCCGTCTCGTTGGGATGAGCAAGCCCACTCGCCGCCAACATATGAGGTTCCGTACTCGAAAACCGTAATCTTTTCTTGGTACCAGGGAGTAATTCTCTCGCTAACACAATCCCCAACTTCGACATCCGAAATCAGCCACACGAGACTATCGTCCCATCCAAAATCGCAGTCAGTCGGCATGGGTGATCCGTGAAAGTCGTACTCCAACATAGAACATCTCACACCCGATGAATTCCATTCGCACCGAATATTGTCAGACGGTGTTGCAAAGTGGAATGCTGGCTCTTCCCAACTTTCTTCATTTGAAACAACATATGCGTCGGGCGGGGCGCCGCCGCATATATCTTGGTTCACGCCGTCAGGAAGAACGACATCGGTGGGACAGCCATCCAGACTAGGTGTATCTGTGATCGAAGGCGACGTTGTAGGGGTTTCTAGCTGAGTAGTCGTAGAGATTGTCGGCGTGGGCGACTTGGCTGTCGGCGGCACACTAACTGTAGGTGCCGGATTGGTGTCTGCTACACATCCAGCAAACCCAAAGGCAGCCACAGTTATGAGCGCGGCTAAGACCCGAATCAGATTCTTCATGCGAGGCCACTCCTTCCCGTTGGGAGCACCCTACCGAAAGGTACACCTCGAAATAAACTCTCCATTACTCTATTCACGATAGCGGGAGTAGTGACGGGGGTAAGTCCTCAATGTGACAAAATCAGACCGTCCCCGTGTCGCATGGCTACGGTCAGTAAAACCAGACCAGGAGCATTAACACCAGCAGACGGGCATGTTGATCTCAACGCAGGCGCGGAACAACCGCTTCAGCGCGTTGATGCAGGGAATGTCTTCAGCGCGCAACCGGCGGCAACGAACCTCCCATGTGCGATCCTCGCTGCGGTGCCGGGTAACGCGGGCATATGTCGAGCCGTCATCGGAGGTTAGCGTCATCACCCAGCCGTCACCTGCGGGATTCATCTGGTATTGCTGTCTGGCTCTGGCAGCGCGAAACACTTCTACCTGGTCTTCAACAACAAACACACCGTCCATGTCGAACCCTGAAGTATCTGGCACGCCGTACGGAAATCCCGAGTAGACAGGGATATGTTGATACAACTCTTTCCCGGTGTCCGCGTCAACGAGGAAGTACGCGCTCTTTCCTGTGACAGCTTCGATGAAAGCTTCGCACTCGGCAAGCGCCGCGGCAGACACCACTGGAGATACTTCGCCGCCGTTGACCGACGGCATAATGTCCCGGAGTACAGTGAATTGTCCGTCGTCGCACAAGTTGACATAGGTGGTGAACAACCGCACGCTCGGCCAGTTTCCCACCCATTCACGGCAGTATTCCAGCCCAGGATGTGGGCAGCAGGTCTGCGACCAGTAGCCCACAAGGTCAGCACGGTTCCAGAACTCATCTATATCATCGTCAGCTAACTTGACGGCGTAAACGTAGCCTTCTTCATATCCCAGCAAGCTACGGTCAATCGGTGGTTCAGTGGTCAACCCGTCAACCCAGCACCGGCATGGCACTCTTGCGTCCAAACCCATGTCTTGCTCCTGCCGTGCATGATACGTACATGATAGGGGGACGTCCCCCTGACCCGTGCGACCGGTTACTGACCGTAGTGGTTCTGGTAGCGATGATAGAGCCGATCGATGTCTTGCTCACTGATGGGCAGCGGTTCGCCTAGCTGTCGTGCCAGGTGAACCGTACGGGCAGTTTGTTCGCACAGGACAGCGGCTTTGACGGCAGCCACCGGATCTGAACCGATGGTAAAAACTCCGTGATTAGCCATTAATACTGCTGGTGAACGGGAGTTCGAGAGGGTTTCGACGATGCCTCGGCCAATCGAATCGTCACCGATCAAGGCGAACGGACCTACCGGAATTGCGCCACCAAACTCGTCACCCATCATGGTCAAAACAGCCGGGATCGGCTCGCCGCGAGCTGCCCAGGCGGTGGCGTAAGGCGAGTGAGTATGCACTACCGAACCCACCTTTGGCATATGCCGGTAGACATATGCGTGGGCGGCAGTATCCGATGACGGTTTGTGTTCACCTTCAACTGGTACGCCGTCCAGGTCAGTAACCACCATGTTGTCGGCACAAAGTTCACTGTAGGGTACCCCGGAAGGTTTTATCACCAACAGGTCGGTATCTTTTACTCGAGCTGAAATGTTTCCATCTGTCCAGGCCACCAAATCGCACCGAAGTAGTTCACCATGTAACCTGGCGACTTGGCTCTTTGTCTGGTCAACAAGTTGGCGCAGGACGTTAGAAATCATCTGTCTTGGCTCCTCTCCATAAGATCAATCGTGCGTTCCAAGGCTAGACAGCTTTTATACAGTTCTAAATGTGCGTTGAAACCAGCCACGTCGGCTGGTTCAGGATTTAACGTGGTGAAATGAGCATTTGCCATGACCTTCTCCGCAAGGAACTTAGACAAACTCACCCCGCTGGCCGACACCAAGCGGTAGTTGGCCAACACTGCCATGCCCCAAGACCCACCATCGCCCGCCGCTTGCCCCACTGTGACCGGCAGATTCAACGCGGCAGCCAGGAATCGTTGAGCCACCACTGGGGTCTTAAACAAACCGCCGTGAGCTAGTAAACGTTCGGGTTGTATGCCCTTACTGCGTAGCAGTTCCATACCAATCCGCAAGGTGGCAAAAACGCCATATAATCCGGCACGGGCAAAGTCGGCAAACTTGGCTTCTCGTTCAGGTAGCCGCACAACTAAGGGCCAGCCAAAGGTAGTGCCAACTACCGGCTCGCCTGCAAGATAGTTGTAGGCGAGCCAGCCGCCGCCATCATCTGCTCCATCAACCGCCGCCGCCATCATGGCCGAAAATACTTGATCGATGCTGGCCTTGACCCCTAAATATCCGGTAAAATCCGCGAGTAACTGGCTCCAACTACCGAGTTCAGAGGCGCCGTTATTGCAATGCACCATTGCTACCGGGTGGCCGTCCGGCGTGGCCACTACGTCAATCTCAGGCACTGGTTGAGTAGGCGGCTTTGTAGTAACCACCATGGCGAAAATCGAAGTCCCGACCGAAACGTTGCCGCATCCAGGGGTGATGGTGTTGGTGGCGACCATGCCAGTACCAGCATCCCCTTCGGGTGGAGCCAGCAAGACGCCGGGCGCTAGCTGCCCAGTTG
>Ga0082212_10007327_pt1 | contig 14616 bp, 12 predicted proteins | sample TergutNt197P3_FD_71548 | JGI IMG/M metagenome (GOLD analysis project Ga0082212, IMG submission 71548) | Neocapritermes taracua P3 segment gut microbial communities from Petit-Saut dam, French Guiana - Nt197 P3 | ecosystem: Host-associated > Arthropoda: Insects > Digestive system > Gut ... | reverse complement strand
AGGAGCAAACGCTCTAGATGTTGAGATCAATATTATCTATAATGCTGATACAGGCGCAGTATCGATGATTTACATCACTGACGCTACCTAAGCACCACACCCCAACCGCACAAAACAAAATCCCCTCCGGGGGATTTTGTTTTGCCCGCGCCCGCGCAAAGTGTTCGATTGCAGCGATAAATTTTTCTTGACGATTCCCGGCATTTCTGTTAAGATGAAAATACAAAGGGAGAGTGCTGTGAACACCCTCCCGGGCGTAGCCGCCAAGGGCGGCGGGCTCGCTTCGTATTTTTGCGGTGAAAATAGCCGGCATGCCTTTGCACAGGGGGGCCGGTTATTTTCTTGTGTTATCACTGTCGTTAATGAATGCCGCTAAAACTAACAGAAAAGTCAGTATTAGCATAATTGCCTCATAAACCGACACGGCAACACCTCCTTTCAGTCGGATATTTCTACCCTCCTTTCGGGAAGCAAGCCCTGAAACGTCAGAAAATTCGTACCGCCCTTACGCTCTACGCTTAAGGTGAGTATACGCTCATAATGCTAGACCAGTCAATACACGTTTGGTTCAACGTTAATAATATGTTCGCATATTATCTGTCCCTGATGCTTTGTTTCCATTGTCGTATCAGTTTTTCCAAGCTGGGGTGAGTCGGCGGCATGTCGGTCACTCTCCTGTGATACTTCCGGTGTTCCTTGTTTTGTTCACGCTTGCGCACCGCACCTAGATCCGCTTTCAGCCTTTTCAGCGTCTCTTTACCAATCATGGAGTTTGAAAATTCAAACAGCGGCGTATAGATATCAACTGCGTCTTTCGCGATGCGCCGGGTAAGCAGCGTGTCCTGTAATTGAGTCGCCAGTACCGCCCGCTGTTGATAGTTGGGAGGCGTCGTATGGTCAACCCCCGCACCTTCCAGCTCGTGGTAGAGGTCTGTTGTCTTTTTGTCCGCACATGACAATTGCTCGTTGTACCATTCATAGTCCTTTGCGGACTGTTCCAAAATACTGATTACGAGTTCAATTTTTTCTGACAGCTTAATCGTACCCACCTCATTTCCGGTATCGTCTGTCGTTGCCGGTAAGTAGTATAACACATTACGATAACAAAAGCAAGCGGTTTGCACACAAAAGAGAGCATTTCAGTGTACACAAAAGAGAGCATTCCGGCAAAAGAAATGACAGTAGACAAGCCGTCAATAATTCGTTTGAATGTACTTACCGCCAACGGCACAAATGCCGTAAACCGACATGCGAAGTGATTGATTTTATTTTACTGAGTCAGTATATATCTTACACTTTTCTTTGTAGTCATACACATGGCAATAGAGCATCCTGCTGCGGTCCGTGTCCGCTCCAAACTCGTTTTCTGTGTAGTAGTACATATTAAACGCGCGTTCTTTGTCTATTTCAGGTATCGGGTCGTCATCCCCCTCGGCGATTTTGATGAGATAGTCAAAAAGAGTTTCTCCGACTTCTGAAATAGTCTTTCCTTCAAAAGCTATCCCTGCGTTAAAGTCGATCTTAAAAACCTCGTTATTGAATGTCGCGGGGTTCCCGGTCGTTCTGATGCAGGGCATATGAGGCAGTTCAAAGTACAGGAACCCGACTCCGGTGTTCAAAACGCTCATGTGTGCGCCGGCCAAAGATCCGTAGATCGCTGTGGTGGGCGGCCAGACGCTGTCCTGCTTTGGCAGCCAAACGCCTCTCCCGGCGGGTTTTTCACAGTACTCCAGCAGCCCTTGTATTGGAGTACTGCCTATTTTTCTTATAGTACCAACAGATTTTTCGGCAAGCGTAGACAGCCCTCCTTCTTTATTTGACGGGGCGGGGTTCATGTATTCGACCGGCAACCCCGTTTCGCGAAGTACAGTCTCGCGCACGTCGTCCACCTTGTCTAAAAGCTTCAGCCCAAGTTCATATGTCGCGCATTTATCAGCCATGATATGCTGGCTGCCGGACCATTCCATCCATTCTGTCATGAACACTCTGGCGCCATGCCTGACAAAGAGGTCGGCCGCAGCGCCTACCGACGGGTTGCCTGTGATCGCGGTCGTCCAGTCAGAACCGGAGCAATGCACGGTGAGTCCGAAACCCTCCATCGAAACCGGTTCCCGCTTTAGTTCCGCGGCGTTTTTCTGATAGCTCTCTATTATTTCGAGCCCCTGTTTGGCAGCCTCTTGCCAGTCCCCGACTTCAAGGTATTCCAGCGGTTTGCCGGTATCGCCGATGGCGTCGTATATTTCTCTGCCGCACGATGTGCCGGAACCGGAGCCGAGTACAAGCGCCGCGTAAATGTTGGGGTTCTTTCCGATATGGATCATGGCGTTCTTTGTGTAGTCGGTCAATTTTCCATCCACGAGGCGCGTCCTGTCGCAGACGAACCAGGCGCATCCGGTTTTGTCCGATATCGATTCAGCCGCCGCGTTGCATTCGGGCGACGTCGAGATCACCATTATATAGTTACGGATACCAAATTCGCCGTTTTTTCGTGGAAAAGCCCTGATTTTCTTTTCGCTGCTTTCAACCGGCGGATGATCTTTCACATTTTTTTTGCCTTCTCTGAACTCGCGGCAATACTCGCCGCAAAGTTCTTCTGTCGTGTCTTCCAGATTATGGGTGCTTATCCATTCCCCTACGTCCGCCGCCGACGTCATTCGCCCGATGGGGATGCCGTACTTAATGACTGTATCGCCGGCTTCCAACCGCTTGAGCGCTACTTTATGGCCTGCTTTTATGGGTTCCGCGGCCCTCACGACCTGTCCTGTCTCCGTTATGAGGATTTCCTGCCCCTCTTCCGCCGGAAGCGTAACCATGGCTACGCTATCACTTTTATCAATTAAAATCGCCGTTATCATTGTGCCACTCCTTTGTTTATAATTTGTCTGCATTTTTTTATTGCAATACATGGGGGATATGCTATACTTAGCTAAAAGTAATTCAGCAAATTGCTCTGCACTCAATTATAACACTTTTTTATGGAGACGCATATGAAAATAGTTGATTACAAAACATTTGCAGTATACGCCGGGTATCGCAATTATATCTTTGTAAAGGTTATGACTGACGAAGGCATTTACGGAGTCGGGGAAGCAACGATCGAATGGAAGACCAATGCCACGATGGGCGCGTTTGAGGACTTAAGGCCTTATGTCACCGGCATGGACCCGACGCGTATCGAGAATGTATTTTATGAGTGTTTCCGCCAAAGCTACTGGCATACCGATCCCTGCACGCTGTCGGCTATCGCCGCGATCGAGATGGCGTGCGTCGACATAACGGGCAAAATGTATAATATGCCCGCGTACCAGCTTTTTGGCGGGAAACTCCATGATAAGATAAAAGTTTATCACAATGGCTGGTCGAGAGGGGCGGATAAGCCCGAGGAGTTTGCCGGGTGCGCAAAGGCTGCGGTCGACAACGGCGCAAAGGCTCTGAAGTGGGATTTCTTCAAAAACAGCTGGATAACCATCACACCGGAAGCTATGGACCGGGCGATCAACACTATGGCAGCCGTCCGCGAGGCGGTCGGGCCGAAAACCGATCTCCTGATCGAGGCGCACGGGCGGTTCAATCTCCATACGGCGCTCAAGGTCGCAAATGAACTGGCCCCGTATAAGCCGTTCTTTATGGAAGAGCCTGTGTTCACAGACATTGTACAGGATACGATAGAGTTCCATAAACGCAGCCCTGTCCCGACCGCGGCGGGCGAGCGGTTGTTCGGCAAGACAATGTTTCGCGAACTCATCAGCCGTAACGGCACTGATTACGTACAGGCTGACCTTTTGCACTGCGGCGGTATGAATGAACTCAAGAAGATCGCGTCGATGGCGGAGGTATACGGCATACAAGTCGCACCGCATAACCCGAACGGGCCTGTCGGCACGGCAGCTACGGCGCATCTATGCGCAACGCTTCCGAATTTTGAGTTCCTCGAGATGATGAATGATGTGCCGCAGCGCACTGAAGTAACAAATGAAAAGCTATTGTTTGAGGACGGTTATCTTGTAGTTCCGGACTCGCCCGGGCTTGGCATAGATATCGACGAAGCCGCATGCGCGAAATATCCGGCGAGGGAGACTCCGCAAATGCTGTTCAGCGGGGCGTTTTAGTGTGCTGTTTCAGCGCGCTTGTCCACTCGCATAGAATAAAACAGAAACCCTTGGGATCCCCGGGGTTTTGAAAGGAGGGATGAACGCCCAAAAATGACTAAGCAGTTCATAAAAAACGAAAATAAAATTTAGGAGGAAAAAATGAAAAAAGCTTTTGGAATTCTCTTGGTGTTGATCATGCTGTTTTCTCTCGCGGCTTGCAACAAAGATCAGCAGCAACCCGCAGCTTCCAGCCCCGGAACAGCGCCGGCGGCTTCGCCCGCCGCGAGCCCACCCGCCGCCAACCCAGCGCCCAGCTCCATACCAAACCAGCCGAGTTCCGCCGCGCCGAGCACCGTGCCTCTCGAGCCTCCAAAGGGCGATGAAAAGTACGGCGGCGTGCTGAGGTTCGTCTGTACGGCTGAGGGCTCGACGCCTGTCGGCATTCCGTGGGAAGTTTTCGGCGTTGACAACGCGTTGACGCTGCCGTCCTTCGAGTGCCTCTTTAATGAGGAGACGACCGGGGAGATCCATCCGCACCTTGCCGAATCATTCAAGATCGACATGGACAAAAAAGAAATATTTATAAAACTCCGCGAAGGAGTGCACTTCATCGATGGCTCGGAGCTCACCGCTGAAGTCGCGATATGGAACCTTTTACTGGCTCAGGAAGCCAATTATGTCAGCAGGGTCGTAACCTCAATGGAGGAGCGCGGTAAATATGAGTTTGCTCTTCTTTTTGATTCGTTCTCCAATGAGATACTGTCGTCACTGGCGACCCGCTCCGCCGGCATAATGTCCAAAGAAGCATATGAAACTCACGGAGTTGAGTGGGCGCGCGAGAACCCTGTCGGTACAGGCCCGTTCAAGTTCAAAGAGTATGTACACGGGTCACACCTCACATATGTGAGAAATGAGAATTACTGGCAGGAAGGCAAGCCATATCTGGATGGTATGGAAATCCAGTTCATCAGGGACGTCATGACTCAAAACGCCGCTATTCAGTCTGAAGGCGACCAGAGTATAAACCTTCTGAACACGACCAGCGGCGAGCAGGTAGCCCTTCTGCGCGACCTTGGGCTTGAAGCCAGCCTGCAGCCGATCGGGGCGATATCACTGACGCCAAACAGCCTTGACGCCGACTCGCCTCTGGCGATACTTGAGGTAAGGCAGGCGATCTCGTATGCCCTGAACAGGGATATCTTAATGCAGGCCAGAGGTTTCGGCGTCATGACGCCGGCTTACCAGTTCGTCGATCCGGCATGGAGAGAGGCGCAGCTGCCCGCGGAATATAACTGCGCATATGACGTTGAAAAATCCAAGGCGCTGCTGGCTCAAGCCGGCTATCCCAACGGTTTCAACACTAAACTCATCGCGCAGCCGGGACTTGCGGACAGGGATACAGTCGTAGCCATTCAGGGCATGCTGGCAGCCGTGGGCATAAATGCTGAACTGGACTTCCCGGATTCGGGCGGTTATTCGAGCGTACGCGCGAGCGGATGGGACGGGCTCCTTGTCCAGCACACCAGATCCCTTGCTTCGACAAGCCGTACGTTCAGCTATTATTTTGGGCCTTCCAGGATACTTACAAGGCTTTGGGTACCGGACGAAATGCAGGCGGCTATAGAGGCGGCGGCGGCAAAAGCGGATAACGCCGAAGAACTCAAGGTCTGCCATAAGATGGTTTTGGACAATATGCTTGTCATCCCGGTATACAACCTTGCCGACGGTTGGGTGACCAAACCCTATGTCAAGGGCGGCGAGTTTGGCTTATGGGGCTCCGGGACGATGGGCCTGCCGTTTAATATCTACTTTGAAAACTGACAATTATCAATAATAAGCAAATTGGCCGGGAGAGGATATTCTTCTTCTCCCGGTCATGCCTAGTACGAGACCAAAGGACGGGGTATCTGTTCCTGCTGACTCCCGTTGGAGTGCGCCGACGCAAAGGAGAGCATGATGCTGAACTATATTATCCGAAGACTATTGTTAGCTCTGTTCGTTGTTTTGATAATGAGCTTTATGGTCTTTTTTCTGATAAGGATGCTGCCCGGGGACCCGATCGAGATGCTGGTAGCCAGAAATGTCTATATTGACATGACTCCCGAAGTGCTTGATTTTTTCAGGCACGAAAAAGGCCTTGACCGCCCTCTGCTTGTACAGTATGCCGATTGGCTGGGTAAGGCCGCGCGCGGGGATTTTGGCGTCTCAATAATGCAGAATTACAATATAGGGAAGGAACTCGGCAACAGGATCACGGTAACGCTGATCCTGGGGATGTCCGCTTTTGTAGTGAGCCTTATCGTAGGGCCTTTCCTGGGTATAATCAGCGCTATCAGGCGGGGAAAGTTCATCGATAATTTAGTCGCGTTCATTGCTAATATAGGAGTCACGGCCCCGCAGTTCTGGATAGGGATATTGCTCATCTTCCTGTTTGGGGTACGGCTGAAAATTCTGCCCAGCTACGGATACACGCTGCCATGGGTCAATTTCAGCCTCAGTTGGAAACAGAGCATAATGCCGATTTTTGTTATTGCGCTGGGGCCTATCGCGACAACAGCAAGGCAGACACGGTCGAGCGTTGTCGAGGTGCTGAGCGTGGATTACATCCGGACAGCCTGGGCCAAAGGCCTTTCGGAACGAAAGGTCATCTTCAGGCACGTCCTGAAAAACTCGCTCATGCCCGTGGTCACGCTGCAGGGTACTATGCTGAGGCTTATTATAGGAGGCTCCGTGGTCGTTGAGACTGTGTTTGTGGTGCCGGGTATGGGGAAATTTATGATAGACGCCATGCTTTCGCACGACTACCCGGTCGTGCAGGCTGTCGTGCTTGTAATGACTATCGTTGTCGTAATAACCAGCCTGATCGTCGACCTGCTCTACGGCTGGATCGATCCGCGTATACAATATGAGTAGTAGGTGGTATTGATGGATAGTGATATGATACCGGTCTCCGGCGATGGATTTACTATTATCGAGGAAGAATTATTGCCTCCGGTCAACGAGTTCAAGAGGTTCGTAAGGGTGTTTTTCAAGCGCAAGATAGTGCTGGTCGGTTTTATACTCATGGTCCTTGTGTTGATAACAGCCGCTTTCGCTGAGATAATCGCCCCTTATGATCCGTACGAACAGCATTTGGAGAACTATCTTCTGGGACCGAGCAGCGCTCATCTTCTCGGGACGGACGCCCTTGGCAGGGATTTACTCAGCAGGGTCATACACGGCACGCGGATAGCCTTGAGCGTGGGCGTGGGCACTGTGCTTATAGCCGCGGTGGTCGGCACTCTGATCGGGCTTGTCGCGGGTTATTTTGAGGGCATCCTTCAAACAGTCATAATGCGGCTGACCGACGCGCTGCTTGCGATACCGCCGCTTGTTCTTGCGATCATCGTCGCCGCTCTCCTCAAAATCGGGGTCCAGGGCGTCATCATAGCCATGGCAATAACACTGCTTCCCGGGTATATCAGGCTTGTGTGCGGGCAGGTTTTATCGATCAAGCAAAATGATTATGTCATGGTATGCAGGTCCATGGGTACAAAGAAAGCCCGGATATTGTTCAGGCATATCCTGCCGAACAGTATTTCGCCTCTGATCGTTCAGATGACTATGATGATGGGTATAGCAATTTTGATGGAAGCTTCGCTCAGTTTTCTCAGCATGGGTATACTGCCTCCGACCCCGGCATGGGGCAGCATGGCTTTTGACGGATATAAATATCTGATACAGCGGCCGCTTCTTTCACTGGCGCCCGGCGTCGCTATAATGATCCTTGTTTTCGCTTTCAACATGGTCGGAGACGGCTTGCGTGACGCGCTTGACCCGAAACTGCGCGGAACGACGGGTTGACGGAGGTGCATTATGGACAGACTCCTATCCGTCGAAGGGCTCAAGACTGAATTCCGTACTGAACGGGGCGTAGTTCGCGCTGTTGACAACGTTTCATATACCGTAGACAAAGGGGAAATCGTTGGAATAGTCGGTGAATCCGGCTGCGGAAAGTCTGTCTCCCAGCTTTCGGTCATGCAGCTTATTCCAAATCCGCCGGGGCGCATCACCGCGGGTAAGGTCGTGCTTGACGGCACAGATTTGCTTGAATATAAGCACAATAGCCGCGAAATGTGCGCTGTGCGCGGCGCGGAAATATCAATGATTTTCCAGGAGCCGATGACCTCTCTCAATCCCTCGATGACTGTCGGGAAGCAAATGGCAGAGGTCATGACCGAGCATCTGAACCTCTCAAAAAAAGAAGCTTGGGAACGGGTCATAGATATGCTCGCGCAGGTCAACATCCCTGATCCAACAAAACGTGCCGACGACTACCCTCACCATATGTCCGGCGGTATGCGGCAAAGGGTCATGATAGCGATGGCGATGCTTTGCGACCCGCAGCTAATTATCGCCGACGAGGCTACGACAGCGCTGGACGCTACGATCCAGGCTCAGCTTTTGGAACTTCTCTACAGTATGGTTGACAAGTATAAAACCGCGCTGGTCATGGTGACGCATAACCTTGGCATAGTCGCAAGATACGCAACGCGCATCAACGTCATGTACGCGGGGCGTATCATCGAGTCGGGCACGGTAAAGGAGATATGGTCAAATCCTGCGCATCCGTATACGGAAGGGCTGCTGCAATGCGTGCCTAAGCTGGGTGAAATGCTCAATCCTATTCCCGGGATGCCCCCGACACTGATAAACCGTCCGGACACATGTCCGTTTGTCGGCCGATGCAAATATCACCGGGAAAGTTGTTTGGTGCAGCCCAATATCGAGCTGACGCATTTGGAGGGGCAGCACTCCACCGCTTGCGCTGTACGAGTAGGGGGTGCTTAGACTATGGAAGTGCTTGAAAGAAAAAACATAGTCGATATCATAGATCTGAAAATGTACTTCCCGGTATTGAGAGGCCTCCTCCGGCGCCATGTTGCGGACGTGAAAGCCCTTGACGGCGTTTCTTTGTCCATCAGTTCCGGCGAGACTCTCGGCCTTGTCGGGGAAAGCGGGTGCGGCAAGACAACTATCGGGCGATGCATAAGCCGGCTGTACAAGCCTACCGGCGGCAATATCATTTTTGAAGGAACGGATATATCCCAGTACAGTGAGACTCAGCTGCGCCCGATACGCCGGAAGATGTCGCTTGTATTTCAGGACCCATACAGTTCGCTGAACCCGCGAATAAACTCCGGAGACATAGTAGGCGAGCCGCTTAAGGTACACAAACTCACCCAGAACAAAACGGAGTATAAGGAGCGCGTAGCGGAGTTGTTTGTCATGGCGGGACTCAGTCCGGACATGATGGACCGCTACCCGCACGAATACTCCGGCGGGCAGCGGCAGCGGCTCTCGATCGCCCGGGCACTCGCGGGGGAACCGTCCCTTCTTATTTGCGACGAGCCGATCTCGGCGCTTGATGTGTCGATGCAGGCGCAAATATTGAATTTGCTCATCGAACTGCAGGCAAAAAATGAGCGCCTGAGTTATCTCTTTATCTCGCATGACCTTCTGGCAGTGCAGTACATCAGCCGGAAAGTGGCCGTCATGTATCTCGGCCACATCGTCGAGTACGCGCCGTCAGGCGAACTGTACACGAATACGCTGCACCCGTATTCGCAAGTGCTGTTGTCTGCCCAGCCGCTGCCCGATCCTTTTGTTGAGGAGACGCGCAACCGTATAATTCTGGAGGGTGAAGTACCCACTCCGATCGACCCGCCTTCCGGATGTACGTTCCACCCGCGCTGCAAATACTGTGAGCCGAAATGTAAAGCGGAGACCCCGGAACTTCGCGACGTCGGCGGCGGTCATTTCGTCGCGTGCCATAACGCGGGAAAATGATATGAACAGGGGGAAAATGTTATGCCGGACCTGATTCGGGATATCGAGGTGTTCTCACCGGTCTTCCGGGTGGAAAACCCTCCGTATGATTCCAGTTTTGTTTTAAAGAACAGGGGGAACGTCGTCGTCCGCGTCGTTTCCGAATCCGGCTTGTGCGGATATGGCATGACATTTGCGGAACCAATAGGCGAATACATACTCAAAGGGCTGCGCGAGGAAGTAGTTGGGCTCGACCCGCTTGCATACGAGGATATCTGGAACGCGATGTTCACCTCCATACGCTCGTCAGGGCGCAAGGGCGCGGCTCTTCTTGGGATGAGCGTGATAGATATCGCGGTCTGGGACTTGCGCGGAAAAATACTCGGTCAGCCTGTTTACAGGCTCCTTGGCGGTACAAAGCGAAAAATCCCCTGTTACGCGAGCGTGGGATTCCTTTCTATGCCGGATGAGGAGTGCGTTGAAAAATCGCTCGAATACATAGCGGACGGTTACAACATCCTTAAAATCAAGGTCGGTTACGACGGAGGCGGTAACATCGCGAAGGACGCGCGCCGCGTTCGCCGTTTGCGCGAGGCTGTCGGCGATAACGTCGATATTATCGTTGACGCGAACGGTATATACGACGCCGCCACGGCGATCCGTTTCACTGAAGCCGTATCAGATTGTAATATCTGCCTTTTTGAAGAACCGACGCACGCCGACGATATTGCCGGCCTTGCCCGGGTTCGCGCGGCTACGAAAATACCGGTAGCTTCCGGCGAGAATGAATATACTAAATACGGCTGCCGCGATCTGGTGCTGGCGGAAGCCGTCGATGTGCTGCAATTCGACATAACGCGCGCGGGCGGTTTTACGGAGATGATGAAAATCGCCGCGATCTCGCAGGCATTCAACTTGAAACTCGCGCCTCATTTTTGGCCGCAGTTCTCCGCGCACATCCTGAGCGCCGTATCAAACGGGCTGTATCTGGAGGTGTTCCCGCCTGAGAAAGGCGCTGCTCCCGGCGGAAAGATAATAACGGACCAACAGCCGGTAACAGGAGGTTTCTATGAACTGCCCGACGCGCCTGGTCTCGGTCTTAATTTTGATCTGCAATACCTTTCCTCTTTCAAGGTGAGTTCATCGTGAAAAATGTGCTGCCGGTGAATATTACATGATCATTTCATCGTCGGCGAGGCTATGCGCTAGGCGATGAACAGCACAATACGAAAGTCTACGACCACCATATAACACTCGTGTTAGTTGTACTAGCTATCATAAGCGATAGGTGGAACAGAAAGAAATAACCGGCCCCCCAAGCTAAGGTGCGCCGATTATTTCCTCTGGAAATACGAAGCGAGCCCGCCGCCCTTGGCGGCTACGCCCGGGAGGGTGTTCACAGCACTCTCCCTTTGTACTTTTATCTTAACAGAAACACCGGGAATCGTCAAGAAAAATTTATCGCTGCAATCCAGCACTTGTGCGCGGGCGCGGGCAAAACAAAATCCCCCGGAGGGGATTTTTACTGCTATATCAAGAGTGAGCTAAATAGTCTCCGCCCGCATCTCTATGTCGTCGCGGCCGAGGAACGCGAATGCCGCCTGATAGATTGTCTTACCGCATCCGATGAATTTGTCGGCGTAGCCCATCGTTTTGATTTGCTGCATGCCCTCGTCCAAAGCCGCGTCAAAAAGCTTTCGCTTTTCCTCCTGCGCAGCGCCCGGCTCACAGTCGTGATACTTGAACTCCATAACATACACTTTGTCTTCGAGTTCGAGTACTGCGTCTACACGCCCCTTTGACGTTGAAACCTCCGCATCCATGTCAAAGCCCAGCACACTCATCACCGCGTAGAAAATCGAATGATAGTATGCTTCTCTGTCGATGTGGAGCTGATACGGGATCGAAGCGAACAGACCTTTCAATATGCCAAGCATACCTTCCAGGTTCCCGGTTTCCAACGTTTCTTTCACTCTGAAATACGCGGTCTCCGTCAAACTTTCGTCCTGTTCTGTGAACTCTGTTATTATATTCAGATAAAGCGCTTCCCTAACCTCCAGATTCGGTATATCAAGATGATAGACAGTCGGTATGGAGTCAGACAGCATTTTTTTCACCGTAAGATAGCCTGTCTGGAACAGCAGCGAAGCCACACCAATCTTTCGGATGTCAAACGTATCGAACACCCTTTCGCTCACTTCAAGATCCTTAAGTGAAAGAAAAGACGCAGGTTTCTCTTTCAGGAGCTTAATGAGAAAGGCGGGAGTACCGCTGGCGTACCAAAAGCTTGAGAATCTTTTCCTTGTGAAAAAGCTTAATAGTGAGTAAGGGTTTATAACACGTGTCTCGCCATCCCAGGAGTAACCGTCATACCACGCAAGAATCTCGGCAGTAATACTATCAGGGCTCGAGTTATTTTTCACTGATGAAATATCCATAATGTGTTCACTGAAAAGTTCGCCAAGGTCTTCAACGGCGACCCCGCATATGCTCGAGTACGCTTCATCCAGCGTAATATCATAAAGATTATTGAGCCCCGAGAATATGGACGTCTTAGTGAACTTAGTCACACCGGTAATGAATGTGAACCTCAGGAACGGATCCATCGATTTTAGAATACCGTAAAAGCCTCTCAGCACCTCGCGGTTAGCTTCCGCGGTTTCAGCGTCCTGCAGGTGGTCGAGTATAGGTTTGTCGTACTCGTCAATGAGAACGATGACTCTTTGACCATACTTTTTATATAGCGCTTCAATCAGATGCTGGAACACGTCTGAAGGAATATTGTCCGTTATACTAAAAGCTTCATCATTAGCACGTCTTTTCAGATTTGACAAAAGCGAATTTTCCAGAGTCTCAGGCGTGCCATTCGCGATGTTGCTCATATCCAGCCGCAGGACGGGGTGCTTCTCGAAGCTGTAATCGGAGTCGTATATCCACAGGCCATTGAACAACTCCCTGTCGCCGCTGAAAACTTCCGCGATCGTATCGAGAAGCAGCGATTTTCCGAACCTTCTCGGGCGCGACAGAAAATAGTATTTAGCATTACTTGCCAGTTTATAAATATATTCTGTTTTGTCGACGTAGACATAGTCGCCTTTTATTATCTCCCGAAAGTTCTGTATTCCTAATGGTAGTTTTTTCATATCAAATCACTCCACCCGGCAAGCCACAGCAAATCTCAGCAGGTCCCAGTAAATCTTAGCAAGTCTCATCAGGTCATCCCGTTTGCTTTTCCTGATTTTTAGGCCAATGTCAGTACCAGTATATCATTTCCCGCCGATCCATTCAAGAAAAACCAGCCGGTTTGCGCAACACATGCTGAACCGCATCACTGCGGTCAATACGGTAGTACAAGGCGTGGCCTTTATCCTCACAGATATCAGGCGGCTTTACGGCACTGTTGGTAAGGCTCACCAAAACGCGTGATAGTCGTTGGATTTTAGGTTCGCAGGTTTTTTCCTGTGTTTTGCCTGTTCACATCGGCAGCTTAAACGTCATTGTTACTTCGCCTGTTTCCTTGTTGACCTTAATCTGCTGGTTTTCCATTCCCATGTCTTTGCCCGTTGACATTTTAAACAGACCGGCGAGGAACTGCATACCGCTGGCCATCACCTGCTCCAGTTCGGCGGCTTTCGACCCGCCGTCGATTGAGCCGCCTTCGCCCGGCGCTATTTATAGCGAGGCTGTCGCGCAAAATGGTTTCGTAGTTCACGATCAGAAAGTAGTGCCCGTCGCTGCGATACTGGGCCTCCCTTTCTTTTGGCGTCCCGCTGACTACAAGCGCTTTTTCCTCTGTGAATTTTTCTATTTCTTTTTTCCACTGTGATTTTAAAGTCGCCGGGCAAACGACAAGCGTTTTGGTGAAACCGAATATCTGCTTTTTCAGAACGGCTGCGGCGGCGGCTTGAATAGTTTTCCCCAAACCCATTTCATCGGCTATTACGGCTACCTTTCTGAACAGGGTGAATTCGACGCCTTCTTTTTGATACGGGAACAACTCCGCTTTGATCAGGTTGTAGTCCGGCTTTTGCGTTTTTGTCACGCACTTTCGGGGTCAGAGTGAACTCGCCGTCCACGTCGCCGTCGATGATCAGGGAGTATTCTACGGACTCATTTTCATTGGCGGTAGTGATGAGAAAGTCGATCGATACCGCCGACTGTGATAGTATCTGGCATTCGCAATTGTTGTACAGGATGTCGCCGTAGAGGATTTCCGTGCCGGGCAGTTCCATCAGCACTTCTTTTTTGATCGTTTTGAGATCCATAGCTTGCTTCCCCCGTCCTTCTTTTTCGGATAATTCATTTTAGCGGGAAAACCGTGAATACGCAAGCGGAGTTTGAGGCTGAGGATATAGCAGAAGAATGAGCATACTTAATGTAGAACTATACGGCTCTCAGTTGGGAACGCTGTCGGAAAATGGAAAATGGTTGGAATTCTGCATTTGCCTGACGATACTGTCGTGTTAGCGCCCACTTATGATCAGGTTCCGCTTCGACACCAGAATACCGACGGAAGGCTTGCCCTTGCGATTGGCGGAGAGTACATTCATGCTAATTTGACACTGGAGAAAATGGCTGAGGAGCTGGTTTCCTGGCAATACTCCGGCTTTTCCACTACCGGTGAAGCGGTTTCTTTTATCACAAACCGTTTGGAGGCTTACGGCCGTGTACTGGACAAAGCATTGCCAAGTAAAAAGTCTTATCCGGGCTTGAAGGC
>Ga0082212_10007326_pt1 | contig 14618 bp, 8 predicted proteins | sample TergutNt197P3_FD_71548 | JGI IMG/M metagenome (GOLD analysis project Ga0082212, IMG submission 71548) | Neocapritermes taracua P3 segment gut microbial communities from Petit-Saut dam, French Guiana - Nt197 P3 | ecosystem: Host-associated > Arthropoda: Insects > Digestive system > Gut ... | reverse complement strand
TGAGCCTTCTTCGGGCGTAAGAGTGGCAAAGGTATTTACATTGGAATCGATAAAGGTCTTGCCTGCAATGGCATTTGCCTGTCCTCGGTCGTCAATAGCTGTTATATTTTCAGGGTTGACGCCCCCTGTAACCTGTTTGTTGCGTGCGATATTACTTGATTCGCCCACAGATACGCCACTGTAAATATTGGTGGCGGCACGGGCGTCGCTTCCTTTGATGGCATTGTTATAACAAGTAACAGAGACAAAGGCATTGCCTTTCAAATCCGACCGGTTATAGATTATGTCAATGACACGGTTTTCGCCCGGAAACAATGTAAAAAGGTTGTCTTCATAAAAAACCGGCGCCACTAACGATTGTTTGTCGCTTCCGGTATAAGCCTTTAATTCAACTGCGTAGGCAATACGATCAGTAGGATTGGAAACCCTGTACGAAACGATATTTTTATTGTCAAACATATTATTAGCAACTTGAAACAGTTCGAGTTCTATAGCCGGAAGCTGATTCAGCTGAGTCAGATCGCCAGCCTGATAGATGCCTGATCTATTCCACGAATGACTGGCGCCTGCAATATCGTTTCGTTTGGGTTCGGCATACGAATTGAGACTTAGTATCTTTCCGTTTGAATCTTTCAGTTCCAAACGTATAAAATAGACATCCGACAGCGGTTTAATCAGCGACCCCTGAATGGCGTCATAATCCCACAGTTCAGTAACTCCGCAGGCTTCGTTGATTTTTCCGTAATAGTTTATCTTATAGGGTTCGTAAGCTCCTGCAGTGTTTTTGACTAATCCGACAGGCTGCAAGCCGAAACGGTTCTTTCCCGACGTGGCGTATTCGACCACATTAGATGCCCCGTCCGCCATAATATCAATTGTTTTTTCCAAAGGCGTGCTAATCAGGTTGCCGTTAATGTCATAGATAGACAGGGTGGCGGCAGCTCCGCGATATTCGTTGAATGTATTGTTTATCACACTGATACTCTTGTGATACATACTGTACATAATATGTACCGGTTCATTACCTTTTCTTGCGCCATAAGTTGTTCCGTTGGGATTCAGGTAAAAATCAAATTGATTCCAGAACATCACAGGCCAGGCGTTGTTCAACATCCAGTTCACCAGCCCTGTGGTATTTTTGTAACGATAGTAACCTAACGCTTCATATTGAGCGCGTTGCAGGTCATATTGGAAAACCTGCGCCCGGGTGATAAACTCATCGAAAGTGACTGATTGACCATACGATCCGTCAATAAACGATACATGTTGACCCAGATTATTGAAGCCACCGCGACAGGTGTGGTAGTTCCACACATTATAATTGGCTGCTGAGTTATAAGGCCATAAATTTGCTTCAGGAAGTATGCGTCTCATTGTTTCCTGAACGGGAATGCTTCCGCCGCCGCCGCCTTCTGACACAAAGCCGAAATTACCTGCAGGTTCGTAATAATACCAGGTTGGTGTTTGGCTATCGTAAGTGGCGTCCATGTGCATACCTCCGACTATGCCTGTCAATGTAGCAAGTTTGGCTGAACCGTTATTGCAATTAGCGCCCATCTCAAGCCAGCGCAGGTCGGCTTCGATTTCAAAATATTTCTGCTCCACATTTCGGCCGTTCATGCCTTGCCGGGCAATACTTGCCGGGTCGTCGCTGCCATTAAACCAGAGCGCCATACATGCAAAACGCCGTGCATTGCGCAGTTGCGCGTACAATGATTCGAACGCCACAAAGCGCTCCGCTTTCGAAAATTGCCCCGGTTCCTGCCAGCGGTCACAACAACACCATCCTGTCATCAGCAAGATGCCATTTTCGTCTAACAAAGCAAGCAAGTCATTGTCGAAAAATTTGCCTTCGTCGCGAATCATGTTCATGCCCATATATTTAATGTATTCTACCACAGCCTCATTGGTATTCTTGTCATGACGCAGCAACAGGTCGGTTGCACAATAACCTCCGCCCTTGAGTAATACAGGCCGGTGGTTTACATAAATCTGGAGCATATTGGACAAGTGAGTGGTAGAAATCGTATCTGCATTGAAATTGGCAACAGGCGATACATTCACTTCTTCGGTTATTTCACGGATACCGAAACGATGAGACAGCCGGTCGCTTACTTCGCCATCGATGGATATTTCATAATCAACAGTATAAAGAGGTTGTTCGCCGGAATGGTGCGGCCACCAAAGACGTGGATTGGCTAACCTCAACTGGGGAAACTCAGTCGCCCTCAACTCAATCTCCTGATTATAGGCGTCGGCAGGAATATGCACATTTTCTTTTTTTGCCATTGCGATAGGGTTACCGTCAGGATCTTTGACAGTTGCGGTAAGTGTTCCGTTTACTCCTGTTTTCGTAAAATTGCTTGCATCAACGAAAAAACTTAATTGAGCGTTTTTGTGATCATTGTCCACTTTTGAAGCAACAGCCGGATTGGCCAAACGAGCGCTTCCGGAAGTATGCAGAAAAACCTCGCCGGTAAGCCCCATCATGGCGTCAGCAGGTTGTGGATTCCAGTCAACCCAGTAATAGGTCAAATCCTGATGATATACCGGTTTGGTAACTTTTACCTTTACGTTATTATTTCCTGAACCGAATTTTACAAGGTCGGTAATATCAATATCGTACGTGCGCATAGTCCCGATAAATCCGGATTTATATGCGTTAAAATCCGTAACACCCTGCAGACTGCCTGCACCTGCAGTAGTATAGTCCGTAATTTCAGCCTCCGGATCGAACAGGTTAGGCCCGTTTTTTAAATAATTTTCGTCATGGATATTGATGTATTTATTGCTTACCTTTGTGCCATTTATATAAATTTCGCCGGTATAGCTTATTCCTTTGAATGTGAGCGTAATTCGTTTGCCTTTCTCTTTGGAAGGAATGGTGAAGTCAGTACTGAACCACCATGGATGTTCGAAGTCTTCAATTGGAATTTTCGATAAGTTATCGTTGAAATATACATTGATGTTTCCATCGTTATCAGGATCAAACAGTGCATCATATACTCCATTGTCAACCAGATTTCCCAAAACGGTACCCGGAACGGTAGCCGTCAGCCATTGGGCAGTTGAAAAATCAGACGAGGCAACTTCCACATCGGCTGCTGTTACAACAATTGTACTTAAACCTTGAGTTACTGCGGTTATGGATGGAGCAATCTTCCAATCCGTCAACTTTCGAGGAAATACGTCATCGTTAGATGAACAACCGGAAAAAATAGCGGCGACCAACAAGAGGGTCAAATCTGTTGCAAAACATTTATTACTCATAATACGCATTCATAAAATATTAACATACAAAAGTAGTATTTATTCCTTCACTCAACCCTAAAAAACGCAACTTTTTTTGTTTTTCAAATTTTCTTTATGATAATTATCATTAATGTTTTGTAAATTTGCATCCGATAATTTATCATAAATGAAAAAAACAATCGCATTATCGTTCATGTTGATTGCCAATATAATTTTATTGGCTCATGCCGTTGTGCCTCATCATGAACACGATAATTTGTTGATTTGTTTTTTCAATTCGCATGGTGGCGACTGTGATGACATACATACAGATACAGATTGCGATCATCATCACGATCATGCTTGTTCCGACAGATGTTGCCTTATTGATAATATTTTTGATCCGTCGGATAATAAAGAGAAAACGTTTTGTCAGATACATTTGAAATGTGATTGCCAACATCCTTTATATTTGCTGATGTCAAACATCTTAGACATAAATGGGTTATTTGAAAATACATTACTTCTTTTCCTGTTTGCGCCATTTATCGATTCCTGTCATATTGATTTCATCTCTCAATCACTTGGATTGAGAGCGCCTCCCTGTTGATAATTACGAACTAAACATTACGAATTACGTTTTTTACAAAGTCGGCTTAAAACAAGGAGGCTTTGAAGTTTATTTCTATTTTATTCATTATTAAATATATTCAAATGAAAGCATATAGATTGATAATGGCAACGCTTATAGTATTGGCCATTATAGGTTGTGCGCATCTTCATGATGAATCTTCCGACGAGCACGGACATGTGCACGACGAAACCCTTCAACTGACGGCATACAATGCCGACTTTGAGGTTTTCGCCGAAACCGCCCCTTTTGTTGTCGGGGGAAAAAGCGATATCCTTGCCCATTTTACGTGTTTGGAAAATTTTAAACCGTTGGCAGAAGGCAGTGTAACGGCAAGGCTGATTGTCGGATCGGAGGATATTCGTCAAACGCTTGAACAACAGGATCGAACAGGGATTTACCTGTTTTCGTTGGAGCCAACGACAACAGGAACAGGCGCATTGATGTTCGAAGTCGCTACCTCCGCAGGCATTTCGCGAATTGTGATACCGGATATTACTGTTTACGACAATGAACACGAAGCGCACGAGGCAGCCGAAGAGGCAGCCGTTTCAAGCAGTAACGGCGTTGTTTTTACCAAAGAGCAAAGTTGGAAGGTGGATTTTGCTACTACCGAAGCGCGTTGCGAGCCATTCGGACAAATAATCCGTACAACGGCGCAAATCCAACCTTCACAGGGCGACGAACGGATTATTTCCGCAAAAGCAAGCGGGACGGCTTTTTTCAACACCAATATAACAGAAGGGAAAGCAGTCGGCGCAGGGCAAACGTTGTTTATGATTGATGGCGGCGAAACGGCCGACAACAATCTTGCCGTACGCTTTACCGAAGCCGAAAGCGAATACAACCGCGCCAAAGCCGAATATGAGCGCAAAGCCGAATTGGCAAAAGAAAATATCATTTCGCAAAGCGATTTGTTAAAAGCCAAAACCGAATTTGCCAATGCCGAAGCTACATACAATAACCTGCAACGCAATTTTGCGGCAGGCAAGCAAAATATCAGTTCGCCGATCAGTGGATTTGTTACACGCATAGCAGTACAAAACGGGCAGTTTGTGGAAGCAGGACAGCCTGTTTTGGTGGTTTCGCAAAACCGTGATCTGCTGATAAAAGCCGAATTGCAACCCAAATACTTCGAGACGCTCAGCCATATCGTATCGGCTAATATACGCATAATGAACAGCAATCGCGTCTATTCGCTCGATGAATTGGACGGGCGTGTGTTGTCGTATGGAAAAACAACCGATATAGCCAATCCGCTTATTCCTGTTATATTTCAGGTAAATAATAAAACAGGGTTGTTGTCGGGCAGTTTTGTGGAAATGTTTATCAAAACGCAGACCAACGCGCAAGCCATTACCATTCCCAACAAAGCGATTATTGAAGAGATGGGCAACTACTTTGTTTACGTACAACTGACGCCCGAACTATTTGAGAAAAGAGTCATTATCCAAGGCGTTTCAGACGGAGTTCGTACCGAAATAACAGAAGGTATTGCCGAAGGCGAACGCGTAGTGAATAGAGGGGCGATGTTGGTTAAACTTGCACAGGCTTCAGGGGCGTTGGATGCACATGCTGGGCATGTGCATTAAATAAATTGAATACAGTATGATTCAGGGTGTTCTTTTTGCCGTAATGGTGAGTGTTCTTTTTGCTGCTTATGCAGTCCCAAGAAAATATTCAAACCAAAACGCGATGCTCTATACAATGTGGGTCGGGATTGCTTATTTTATTGGCAGTGTAGCTGTTTGTTCCGTCGTTTGGGGATTGGGATTACGCGAACAGGAAGACCTGCTAAACAAATGGCATCTGCTGACGGTATTGCGAGGCGTTGTGTGGGTAGGGGGCACGGCTTCTTTCAATATCGCAATTGATAAAATCGGACTTGCCGGATTCAATCAGTGGAAAAATTTTCAGGGACCTGTCGGTACGCTCTTAATGCTGGCTTTTCTGAACGAAGTTGCCGGGTCGAAAATTATCTGGCTTCTATCCGGCATGACGGCCATGTTTATTTCTGCTGTGCTATTTACAATCACATCAGATAAAACAGGTCAAAAATCAAATTTTAGCGGCATATTATTCGCACTCTTCGCTGCCCTATGTTTTGGTGTTACGGCGTTTATTAACAAGATAATAACTAATCAAGGATTTGTCTTTAGCCAATTATTGTATCATTCATTGTCTGTCGTTATGGCCTCTGCAATCATCTTCTCTGTTCAAACGCGCACCCCCAAAGAGATATGGAACTTTTCGAACGAAATCCGGTTTCCGGTTATGTCAGGTGCGATGTTTCTCACAGCCACGATTCTCAGCATATTTTCATATACGATGATTGCAGGCAGCGTTTCCTGGAGTATCACACAGTTAAACGCCGTATGGACAATATTGATTGGTATCTTTGTTTTTAAGGAAGTAAGTTTTAAAAAAAACAAGCTAAGAATCCTTACAGGTTTCTTTTTTGCCATTACAGCAATAGCCCTTTTACTGAGGGCATTGTGAGGATTTGTCGATACCCGCTAGTGAAAGATAGCAAAATGTCGAATACTCCCTGATTCCTTCCCTTCACAAAGTCAAATATTGTAAAATTTTTTAACATTAAGGTAAATTCCTAATTCCTATTTCCTAATTCCTAATTATTAATGCTATGCTTAATAAAATCATAAACTTTTCGCTCAACAACAAGTTGTATGTCTTGTTGGGAGCAGTATTGCTAACTGTGAGCGGACTGTACGTCATGCAAAAAATGGATGTGGACGTTTTCCCCGATCTTACAGCGCCGACAGTAGTTGTAATGACCGATGCTCACGGTTTGTCGGCTGAAGAAGTGGAACGCCTTGTCACTTTCCATATCGAAACGGCAGTAAACGGTGCAACCGATGTGCGCCGGGTCCGTTCCAATTCCTCACAGGGATTTTCGTTTGTGTGGGTTGAATTTGATTGGGGAACAGATATTTTCAAAGCGCGACAGATTGTCAGTGAAAAGATGGTTACGCTTGCAGGCGCTTTGCCCGCCGGCATTGTTCCTGTGCTTGCCCCGCAATCGAGCGTGATGGGCGAGATACTTTTTATCGGTTTACAGATTGACAGTAGAGACGCGGCGCACCGCGTCTCCACGGAAATGGATTTACGTACATTGGCGGAATGGTTGGTGAAACCCGCTATATTGGCGACAGGCGGCGTATCGCAGGTGACAATTATCGGAGGCGATTATAAACAGTATCAAATACTTGCCGATCCGCAGAAGATGAATATCTACGGTGTTACAATGGATGAATTGGCACAGACAGGCCGTACAATGAGCGCCAACTCGTCGGGCGGCATACTTCGCGATTACGGCAATGAATATGCCCTGCGCGGCATAGCGCGTACCAACGATTTGGACGAATTAGGCGCTTCATTTGTCAAAACCGTGAACGGCAAACCTGTGGTTATATCCGACGTTGCAGAAGTTGCTATCGGTAGCGCGGTAAAAATGGGTTACGCTTCGCAAAATGCGAAACCCGCCGTGATCCTTTCCGTATCCAAACAGCCTAATATAAACACCTTAAAAGTCACTGAAAATATTGAGCGCAATTTGGCTGAAATACAAAAATCGTTGCCTGCCGATGTGAAAATGGATACTAAAATTTTTCGTCAGGCAGATTTTATAGAAGCTGCGGTAAACAACGTAGGTAGCGCTTTGTTGGAAGGCGCGGTGTTTGTCATCCTTATTCTTTTTCTGTTTCTGGGCAGTTTTCGTACGACTGTCATCTCCGTTATTGCCATTCCGCTTTCGTTGTTAGGGACAGTTATCATACTGTATTTGTTGGGAATGAATATCAATACAATGACGTTAGGCGGAATGTGTATCGCTATCGGCTCTTTGGTAGATGATGCAATTATTGATGTGGAAAACGTATATAAACGCCTGCGGCAAAATCACAGTAAGCCCAAAGAAGAGCGCCAAACAACGTTTGACGTCGTGTTCAACGCTTCGAGCGAAATTCGCGCTTCCATTATGAATGCAACGCTGATTATCATCGTGTCGTTCGTTCCTCTGTTTTTTCTTTCGGGAATGGAGGGACGTATGCTGAAACCGCTCGGAGTAGCCTATATTGTTTCGCTGTTTATGTCGCTCATCGTGGCAATGACACTGACACCGCTGATGTGCCGCCTGATGCTTTCGAGCGACAACTATTTGAGTAAAAGAGAAAAAGACAGTTGGCTGACACGTAAACTTACCGTTGCTTACGGCTCGTCTCTTGCGTGGGTATTGCGCAACAAAAAGAAAGTGTTATATCCTGCAATCATTGTTTTCATCGTTTCGGTGGGATTGTTTTTTACGATGGGACAAAGTTTCCTTCCCGAATTTAACGAGGGTTCGCTGACCATTTCGGCCGTATGCAAACCCGGCGTATCGCTTGAAGAGAGCAACCGGCTGGGTAACCTGATGGAAACCGAACTGTTGAAAATACCCGAAGTAACAAGCACAGCGCGACGGACAGGGCGCGGTGAACTGGACGAACACTCGCAATCGACCAACGGCGCCGAAATTGACGTTAATTTCAAGTTGGACAGGCGAAGCCGCGTCGAATTTATGGCAGAAGTGCGCCAAACCCTTGCTGCTGTTCCGGGTGTAGCTACCACAGTCGGACAACCGCTCGGACATCGTATAGATCACATGCTGTCCGGAACACGCGCCAATATCGCTATTAAACTGTTCGGCACGGATTTGAACACGCTGTTTATGACGGGCAACCAAATACGAAATGCCATAAAGGACATCGACGGTTTAGTGGATATAGAGGTAGAGCAGCAAACCGAAACACCGCAATTGCAGATACGTGCCAATCGCGGTATGCTTGCCCGCTATGGCATTACGATTGAGGAATTTAACCATTTCGTCGAATTGGCCTTTGCAGGCGAGAAACTATCTGATATTTACGAGGGACAACGCAGTTTCGATTTGATTTTGCGACTGAACGGAAACTATACCGAAAGCATGGACGGCATACGCGCCGCGCTGATAGATACAGGCAACGGACAAAAAATACCTTTGGAAGAAATTGCCGATGTGGTTTCCGTTGGCGGAGCAAACGCTATCAGTCGTGAAAATGTACAACGCAAGATTGTTGTATCCGCCAATGTATCGGGGCGCGACCTCAAAAGCGTTGTGGAAGATATTCGGAACACCATTAACCAAAACATCCAACTGCCTGAAGGTTATCGTGTGGAATATGGCGGGCAGTTTGAAAATGCCGCAAACGCTTCGCGCACACTGTTCGTCGCTTCGCTGTTGGCCATTTGTATTATTTTCCTGCTGCTTTACAGCGAGTTCAAAAACCTCACGCTTTCGGCAATCGTTATGCTTAATCTTCCGTTGGCGTTGATCGGCGGCATATTGGCTGTATATTTTACCTCCGAAATTGTCAGCATTCCGTCTATCATCGGCTTTATTACGCTGTTTGGCATCGCCACACGAAACGGAATCTTATTAATTACGAATTATGAATCTCAAAACAATTCAAAATTCAAAATTCAAAATTCAAAATTAAGAGAAACGGTGATAAGCGGATCCCTCGACCGCCTCAACCCCATTCTGATGACTGCACTAACAGCCGCTTTAGCATTGTTGCCTCTTGTGTTTCAAGGCGATAAATCGGGCAATGAAATTCAAAGCCCGATGGCGGTAGTAATTTTGGGCGGCCTGCTCACGTCCACCCTGTTGAATATTTACATCGTGCCTGCGGTGTATGAAATCATTCAAAAAGGAAAGGATAAAAAAAAATAACATCTGTTATTCGATTTTTTTCCGAATTCCGCTTAGGTAGTTTTTCATTGTTACCGTATCTTTATTTTGGATAATATCCTGTAAGATACTCAATTCTGTCTGAATACGCGAGATTTGGCCGGGCGTACGGGGGTTAAAAAGAATTTCCGACAACAGATAATCATCTTCCGACATCAGGCCGCGTGCAATTTTCATGTGGCGTTTAAACGTCGTTCCGGGCGCATCCTGATGAATCATCGTAGCAGCAAAAACCAATGTCGAGGCAAATGGAATGCCCAATGAATAGGCAACAACCTTGTCATGCTCTTCAAACGAATATTCAAAGATGTTCAATTTTAGTTTGTTATACAAATCTTTGTAGAACACCTTGCCAAGATGATTGCCTTCGGCAATGATAATTGTGTTTTCATTAACAGCCTGTAGTGATGATGATGACAGCGAAAAATCAATAAAAAACGATACTTACGCAGTAATGGAAATTACTGATTTCAGCGAAGATTTTAAAGGCAAATTTATTATAGCCGAAAGTCAATATGGCGAAGGAAAGTATATAGTAGCATACGAAAGCGTGGAAGTTCAAAGTGATGGCAGATCATTTATTACTGATGGCGCGAAAATTGACGACAATGGTAAAGCTGAATTAAAAGTTTGGAATTATATTCAAACCAGTCCTTATACTGCAACTCTAAATGATTATTCGAGAGACAGTACGCAACCGGTAACATTTGACGTATGGGTTTATAAAGACAAGAGAATAGATAATTATTATGTTGCCAGAGGAAAAGTGGAGATAACTTTTACTGATTCCGTGGGTACTGGGGAATTTAAATTTTAATAGACAAGTTATCGGCATTATTTCGCGGTAATTTCTATCGCTCTGATTTTTTTTCAAAATGCGAAAACTCAAGTGAAAAAGTCGCGCGCCCCTGCGAAACGCTTCGTAAACTTGTCATAAAGCCGAACATTTTTTCCATTGGCGCCTGCGCTTTTATTTCATCTATATCGGTTTTTGAATTCATGCTGAGTATCTGCCCGCCGCGCTGGGTTACAAGGCTCATCACCTCTCCTACAAATTCATGGGGGGAGCTTAAGTCAACCGCCATTATCGGCTCCAGCAGAAGGGGAGACGCGGCGCGGGCGGCTTCGTCAAACGCCATGCTTGCGCAGGCTTCAAAAGCGAACTCAGAGCCTGTTTGTTCAGAATACCGGATATCGGTAACGGTCGCAGTTATGTCAATGCAGGGGTATCCCATTACGATACCGGAAGAAAACGCGCCGTTTATTCCGCGCTCTATCGCTTCAAGAATTTCTGCGGGGATAGACGAAGTTTTCGCCGCGTAAACGTACTTGTTGCCCGAGCCTCTTTTTGCAGGTTCTACGCGCAAAGTAACGCCTGCGGCATTTTCCTTTCCGGCGAGGATTTTAGAAAAGTTTTCGCTGTGATCATTTGGCTTGCCGATTGATTCGCGGTAAGTAACTTGAGGATTTCCAACCTTCGCGCCGAGTTTATACTCTTTTAAAATGCGCGTAACAAGCACGTCAAGATGAAGCTCGCCCATTCCGGAAATTACAAGCTGCCCTGTTTCATCATTTTCCCTAATCGTAAAAGTCGGGTCTTCTTTGGAAAGAAGCGCAAGAATGTCTTTTAACTTATCCTGATCGGAAATTGTTTTCGGCTCAATTGAAATTGAAATCACAGGCTCAGGGAACTGCATTTTTTCAAGCAAAACAGGAAAACCTTCGCCGCCGATAGTGTCTCCCGTCTGCGCAAGTTTCATCCCGATAACAACGCCGATGTCTCCTGCGCTTAAGCTGTCCATCGGCTCCGATTTATTTGAATGCATACGCAGGATTCGATTCGCCCTTTCGCGTTTTTTCTTTCCAATGTTATAAACGGCAGTGCCGGATTTAAGACTGCCTGAGTACATTCTTACATAACAGAGGCTTCCGGCTTCACGGTCATTTTGAATCTTAAAGACAAGTCCAAGCGGCTGTCCTTTGGGATCGCAGGGGATTTTGATTTCTTCTTCTTTTTTTGTATTGTGACCTGAGGCGGCAGCCGCTTCATCAGGAGCGGGAAGAAAATCCACAATTGCGTCAATCAAAGGCTGTACGCCAAGATTGCGCCGCGAAGCTCCGGCGAAAACGGGAAGTATGCCGCGGCTTAGAACAGCCTTGCGAAGTTCGCTTTTTATAAGAGAGGCATTCAATTCTTCTCCTGCAAGAAATTTTTCGGTGATGACATCGGAAACGCCGGAAAGGGTGTCGATCAATTTTTCGCGCCATTCTTTCGCTGTGTTTTCGCGTTCCGGCGCAATAGGGGAGAACTGCATTTCTTCGCCGTTATTCTCCCAGCGGATTTCCTTCATTTCTATTAAATCAATAACGCCCTCAAAAGAACTTTCTTTCCCGATAGGAATCTGTAGGGGCGCAATATTCACTTTCAATTTATTTTTTACATCTTCAAGCACATAAAAAAAATCCGCGCCAAGCCTGTCCATTTTATTCACATAACCGATGCATGGAACATTGTATCTGTCAGCCTGCCGCCACACGGTTTCCGTTTGAGGCTCAACTCCGCGCACTGCGTCAAAAATCGCAATCGCTCCGTCCAGCACGCGCAAAGAGCGTTCGACTTCGGCAGTAAAATCAACATGACCCGGAGTATCGATAATATTGATCTGATGATCTTTCCAGTAAGTTGTAGTCGCCGCGCTTTGAATCGTTATGCCGCGTTCCTGCTCCTGTTCCATCCAGTCCATGATAGCCTCTCCGTCATCAACTTCGCCGATGCGGTGGCTTTTTCCCGTGTAATAAAGAATTCTTTCCGTGGTGGTAGTTTTACCGGCATCGATATGAGCCATGATGCCGATATTTCGCATGGTTCGCAGCATTGGTCAATTTTAGTTAACATTAAAATAAAATGCAATGTTCAATTCATTAATAATTTTTACCACGAACCACACAAACGTACACGAACTGAATTAATTTTTTTATGTTCGTGTGCGTACGAAAGTACGCGTTTGTGTTGGTTTGTGGTTAATTATTATTTGAGTAACAACAATAAATCTCGATATTTAATCTTTTATTTCTGCGAAAATTCCTATAAAATGTAAACTAATTACAATAAGGAGAAGGATTAATGAAAAATTTTGCAGAAATTGTCGGCATGATAAATGACTGGGTCTGGGGACCTTGGCTTTTGGTATTGCTTGTTGGAACTCACGTCTTTATGACAATCAGAACCGGCTTTATTCAAAAAAAGCTGAGACTGGGAATAAAACTTTCAGTTACCAAGGACAAGGAAAGCGCAGGAGACGTTTCCCAATTTGCCGCTTTGACTACAGCTCTTGCTTCTACCATCGGTACAGGAAACATTGTCGGCGTAGGAACAGCAATCGCTCTTGGCGGTCCGGGCGCGCTTTTATGGATGTGGCTTACAGGCGTGTTCGGCATTGCAACAAAATATGCGGAAAGCCTTATCGCGGTAAAATACCGCGTAAAAGATGATCAGGGAATGATGATCGGCGGCGCGATGTTCGCTCTTGAACGCGGGCTTAAAATGAAATGGCTTGGAGTAATCTTCGCAGCTTTAACCGCTATAGCCGCTTTTGGAATTGGCTCTGCTGTTCAAACCAATGCTGTTGCTAATCAGATGAAAGACGTTTTCGGCGTTGCACCCTGGATTTCCGGTATTGTGATTGCGATTCTTGTGGGCGTAGTCGTTATCGGCGGGCTTAAATGGATTGCACGTGTTTCAGAAAAACTTGTTCCTTTCATGGCGGTAATTTATGTGATTGGATGTATCGTAATTTTGATTATCAATGCGAAATTTCTTCTTCCGGCTATAGGACTTGTTTGTTCAAGCGCTTTTAACGTAAAAGCTGTAGGAGGAGGCGCGGCGGGATTTGCAGCGGTAAGAATGATGGCTGCCGCCCGTTACGGTGTAGCGCGCGGTCTTTTTTCAAATGAATCCGGCATGGGTTCGGCTCCAATTGTTGCCGCCGCCGCCCAGACAAGAAACCCTGTAAGGCAGGCGCTTGTTTCAAGCACCGGCACATTCTGGGACACAGTCGTTATCTGCTTAATAACAGGTCTTGTAATAATTTCATCCGGTCTTGCGCATCAGGGAGCCCTTGATATGACAGGAGGCGGCATTCTTGTAAGTTCAGCATTCAAACAGATTCCTGTTGTTGGAAATTTCATTCTTACATTCGGTCTTATCACCTTCGCATTTTCCACCATACTCGGCTGGTGCTATTACGGCGAAAAAGGAATGGAGTATCTTCTTGGAACAAAGAGTTTAGTTCCCTACAGGTGCGTTTATGTCATTGTCGCTTTTCTTGGTGTATTCCAGTCATTGAATGTTGTTTGGAATATTGCCGACACACTGAACGCACTTATGACAATCCCAAACCTTGTAGCAGTTCTGCTCCTTTCCGGTGTCATTGTATCGGAGACAAAAAAATACCTTGACGGCAACCACATTGACGATGTTGATAACGACCCGGTGCCTTTGCGCAGCGATTTAAAGAAGTAAGAAATAAACCACGGAGATCACGGAGTTTTTATTTGAATTCTTCGTTTTTCTCCGTGTACTTCGTGGTTAAGTATTTTTCCTTGATGGTTTCAACATGCACTCCATGTAGTAACAGTTGGTAGTAGTTAGTGATTAGGGAGCGTACCCATAAAGCCCTCTTCACTAATTGCTGTAAATAACAGAAAACCCTACCAGAGAGATGTGAAAAGAATGCGGCGGCGCCTTTTGAGACCGAAAAACCGACCAACAATATCAAAATTCAAAACAAATAAAAACACCGAACAAATGCCAAGGTCGAAAACCGAAGCCGCCGCAGGCTTTTCACATCTCTCATGATTGGATTTTAAGTTAAAGACAGCGATTAGTATTTTGCTTTCTATGTCCACAATCACCCCACTAGTAACTAACCGCTAATTACTATAATATACCGTATGAGTATTGGCTTA
>Ga0082212_10007325_pt1 | contig 14619 bp, 10 predicted proteins | sample TergutNt197P3_FD_71548 | JGI IMG/M metagenome (GOLD analysis project Ga0082212, IMG submission 71548) | Neocapritermes taracua P3 segment gut microbial communities from Petit-Saut dam, French Guiana - Nt197 P3 | ecosystem: Host-associated > Arthropoda: Insects > Digestive system > Gut ... | reverse complement strand
TGAGGGCGGTGGGCGATGGTTAACTCATGAAGACCCCTCACAACCCTGCACTTCCGGCAGCATACGCCGTTAAGTGCCACTTCGTTTCCGAAATTCAGTTTTCACCGGGCAGTCTATCATGCCCCACGTCAGAAAGCGTCAGCAAAATCGCTGACGTTTGTCAAAACCGGCAACCGGCGGACTTGCGTCCGCCGCTCTTTGTATTTGCCCACAAAAATTGGACACACCCTTATCAAATATCTTTCACTTCCTCTTGCACCGCCTTCCGAGTTTGCTCTGCCCTTGTCCGGTTTCGTTTTGTCCGCTGGTCTTCGTGCGCTCCGGCACCGGTACGACGAGGAGTATGTCCGGTGCGCTTTTTGGATTTGATTGTGATGGTGAAACCACGCTTTTTCATTCTTGTCCCGCCTTAAAATTGTAAAGTGATTTTATCCGCTTAACGATGGTCATCGTGTCGCCGCTGTCCTCGATGACTTCCTGCATAGGTTTATAGGCAAATGGGGCTTCGTCAATGGTGCCGCGATTGACCGATGTCGAAAAAACACCTTTCATCGATTTTTCGTACTCCGTGAGTGTGATCGTTTGTTTTGCGGCAGAGCGACTCATCACACGACCGGCACCGTGCGGGGCAGAGTAGTTCCAATCGGCATTTCCCTTGCCGATACAAAGAAGACTCCCATCTCGCATATTCATCGGCACTATTATCTGCTCGCCGTCTTGTGCCGATACTGCCCCTTTTCGTAATATATTCGTTTTAAGATCGATGTAGTTGTGTACCGTAGAGAATTGCTCTGTAATTTTGAACTTTACCCGCTTCTCCAATTCTTTTACAATGGCTCTCCGATTCACGTTAGCGTACATCTGCACAATCTGCATATCATGCAAATAATTGTCCAAATCATCTCCTATCAAATACTCCAATTGTCTGTTGCCTGCACCTTTGTCTGCAAGTGGAAATTTTGATCGACGTTTAACGTCATCTACTGCAACTTTCTGGTAGTATTCGCAGACCTGTTTGCCCAAATTGCGACTGCCCGAATGTACAATCAAATACAACTGCCCATCGTCGTCCTGCCCTATCTCAATAAAATGGTTGCCGCCGCCCAACGTGCCAATGGAGCAAATTGCTTTCTTAATATCGGCATGACATCTCAATTCATATAACATGTCCTCAATCTCGTCCTTGAAATGATGCGGGGTTGAACGAACGTTAAAACCTGCCGGGATATATTGGTGTACCGTTTTATCGAATTGATTGAAATCCAACCGTTTGTCTTTTAACAATGCGGTCAACATTCCGCACCCGATGTCAACGCCGACAAAATTAGGAACGACTTTGTCCGTGATGGTCATGGTCATTCCAATCGTGCAGGCGATTCCGGCGTGGCAATCAGGCATCACACGGATTTTACAACCCGCTATGAACGATTGATCCAATAAATGTTGTATCTGGGCGACGGCACTCGATTCCGCATTATCAGTGAATATCTTCGCTGAATTGTATTGTCCGGTTAACTCAATCATTTTAACTCCTTCGCCTTTGTTGTTCCTCTATTGTGCCCCCTTTGGGCAATCCGTCAATGCCTCCATCGGTTCGCTCTCTTCCGATTCGCCTTCCGGTTCCGGCAGTTTGGGCGCATACTTTTCATATCGTTGGGGCGCATTTTTTTCGTGATCCCAATGCCGACCATCATAAAAAATTGCCGATAATTCCAATCCAGCAATAGCCATGCGTGTCCAATGCCCCCAATGATCCTCGTGTACAGACCAACTATACGAGAACGCCAACATATCAGTAGTCTCCCATAATTCCAATTCCAAGGCTTTGTGTTTTCCGGCATGCCACCACACACTATGTTTAGTAAATTTTGAAACAATACCTTTGGCGAGCCAGTAGAACGGATTCAATCTGTTCAGACACCAAGGTAACTCAATGCGGAATTCTATTCCGTAGTCCAAAATTTTGAAGCATACATCCAGCGATGAGAACGATACGCCCAATGCGATGCTGATGATCTGACGTGTTCCGAACCACCATGCTTTCAAGGATTCTCTGATTCTTTCGTACCATGTTTCCGGGCTTTTTTCGGGTGTTTCGTCAAAATGTTCCAACTGCTGGATCACCCAAGCGGAGACCTTCATCTGTTTCGTTGCTTTTCGTACTCTTTCCGCCTGTTCTTTTGTGAACCTAATGAAACCACGAAAAATATCTACGTCAGCATAGATTTTCACGTCTAACGCATCCCATCGTAAAAGTTCATAGCCATATTCGTTGCGGCTCACGGTAATTTGTTTGAGTTCTTCTTCGGATGCACCGAGAAGTTGCGGATAGCGGTCAACAAATGAAAGATAATAATCTTTCGAGCAGACTCGTACCCAGCATCCCTCCGGCATGATGTCCGTTACCTCAGCCTTGATGGCGTTTCTTTGTGTTTTTCTTCGTTTTGTCATGCTTTCGTAAAAATGGTTATTCAACTCATTCAATTCACTGTAAATCCTATCGGATTGCACTGAACATCCTTCACATCCTGTTCCTGCCGGAGCATTCGCACCAATTCACCGTGATCGTTGATGCCGCAAATGTTTGCCTTTTTGGCAACCACTGCAAAGTCTCCCGGTAACAAACACGTCAAACCGCCAAGCGAAGCGGCACAGTCCGTTCCGAAAAAATGCTTGAACGCCGACTCCGTCTGTTGTCGAGTCAAAAAATCGTACTTCACTTTGAACGTAAATCGGCGAAGCGATGCTTGATCCAAGTCGTCCATCAAGTTCGTCGTACAAACGAACGGAAGCGGATGACTTTCCATTTGCGTCAGCATTTCATTGACCCACGCAACTTCCCAATTTTGACGGGCGTGACGGCGATCCCGAAGAAAACTGTCCGCTTCATCGAAGACGAGCAGCATTTTTTTTCGCTTTGCCTCGGAAAAAGCGGCGGCAATGTTCCGCTCCGTTACACCGACGTAGGGGTCGAAAAGATCGCTTGCCCGCTTGTGCAGAACCCGCATTTTCAGTTGCCCCGCCAAGAACCGGGCATACGCCGACTTGCCCGAACCGGGAACGCCGTAAAGACAGAGCGAAAAGTTCACGCCATTGAGGGACGTAATCCGGCGTGCCAAGTTTTCCAAATCGACATCGCAGTTGAGCAGTGCCGTCGAAAATTCATGTTCCGAAACGAACTCCCGCTTGGCAGACGAACCCATTGCCGATTGCAAAGCGTCAATCGTTTTTTCAATCGCCTCATGGTTTTCGGTCAAAGCGGCAGTGCGGAGCGACGTGTCGATGATTGCCGGTGCAATGTCATACGATTTGACCAGTTTGCCGATTTTTTCCTTTGGCAATTTGACCTTGTTTTTTCGAGCGGAATAGTTCCAAATTCGAGTCTGCACCGCTTCGTCAGGGGCTTCCATATTCATGGCGTAGGAGAAGCGGCGAAGGTGTGCCGGATCGACACCGTGAATACTGTTGCATATCCAAATGACCGGCACGGGATTTCTTTCCAGTAATGTGTTGAAGAACAGTTTCGATTTTGAACCGTTGCTCGAATGGGACTCGCCGAACCCAAAGAAACCGAACGAACGGCATGAAACACCAAAAACGTCTTCCGCTTCATCCATCAAGAGGACGGAATTTTGGTCATCTTGCAAAAGACAGAGTGCGGCAGCGAGGTCACTCCGCCGTTCGTTGCTATCACGTTCAACTGCGCGATCACCTGACACGGCATAAAGCGAAGTCCCAATTTCTTTGCAGAGTGTTTTGGCGAATTCCGTTTTTCCGGTGCCGGGCTTCCCGTAAATCAAGACGTTCACTCCACGCTGTTGTTTGGCAATGGTGTTGGAGAGCAGATTTTTGATCCAACCATATTCTTCCCGAAGGTGTTCAAAGTGTTCGGACTTGAGTGTTGCCTTCAGCGATTTTCCCAGTACGACTCGTTTGACGGCTTCCGGGGTCTTGCAGTGTGCCCACCACACATTGTTGAGCATCCTGCTTTCTTCACACCGGGCACTTCTACCAAAAAGCCCCTTTTTGGCTAATTCGCTCGTCGGTGCGAAAAATTCCTCGTAACGTTGCCAAGAAACATTCAGCATGCGAGCCTTTAGTCGATGTACTCCATTGCCGCGGCTGTGAAAATCGGTTAAACCTGTCAGCAACGGAATATCGATGCTGTAAAAATGCAACACCAGTGCGTCATGATACACAGGGGCAAGACGGAAGGCATCAATAATGGCGGAAACTTCCGTTGTGTATTGCATGCGACCGGTTTTGCCTTCGAGCAATTTTCGGATTGTTTGACAAGTGCGCGGCAGGAGTTGTGTATTTTTATCCTGTCGTCCCCATCTATTTCGGGGTTCCCAGCAACATTCAATGTCTGTGCCAATCAGTTGTCGGGAATTTTTCTCGAACCAATCGCAGACGTGGTTTTCAAGATCGCCGTACATCGGTTGCATCAGGAGGTTGTTGAGATAGTAAAGTACAATGTCTTTTTCCGTTTTCTGGTTCATGATAATGGTCTCCGTTGATAAAATTTGAATGTCCGCCACGGATTATAACCCCGATTCTGAAAAGTGCTTTTCCGGGTACGACAGGTTTTGTCAGACCTGCGAAAATTTGTGCAATTTTTACCAAAAAAGCTGAGAATCCATTCACTTTTTGTGCTTGTCTTGGTCGTTACTGCCGGTTCTTGCCCAAACAAGCGTCCGCAAGGTACAACGCCATCGCCGGCGGCAACAGCAGTATGGCTGCGGCGACGGTTACAATTATCACGGTCGTTTTGTTAACCACGTCGATTGCCGGTGTTGCCTTGTCCAACAAAGCATCCAGATAATCGATCAGTCGCCATCCGTTTCGATTGCTCATAAATTGCCCTCCATTGCCGCTCGCAAAATGTGCCTTGCCTCTTCTGTGCAAGCGATGTCCAAAGCCGTTTTGCCTTTCTTATCTTTTGCCGTAATATCAGTCCCATGCGAAATGAGGCTTTTCATGATGTCGATATTGTCAGGATGCTGGTTACTTTTCCGAAGGGCGGCTATATGCAACGGAGTTCTGCCCTTCGCATCGCATACGTTCACTTCGGCATCCTGTGAAATGAAGTAGTTCACAACGTTCATGTCTGATGTACGTTCAACGGCAAGATGGAGCGGAGTTTTGCCGGCTTTATTTTTCATATTGACATCAATGCCTTGCGAAATAATGTATTCCAAAACATCCACATCACTTCTGGCAAGAACATAGGCAGCACAGTGCAATAGCGTATCGCCTCTTTTAGTTTTTGCATGAACGTCAGCACCCACTGACACAAGGTATTTTAATGCCTCGAATCCCTTGTCTGTATCCCATGTCGCAGCAGCCATGTGCAATGGTGTATAACCTCTGCCATTCTTCGCATGAATGTCTGCGCCTGCTGAAATCAGATATTCCATCGCCACACAAGGACACCTACTACCACCGGCAGTGTAATGCAATGGCGTATTCCCACGTTCATTTTTTGCATTGACATCAGCACCTATTGAAACGAGGTATCGTAACATTTCTACGACATTTTTAGGAGAATTCCAGGCAGCAGCATGAAACAAAAGTTTGTTCACATTGACATTGGGACGAATCTGCGAAATCAGGTATCGCACGACTTCAACCGAATTATGCACAATGGCTTCGTGTAATGGTGTATTACCCTCACAATCTTGCGAATTGACATCGACACCTTGCGAAACCAGATATTGAAAAACTTCCAGCGAATTTGATCTGGCTCTGTGCAAGAGATTCCGGCACCAATGATTTTCCGTCTTTGTGTCGGCACCCAATGAAACGAGGTATTTCAACACATCCACAGAATTGCTGTCGGCGGCGGTGTATAACAGATGAGACGCATCGACATCGGTGCTCTCGGAAATAAGAAATTGCAAAACTTCAACAGAATTGCGCACAGCGGCGCAGTCCAGCGGAGTGATGGTGCATTTGCCGAAGTTGTAACCCTCTGCTTTCGCATTAACATCAGCACCGAGTGCCACAAGATGTTTCAGAAAATCCACGTCTGAATTCTCTAATGAGGCTAAATGTAGCAAGGATGTTTTTTCATATCCCCTGTCATCAAGCCCTGCCCTGCCGGTAACGCTAATCAGCGACGGATCGAGCCGGAGCCACTCTTTGACGATGTGCCAATGTCCACCGGTTGCGGCTTCCCAAATCGGTATCAACGGTTCGACTGTCGGTATTGCCGAAAGCCAATCGCAGTTAGCCGGTACTCCGATTCCCGGCAACAGTGCGGCGGCACTCAATGCCAACCCCTTGCGTAAAAATTGTCGTCGTTTCATCATGTTTCTCTTTCGTGAAAATCGTTGTTATCCGAGGATTACGCTGCGTTCCATCCCCGGCTCTTTCTTCTAACTCCTAACTCCAGACTCCTTTATGCCCATTGCCTCCCGCAAAATGCAGTGTTTTGCAGTCAATGTTCGGAGCAAGCAGCGGCAAATTCTTCTGGATAATGTGCTTTCAAGTACGCTGTGATGTACGCAATTCGAGCATAAGCAACACTGTGGGCTTTGTTGAAACTGTAGGGAGCAAACATCATGACCTGCTCAAATATCGCTTCGCCGGTTTCCCGTGCCTGATTGCTTTCCAGATAACCTCCGAGGAACCGCTCTCGAAATTGACTGAAATCCTTCTTTTTGCTAATCGCCTTGATGCAAAGATAGGCATCGGTAAGCGGGATGTTACCGAGACGGCTCAAAATTTGCATAACCTGCTCCTGATAGACCATGATACCGTGAGTTTCGCTCAAAATTTCTTCCATAACTGGGTGTAGATATTCGGCTTCTCGTTCGCCGTGTTTGACTGCAATGTAGCGTTCGACCATAACACCTACCGGCGGACCAGGACGATACAGAGCCAGCACTGCAACAATATCCTTAAAATTGTCCGGCTTCAGACGTTGAAGCAATTTACGCATGCCTTCTGATTCAAGTTGGAACACGTTCACTGTGCCGCCTTGCGAAATGAGGTCAAATGTTTGACGGTCATCAAGCGGTATGTTGTAAGGAGCAATCGTTTCGCCCTTTGTTTCTTTAATGTTTTCGATGATCTCTGCAAGTATCGTCAGGGTACGAAGACCAAGAAAATCCAATCGGAGTACACCGACATCTTCAATGTCGGTGCCATTCCACTGCGTTGCAACATCGTGGTATCCTTTTTGCAACGGCACGAAGTCAACAAGTGGTACGTCTGCTATCGCAAAACCGCAAGGATGAATACAGGCGTTTCGAGGCAGACCTTCGATTTTGCGCGCGTAATCAATCAAGAGTCTGGCTTGCGAATAGATGTCATGAAGTTTTTGTAATTCCGCACTTTCTTCCAACGCTTTGTCAACCGTCATGCCGAGTGTGCTCGGAATGAGTTTCACCACATCGTCGACAAACTGTATCGGTCTATCGAGGGCTCTTCCGATGTCTTTGATAACACCTTTCAAACCGAATGTGCTAATGGTGCCGAGACTCACAATGCAGTCCTTGCCATATTTTTCAGCGGCGTAAGCAATAATTTCCACACGTCGGTCTTGTTCAAAGTCAATATCAATGTTCGGTGACTCGTTTTGATTCCAGCACGAGAACCTTTCAAACAGCAGACCGAATTCCAAGGGACAGACATGCGAAATACCGAGAACGTAACAGACCAGCGAACCGTTGGCACTGCCGCGAGCGGCATGAAAAATTTCCTGTTCTTTGGAATAACGAACAATATCCCCGGCAATCAGGAAGTAATTCGCCTGACCAATTTTCTGGATCACTGTCAACTCCCATTCCAACCGTTGCTTTGCTTCATCGGCAAAGGGACTGTTGGCGTAACGTTTTTCAAAACCGGCAAGGCAGAGTTCCCGGAGCAATTCGTCTGCCGATTTGGAAGGCGGCAACGGAAAGACCGAATGGTGTTTTTTGGAATAGAACGTTGAAAAAATATCTGGATCAATTCGATCAGCAATTTCGACCGTTCGGTTTTCGGCAGCATACCATTCTCGTCGCCATTTTCTAAATTTTCCCCATACTTTTGGCAGGCAAAAAAAGTGTTGATCGCTCTCCATTCGCGGTCGGTCTTCGTCGAAAACCGTTTTGCCGTTTTTAATACAGAGCAGGAGGTCGTGAAGTTTACAGTCCTCTCGGTTGAGGTAATGTATGTCATGTGTTGCAACAGTCGGAATGTTCAGTTCCCAACCAATGTCAATCGTTTGCCAAACCAGTGTATCCTGTGCCTCGATACCGTGATTCCGTAATTCGAGATAATAGCGGTCACCGAAAATATCCAGATACCACTGGGCGACGGCTTTGGCTTTTTCGTAACCGCCAGTTAGATCATTGATGAGACTACGACCGATTTCGCCGCCGGCAAAACCACTCAAACAAATCAGTCCCGCATTGTGTTTGCGCAACAATTCCTTGTCGATGGTCGGCGTACCGTAAAAACTTTTGAGAAAGGCGAGCGATGAGAGTTGCATCAAGTTTCGCCACCCTTCTTCGTTCATTGCAAGAAGTGTCAGACCGTATGTGATTCCACCGTCAACGAGGCTTCTTTCGGCGGTGACGGATTCCATACCGAGAATCGGCTTGATCCCGTACTGTTTGGCACTTCGACAGAATTCCGGGATACCGTGCAGGTTACAGAAGTCGGTCAGTGCCAGTGCCGGCATGTTGTATTCGCTCGCTCGACGCACCAATTCTTCGGGACTTGCCGTACCGTTGAGCAACGAATAATAACTGTGGCAGTGTAAATGGATAAATGGCGTGTCGATTTTTGTCATCTGATTATTATCCTTCTTAATTTAGGTTAATCGTTGTTATCCGGGGATTACGCTACACTACATCCCCGGCTCTTTTTTCTAACTCCTAACTCCTGACTCCTTTATACCCATCGCCTCACGCAAAATACGTTTTTTTTCGATCATTTCGTCAGAGTCATAAGTTGTTGCGCTGTATCTATTGGCTTCGTCAACCTTTGCGCCTTGGGAAATCAAGTATTGCAAAACTTCCAACGTGTTACATAAGGCTTTGCTCAATGGGGTGCCGCCAGCATCCGCCTTCGCATTGACATCGGCACCTTGCGAAATCAGGTATTGCAAAACTTCCAGCGTGTTTGCCGAGGCGGCTTCGTGTAACGCCGTGTATCCCCAGCCAAATTTTGCATGAACGTCGACTCCAAGGGAAACAATATATTGCACGACTGCAAGGGAATTGCTCCGGGCAGCGATGTGCAGCAGCGTGGTGCCGCTATGATCTTTTGCATTCACGTCCGCCCCCTGGGAAACCAAGTATTGTAACACTTCCAGCGTGTTTTTCGCAGCGGCTCTGAACAATGGAGACCGACCTTCATAATATGATGCACGTTTCGCATTGACATCGGCACCCTGCGAAACGAGGTATTGGATCACTTCCAACGTGTTACTCGTTGCGGCATTGTGCAATGGAGTTGTCCCATTTTCACTTGTCGCGTGAACATCGGCTCCTTGCGAAATCAAGTATTGGATCACTTCCAACGTATTGTGCTTTGCGGCTTTGTACAGCGGAGTCTTTCCCTGACTGTCTGCCGCTCGGACATCGGCACCTTGAGAAACGAGGTATTGGATTACTTCCAACGTATTATGCTCTGCGGCTCTGAACAACGGAGTCTTCCTACAACTATCTGTCGCATTGACATCGGCACCTTGCGAAATCAGGTATTGGATCACTTCCAACGTGTTGTGTTCGGCAGCGACGTGCAACGGCGTAAAACCAAATTCTTTTTCCGCTTGGACATCGGCACCGAGGGAAACGAGATATTTTAGAAAGTCCACGTCGGGATTGAGTGCACAAGCGACATGAAATAATGTCGTGTCTAGCGACCAATACTTAAACTTCATTTTACTGGTAGCGGTAATCAGCGACGGTTCTCGCCGGAGCCACTCTGCGACAACGTCCCAGTTTTTGCTGAAAGCGGCTTCCCAAATGGAAAGCGAAGGTTCATCCAGAGCGGGACCTCCGAGTGCCAGTCTTGCCTCACACAAAATACGTTTTTTCTCTTCCCCGTCGGCAACGTCCAACGGCGTTTTACCTTGATTGTCTTTCGCATTGACATCGGCACCCACTGAAATAAGGAACCGCAATAGATCACATTGAGTCGATTCGTGGTTTCTTGTCCGAGGGAGCCCAGCGGCACAGTGTAGCGGGGTTGATCCCCATGATGTTTTTTCATTTACGTCGGCACCTTGCGCAACAAGGTATTGCACCACTTCGAGTGAATTGCTCGAGACCGCAGAGTAGAGCGGTGAATTGCCCGGAATGTTAATCTCCGCTCCATGAGAAACAAGGTATTGTACAATCTCCAGCGAGCAATTCGCCGCAGCCGTGTCTAGTAGGGTTCCCTTATGTTGGACACGCCCATTGACATCGGCACCAGCGGAAAGAAGGCATTGTATCATCTCCAGATTTCCCACAGTAACCGCAGAGAATAGCGGTGCTTCTGTCTGTACATTGGCACCTTGTGCAACAAGGTATTGCACAATATCCAGATTACCGTGCAAGGCGGCAAAGTTTAGTGGAGTATTACTGCCGCTGGCTTTGCCGTTGATATCGGCACCTTGCTCGACAAGATACTGCACCACATCCAGTGAACCGTGTGCTGCTGCACGGGAAAGTGGTGTCTCGCCGCCATTATCTTTTGCGTGGACATCGGCACCTTGCGATACAAGGTATTGGACAATTTCCAATGATCCGGTTCGATCAGCAGCCCAGTGGAGCGGAGTACAACCGTGCAGCCCTCTCGCATTGACATCGGCACCTTCGTTCTCGACAAAATGTCTCACGTCCTCGACGGTTCCGTGGTCGGCGGCAACAAAAATGTTGGGGTATGGTGCATTTGGCACGATTTGGTTCCTGATAAAAATGCTACCGTCGTCTTCTTCAAGCAACGCACAAATGTCTTCCCGTGTTTTAGCCTGCTGTAGGGACTCTCGGAACGTGTCGTTTTTCAACCGCCGCGTGAGGTGTTCCATGATACGAAGATGATTACCGGGACAATCCGGCGGTGAAATCACCATAACAAAAAGTTGCACTTTCTCGCCATCGAGACTGTCGAAATCGATACCTTCGGTACTGACAACAACTGCCCCAACGTCACGTTTCACGCTTGGATGTTTGGTATGCGGAAGGGCAATCCTACGTCCAATACCGGTCGAACCCAGTTCTTCCCTCTTGATAATCGCCTTGACGATTTCCGTGTACACCTCTTTTTTTATGCCGCCAGCGTCCACAAGGGACTGAACCATTTCGTGAACGACTCCTCGTTTGTCGGTCGCCTTGAGTTCTGGATTGATGGCATCAATCAAAATATAATCGGTAAACTTCATGCGTTTCTCCTTTCGTAAAAATGGTTGTTGGCTGTTATCCGGGGATTGCGCTGCACTACATCCCCGGCTCTTTCTTCTGACTCCTAACTCCTAACTCCTTTCTCCTTCTATTGATACGTTTTCAAATCTCCTTCGAGCGTGCGGTTGACGAGTTCGTAACACATATACGTCCAGTACCGCCGGTTGTTGACTTCGTAGGCACAAAACGGAGTCTGGTAGAACATCTGCACGTAACCATTCCGCATGATGAACATCGTTGCCTTGTAAAGGTCGATCAATTTCGTGTTCGGTTTGCTTTTGCTCACGACGGCATATTCGTGGGGGTATTTTTCGTACTCTTTGCTCTTGGCAAATGTCCACGTTTCTCGCTCGATCCAATCGCAGAAGTCGGCTTCCGACCAATCTTTTTCAAATCGCTCGCCGTTCGGGTCGGCATCAATGCCGCCGATGAGCCGCTGCATTGTCGGATTGAGAATCCAAGCATTTTTCGCAAGCACAATGCCGCTGTTTGGTTGCATTGCTTGTTCGATAAAGGGTTCGAGATCAAAATCGTCGGTAAAAATGAACGAATCGTCGGCAAGGAAGACCGGCTCATTGGGATCATAGTTTTTTGCAATGGCTTCGACTTGCTTTTCAAGCAGATTCGTTTGGCAATCCCAATGCATGTCAGAAATTTCCTTCGGCGGCATAAATCGCCAGGGATAGTGCGTGTGCCACAATACGAGTCGGTAGTCTCTATTCTGTTTTCGTCTCCAAAACTCGAAGGACTTCATCACACGCCGGGAGCGGCGAGTGGCATTGGTCCGATACGGTGCTTCTTCCAACATGCTGGACTTCAGCGGCATGTTGCTCTGGTCGTCCGACCAGTCGATGAGAATGATGATTTTCATTGGCGTTCCTTATATGAGAGAAAAAGTAATAAGCATTTGCGGCTATATTACCACTGAATTTTCCCATTGTCCAACCAGGGCTGACAGGTCTTGTCAGACCTGCGGGAAATTTTTAGAATTTTCGCGAAAAGAGAGGGATATGGCCTGCGGATAGGGGGGGTAACAAATATTACTCTCCGCGTAGAAACTTGTAGAGTCTTTGTTTTACGGCTTCATGCCGGTTTTTGTAGTCATTATAATCCCAATTATCTACCTCACATAAATCTTTTGCTTCAGAAAATTCGGAGTCTCCATATATTTTTTTCTTCGTTTCAAAAAATCTGTTGCTTGCCTTTATATTCTGCGATTTTTTAAGAAGGACTAGGTTACCAAGCGTGTGCATTGCTTCGGAAGCATTTTCTTCATTCCATTTGTCATACCAGTCATTGCCCCATCTATTAGGGAGAATATGTTCGATTTCACCTTCAAGATGTTCTGCACTGCTTCTTGGGTTGATTAACTCAAGAAGCATGCAGAATCCGCGGCGGTATTGAGGAGATAATGTTTCGTCAAGCCGAGACAAAAAAATGTCGCCGGGTTTGGCCTCAAGTGAAAATTTGTTGCCGCTAATCGCATCAATCGCCGCCTGTAACATCGCGTCCGGGACGGTTTTACCTTCGATAGTGCGGTCAAATCCTTTGGCATAGACATATCTCGCCAAATTGCGAAGGAAATTTTCGCAGGCTATTTCATGGTTGTTAGAAATTCTGCATACTTCATTGCCGTCTTTATCGTGACAGAACTCAAGGCGTTTATACACAAAAATCATTGCCGCAAGTGCTGCTTCGGAACTGCTAACTGAAAGTGTTGCATACCATTTTTTGAGTTGTTGATATTCCTTTTCCTTGCTTGAAAGCATCTCCCAGGTGATTTTTAATCTTTCCAAAGCATTCATCGTTTCCTCCCAAGGTCTGTGGCGCAACCGATATTCAGGGCGATAGTCTTTTTTCTTTGACGAATTCAAAAATGCGCCTTCGGTGAAAAATTCCCGCACCCCCACCGGTTTGCCAGCATCGTTATTTTCCGCTCGCAATAAGGACATGTACCAGCGAAAGAGAGTCGTAATAGTTAAATCTTTCGCCTTGCTAGTTTCTGATAATACCGCAAGAGCGGAGTCAAGATTGTCCCATCTTTTGGCGAAAACATCAGCGTCTTTTATGGCTTGTTGATACAACATGGATTTGAAAATATCGGCGGGGCTCAACTCCAACCCACGATTGTTGATTGTTTCAAAAATGTTGAGTGCTTTGTCAAAATTATCGCATTTGATTGGAAGGAGATACACGTTTTTGAGCACATGGTCAATAAACTCTTCGAGTTTCTTTTCTTCTCGAATGTCATCCCGAATGCTTTCTACTTTCTCTTCAAAATATCGGTAATTTTCGGCATAATTATTTTTTTTTGGAAGGCTATTGATATCTTCTTTTGCAAGAACTCTAGCAAGACTATTGGATTCCGTTTCCCCTAATACGGATGATTCGATTCTGTTACCCAGTATTTTTTCCTCGTCGCGCTGATCATACAAATACAGGCAACGTGCCAACCCCTTGTTTCTTGAATCATGATTATAAAAAACTCTGAGCAAAATTGAGAGCGTAATCAGCCTCTGCTGACCATCAATAACTAGAAGCCTTTTGTCTTTTTCCTTCGAGTCTTTACACAGCACTATCGAACCTAAAAAATATTCCTCTTCTGGCGTAGCACAAAAATGGTCGTAAAGATCGTTCCATAAAACGTCGCATTTATCGACCTTCCAAGAATAGGGTCGTTGATATTCAGGAATTAAGAACAAATTTCCGGAAAGCACCTGATTGACATTTTGTGGGTCTGCATTGAGATTGGACAACATAACGAGTTCCTTTTTTTATTAACAGTATTTCAATTTCTCCCTTCCCAGGGAAACCACCTTTTCTTCGCACAGGCACTTCCATTCGCTTCCCAGTGCAAATCCACCTGTATTCTACTTCACATCGGATCAATGTCAAGCGATGTTTTAGGCTTTTGCCGGAAAAATTTATACCGTATTCGTTCCATTCCGTTGTGGCTCTGCTGAACGCACAACGAAATCCCCTGACCTCTCACCTTTCGGCAAGATAGCGTTCGGCATCTAACGTTGCCATGCATCCGCCAGCGGCAGCAGTGTTTGCTTGCCGGTAGTAATCATCAGCCGCATCGCCTGCCGCAAATACGCCCGGCACACTCGTATTCGACCGAAAAGGTATTGGACGAACAATATATCCTTTGTCCGTGAGGTCAACCTTGCCGGTCAAAAATTTCGTGTTCGGCGTGTGTCCAATCGCCACAAAAACGCCGCCAACCGCAATC
>Ga0082212_10007324_pt1 | contig 14619 bp, 15 predicted proteins | sample TergutNt197P3_FD_71548 | JGI IMG/M metagenome (GOLD analysis project Ga0082212, IMG submission 71548) | Neocapritermes taracua P3 segment gut microbial communities from Petit-Saut dam, French Guiana - Nt197 P3 | ecosystem: Host-associated > Arthropoda: Insects > Digestive system > Gut ... | reverse complement strand
ATAATATTGATTTTTTTATTGGATTATGCTATATATTATATAGTATTTAAAATTTCAGTTATTTATAAAAAGAGTTAAAGAAAGGAATTATGTAAAATGGGTTTAATTAAAGCAGGGCTTGGAGCGATAGGCGGAGTTTTGGCAGACCAGTGGGTTGATTTTATAACCTGCGATTCTCTGTCTGACAATGTTCTTATGGTTCAGGGGAAAAAACCCCAGCAGGCGCGTTCGTCAAATACAAAAGGCAGTGAGAATATAATCTCGAACGGGTCAAAAATCAACGTGGCCGACGGTCAGTGCATGATAATCGTCGAAAATGGCAGGATCGTGGATTACTGCGCGGAACCGGGGCAATATACTTATAATAACCAGATCCAGCCGTCTTTACTTGGCGGCGGGCTGAAAGACCTCGGGGCTTCTTTTATGCAGATAGGCAAAAGATTCGCCGCCGGGGGCGCGCCCACAGATCAGCAGAAAGTTTATTACGTAAACACAAAAGAGATAATCAATAATAAAATAGGCTGGGGGAAAATCCCGTTCAGGCATTACGACCCCGAATTTGACAAAAGCATAATAGTTCAGGTTCAGGGATTCGGCACATACACTTTCAAAATAGCCGACCCGCTGATGTTCTACAAAAATTTGGCCAGCAATATAACGGCTGATTACACAAAAGATATTTTAATGACAACAATGAAATCAGAAATCATGTCCGCGTTAAATCCTGCTCTGGGCAAGATAGCGTCAACGAAAATACCGTATGACGAGTTGATTTTATATCCCGAACAGTTAGGCGTTTACATAAACGAAAGCGTCGGACCGAGATGGGGTACAGAAAGAGGCATAGAAATAAAAATTTTCGCAGTCGAGAGCATAACCGTCGACGACGATTCGGCTAAAAAAATCGCGCAGCTTCAGGAGACCGCGATATTTACAGACGCAAGTATGCTTGGGGCAAGAATCGGCTCGGCTCAGGCTAACGCTATGGAAAAAGCGGCTGAGAATAAAGGCGGCGCGATGACCGGATTTATGGGTCTTGGAATGGCGCAGCAGGCAGGTGGAATGAACGCCGGCGATTTATTGGCTATGGGTCAGCAGCAGAAACAGGAAAAAGCGGCGCAATCTGCTACCGCAGTATCGTCGGATACATGGACTTGCAGTTGCGGCAGGGTGAATACAGGCAAATTCTGCGACGAATGCGGCGCGAAAAAACCCGAAGATTCGGGAAGCTGGACTTGCGGCTGCGGCACGGTAAACAAAGGCAAGTTCTGTTCAGAATGCGGCAAGCAAAAAGCAGGCAAAATAATCTGCCCCAAATGCGGATATGAAATAGAGGCTGAAAGCGCGAAATTCTGTCCGGAATGCGGCGAAAAATTTTAGAATTAGTATTTAATTAACTCACAGGAAAGGAGAAATTATCATGAAAAAATTAAAAAATATTTTCTTGGTTCTCGCGATTTTGTTTACTTTGATTTTTTGTGTCTGGGCGACTTTTCGTATCGTAAATCATGTGCAGTTTAGTCTGAACTGTGAGGCTTATCTGAAGAGAGCGGCTGACGCAAACACAGTCGAATTGGCGAAAGGCGAACTGGCGAAAGCTCTTGATTACGCCGGGCAAAATAACCTGACTGAGGGCATCGTTTCTATAATTCTGAAAAATCCCGCAAACGACGTGGGATTCTGGTACACAAATATAAAATCCGCGTATGACGAACTGGATAGTTTGCCGGAAGACGCGTCTGCTCTTGAAAAAACCAACGTACTTATGAAACTTCGGGAAAGCCTGACCGACAGGGACGATAACGGCGGCACAAAAGTGATATATCCTATGGGTATCGCGATTTATCCTAATAATGTCATGTATTTTTGGTGGAGTTTGCTGTCGGGTGTTTTTGCCTGCGGATTTTGGAGTTTGTTTTTTGTAGCGGTAGGCGTAAAAATAAAAGTAAAATAATATGTTTCGTAGGGGCGGCCCTGTGTGGGGCTGCCCGCAAATTTGATTTTATTTTATCGGGACGTCGAGGACGCCGTCCCCTACATTTAAACAAAAATATTATACGGAGGTACGCGCACATGGGTAAATTACCGTTCAGACAGGTTCATTTGGATTTTCACACATCGGAGCTTATACCAAATATCGGCGGACAATTCGACAAAAAACAGTTTCAGGAGATGTTAAAACTCGGTCACATAAATTCTATCACAATATTCTCAAAATGTCACCACGGCTGGGCTTATCATGATACCGAAAAAAACCGGAAACACCCGCATTTAAACTTTGACTTATTGGCTGAAATGATTGAGGCTTGCGCTGAAATCGGGGTCAAAACCCCGGTATATATCTCAGCCGGACTTGACGAAAAAATAGCTCGCGAACATCCCGACTGGCTATTACGCAACAAAGACGAGAGCGTAGGCTGGAACGGCGGATTCATGAATCCGGGGTATCATTTATTCTGTTTCAACTCGCCGTATTTTGATATTTTGCTCGAACAGGTCAAAGAAGTCGCGGAAAAATTCAAAGATAACAAAAACGTCGAGGGGATTTTTCTCGATATTGTCTCTCCAAGAATCTGCTATTGCCAGAATTGCGTGAAAATATTGCGCGAAGAAAACAAAGACCCAAGAGATTATGACGCAGTCAGAGAACTCGGCGAAAGGACATACAAAAAATATTATACAGTAATAAACAAAGCGATTCACGATATACGACCGGATTACAGGATATTTCACAACGGCGGGCATATCGCAACCGGACGCAGGGATTTGGCTTTCGCGAATACACACTTAGAACTTGAATCTCTCCCGACCGGAGGCTGGGGTTACGACCATTTCCCGATGTCGGCAAGATACGCTCACGGATTAGGGCTTGAATTTATGGGCATGACGGGCAAATTCCACACGTCATGGGGGGAATTCGGCGGATTCAAACACCCCAACGCGCTTAAATACGAAGTGGCTTTAAGTATCGCGAACGGGGCGAAATGCTCTATCGGCGACCAGATGCACCCGGAAGGTTTTCTTGACAAAGCGACGTATGAATTAATCGGAGAGGCGTATGCCGAAGTGGAAAAAGTCGAAGAATACTGCGACGACGTTGAGAATATCGCCGATATTGCGTTATACTGCGACGAATCTTACAGGCTTGCGGCAACGGGAGCGTCAAGAATCATGCTTGAGGGCAAATATTTATATGATATAGTCGATACTGACAGCGATATAGATAAATATAAACTGATAATTTTACCCGACAGAGTTTGTATTGACGAGAAATTAAAATCAAAGCTGGATAAATTTATCTTAAACGGCGGGAAAATATTAGCGTCGGGAGTATCGGGGACGGATATAAAATCAAACGGGTTTGTCTTTGATTTCGGGGCGGAATTCAAGGGGAAAAACGAATATAATCCTACGTATTTAAGACCGGAATTTAAACCTGCCGATTATGTCATGTACGGCGAATCTTTTAAAATCATTGGCGATGGCGGTAAAGTTTTAGGTTACAGGAGAGACCCGTATTTTAACAGAGACACTTTCAGTTTTTCGTCTCATCAGCATACCCCGCCGAAATTACAGGACGCAGGCGTTGGAATGATACAGGGCAATGACGGGATATATATAGCGTGGGCGATTTTCGAGGATTACGCCACAAAAGGCAGTTTGATATGCAAAGAAGTTGTAAAATACGCTATTGATTTACTTTTGGGCGACAATAAAACTTTCAAGTCAAACATGCCGTCGGGCGGGGTCGTCACTCTCATGAAACAGCCGCAATATAACAGATACATAAATCATTTATTATACGCCTCGCCTGTAAAAAGAGGCGACGGAATCGAAGTCATCGAAGATATGATACCGTTGTATAATATAAACGCCGAAATAAAAATCGACGAAAAAATAAAAAAGATTTATGACGGCAAAACAAAAGAAGAAATAGAGTTTATGCAGAATGATGGGATTGTTGAGTTTAAGGCTGACGAAATAAATTGTCATAAAGTCGTTGTTTTGGAGTATTAGAAAATTCAGAGAGGAGTTGTGTTTTAAAATGGACGCAATGAAATTAGAAAGAAAAAGTTTCCCCGCAAAAAAGAAATATACCGCAAAAGAATTTTTCGAGTTTACGAAAGATAAACCGGAGAACGAACGCTATGAATTAATCGACGGGGAAATTTACATGATGGCGTCGCCGTCAACTAATCATCAAAGAATTGGCGGTTTTATTTACAGACAAATAGGAGATTATTTAGACGGCAAAAAATGCGAGGTATTTATTTCGCCGCTTGACGTTGTTTTATTTGAAAAAGACAAAAAAAATGAAAAAAATGAAAACGATAAATCGCAGAATGTTTTTCAGCCTGATGTTTTTGTGGTATGCGACCCTGAAAAGATTTCTGATAAAAGAATATATGGCGCACCCGATTTTATTATTGAAATAGCAAGCCCGTCAAGTGAAACTAACGATTATTTCAAAAAATTTAAAGTTTATTTTAAATACGGCGTGAAAGAATACTGGATTGTAAATCCCGAAACAAAACAAATTACTGTATATATAGACATAAATGATGAATATTACAAAACTTACACGTTCGACGATAAAGTAAAAGTAAGCATATTAGACGATTTGGAGATAGATTTCAAAGCGTTGCAAATTTAAATAAAATAAAAACGAAAGGATAATATATAACATGAAACTGCAAAGAAGCTCCCCCGAAAAACAGGGGGTAAAATCACAGGTTATAGTTGACTTCCTGAATAAAATCAAAGAAGAAAATCATGAGCTTCATTCGTTTATGCTGTTAAAAAACGGCAAAGTCATAAGCGAATGCTGGTGGGAGCCCTACGCGCCGTACTATAAACATCAGTTATTTTCGCTCAGCAAAAGCTTCACGTCGTCGGCTGTCGGAATGGCAGTCAACGACGGGCTTCTGACTGTCGATACTCTTTTAGTCGATATTTTCAAAAAAGAAGTTGCGGAGCTTGGGAATAATATCGGCGAAAAAATGAAAAGAATGACCGTGAAAAATATCCTGACTATGGGCACGGGCATGGAATACGAAAACTGGGATTTCTGGAATAAAGACGAAAACAAAATCAAAGGTTTTTTGTCGGCGCATGTCAAAAATGAACCCGGAAGCCAATTCTTTTACACTTCCCATGCGACTTACATGCAGTCGGCGATTATAACAAGACTCACGGGGTTAAAACTCGTAGATTATCTTAAACCCCGGCTGTTTGACCCGCTTGATATTACGAATTATTTCTGGGAAGAAGATAATCTTGGCATAAGCTACGGCGGTTTCGGATTAAATATTAAAACCGAAGATATAGCGAAGTTCGGGCAGTTATATTTACAGAAAGGCAACTGGAACGGCAAGCAGTTAATCCCCGAAAAATGGGTCGAGGAAGCCACAAGCAAACATATAGACAACGCGAATAATAACGCGAACACGAGCGTTGACTGGTCGCAGGGTTACGGTTATCAGTTCTGGCGTTGCAGACCCGAAGGGATTTACAGGGGCGACGGGGCATACGGGCAATATTGCGTAGTTATGCCGAATGAAAACGCCGTTATCGCGATAACAAGCAACGTTGATATGCAGAGAATATTGAATTTAATCTGGGATATTTTATTGCCCGAATTACGCGGGAATAATATTCTGAGCGATAACAAATCCGAACATACTAAATTATTGCAGGCGCAGAAAAACCTGTCGCACTTAAAAGACAAAATCAACTGGACCGCCCCGGCTTATCCCGCAATCAACGGGGAATATATATGCGTAAACAAAGATATTGACAGTAAAATTTATCTTGACATAAACGAAAACGACGGCGTTGCCGAGATAGAACTGGATAAAAACAAATATATTTACGGATTCAGAAACAGGGAATGGTCGAATAATTTTTCAGGGCAGTTATGGGAGCCGAGATATAAATATTTCAGGAATAAAACTTACTGCGAATGGAAACCCGAATCAAACACGCTTGATTTGACTTTGTGGTTTTATGAAACTCCCCCGAAAAACAACATAAAATTCAAGTTTAATAAAAGCAAAACAAAAATAACACTCGAAATCGAAAGTTATTTTATAGGCGCGAAAACTGTCAGAACTTATGAATATACTAAAATATAAATCCCCGTTCGGGATATTGACGATTCAAGAGAACGGCGGGAAAATATCGCAAATTTATCTGCCCAACGCCGAGCCGATAATCGAAAGCCCCCTATCATTTTTGAACAAACCCCCGTCAACCGCTTACGCGCTTGACACCCCCTTTCAAAAGGGGGCTTTGGAAAGTGCGGCAGCACAGTTTACAGAATATTTCGAGGGCAACCGCAAAGTTTTTGATTTGCCGCTTAGTTTTGACGGCTGCACGGATTTTATGAAATCTGTGTATCAGGAGCTTCTGATAATCCCGTACGGCGAAACTGTTTCGTATAAATATATCGCCGAAAAAATAAACTGCCCGAAAGCGTACAGAGCCGTCGGGCTTGCGAACAATAAAAATCCCCTGCCGGTTATAATTCCGTGCCACAGGGTTATAGGCTCGGACGGCAAACTTGTCGGATATGCCGGGGGAATTGACATGAAATCAAGCCTTTTGGAATTTGAAAGAAACAATAAATAAAAAAGGATAAAAACGTATGAAAAAATTATTCGGTTACATAAGCATAATAGCAGTTATTATGATAATCTGTATTTTAGTCAGCCCGTTAAACACTATCGCCGACCTTGGGGATTTCAACGATTACGATTACGGAGGCGGAGGAAACGACTACGATTACGGAGGCGGTTATGACAGCTATGACAGCGACGGCTACGGCGGCAGCGGCGAGGATTTAACCGCAGGGGAATGGGTCATAATAATGATTATTACGGCATTACTTATTTGGCTTGTTACAAAGATTAGCATCAAAACGAAGAAGAAAGGCGCGCCGGCGGCGTCAACGCAAACCATCCGTGACCATACCGGCGAAATAATCCCGGCTATTATGCATATAGACCCTCAGTTTTCGGGGGATAAGTTTATCGCGTGGGTCAAAGAAGTATTTTTTACCCTGCAATACGCATGGATGGAACGCAATTCTGATAAAATGCGCCCGTTCGAAAAAGAAGAACTTTTCCAGCAGCATAAAATGCAGATACAGCAGTATATAATCAACGGCAGAATAAACGTGCTTGAACGTATAAATATAAATCAAGCCTACATGCAAAAATACGTGCGCGACAGCGAATATGAATATCTTACGGTATTTTTACAGGTCCGCATGACGGATTATATTAAAGACGAAAAAACCGGGCAGGTTCTCAAAGGCTCGCCCAGCGTTGATTCTCACATGAAATATCTGTACACGTTTATGCGTAAAACCGGAGTGCTTACCAATCCCGCCTCAAGCAACAAAAGCACGACAAACTGCCCGCATTGCGGCGCGCCGACAAGCATAACAAGCGCGGGCAAGTGCGAGTACTGCGAAAGCGTCGTCACCACCGGGGTATTCGACTGGGTACTTTCAAATATCGACGGGGTAAAACCTCACACCGTCATTGACGATTCCGGTGTGATAATCAGAGACGACAGAAATGATGATGATAAATAAATTGCAGGGGCGACCACAAGGGTCGCCCCTACGATTAAATTCCCTCGTTATTTCGTCAATATGATTTCTTCCCCGGCTTCGACGGTTAATCTATTCGGAGCGTTAAAACTCTTCGCTATTTCACGGTTAAAGAGTTCGCCGGATTTTGTATGTATCGGTATATTATGTTTTGCCCCGATGATTTCCGCGCATTCTGCGGCTTCGGCAGCGTCCATATTATATACGCCGTCGCAGGGCAATAACGCGTAATCAATTTCTTTTTCTTTAAATTCTGACATTTGCGCTGTTGTCGAAGTGTCTCCCGCATGATATATTTTAATCCCGTCAACGGTTATGATATATCCTACGCATTCTTTAACGCTGTGGTTTGCGTTATATGCATCGACGGGATAAATCTCTACGCCGTTTAATTTCACAGGGTCGGTGAGAACCATATAAGTGCCGTTTTCAAGAGCTTCTTTGTTTGTAATAACCGTACAGTCGTCTTTCTTCGTGATTAAACTTATTTTATTGTGGTCGCTGTGCTGATGGGTGACTAAAATAATATCTGCGGGCAAATCATATCCGTCGCCGGCGTATGGGTCTATATAAATCACCGTGCCGTCTTTAGCCGTAATCCTGACGCTCGCGTGTCCCTGATAATACAATTTTGTATCTGCGTCTTCCGGGATTTCATCTTCTTCGTTATTGTCATCTTGTTTTTCTGCGTCGTCCTGTATCTGCGACGCAGGATTTTTTTTTGGAGTTTCCTCTTTTTTTCCTTTTTCCTCACATGCAGATAACGGCAGGGCTAATATCGTCAGAATCAAAATCATGCTTATTTTAATTTTCATTTATTTGCTCTCCGTTCAATTCATTATAATATTTTTCATACAGCATTTCCAGTTTTTCTTCCAAAACCAGTCTTTCCTCGTAAATCTCGTTGAGTTTCGCGTAATCTGCCACGACTTCCTCGTCTTTTATCATATAATCAAGTTCAGCCATTCTTTTCTCGGTCTTTTTTATGTCAAGCTCAGCCGCTTTTTTTTCTTTTTCTAACCTGTCCTGTTCTTTTTTGAGCTGCCTTTGTTTTTCATGCTTGATAATTCTCTGCTCTTTGTCGGGGTCTGTATCTTGATTTTGTTTTATATCCCCCGATAAACCGGACAAATAATTCTTTTTGTAATTTACATATTCTTCGTAGCCGTCTTTATAATCAAGCCAGCCGCCAGAATATTCCGGATTTATTTCGAGTATTCTTGTGGCGAGTTTTTTTATGAAATACCTGTCGTGAGATACTGCGATAATCGTCCCTTTGAAGTTAAGCAACGCCGCCTCAAGAGCCTCTCTGGAGTTTATGTCCAAGTGATTCGTAGGCTCGTCCAAAATTAACACATTGGATTTTTGCAGTATTAATTTGGCAATCGTCAGCCTCGCCCTTTCGCCGCCGCTTATTATCTTGACTTTTTTTTCTATGTCGTCGTTGCGGAACAAAAACGCGGCGAGTATATTCCTGACTTCAAGCTGGGTCATGCTTTCGTAATCGTCCCAGATTTCGTCAAGAACTGTGTTGTCGTCGTCCAAATCCTGATTTTCCTGGTCGTAATATCCGATTTTTACGTTGTATCCGAAATAAAACCTGCCCGCGTCAGCAGTCTGATTTTCTGTCAGGATTTTTAACAGCGTCGATTTCCCGCACCCGTTCGGTCCTATTATGAAAAAATTATCGTGCTTTTTTACTTCAAATGACATATCTTCAAATAATTTTTTAGGCGGGAAAGATTTTGACAATTCAAGAACGGATAAAACGTCGTTTCCCGATTCCAGAACTTTATTGTGTTTTTTTTCGCCGAACGCCAGCTTTATTTTGTCGGGGAGTTTCGAGACTTTTTCTTTTTTTTCCATACGGTCAAGATATTTTTCTTTGCTTTTCGCGATTTTTATTTTTTTCTCGCTCCCCCACTGTCTTAGTCTTATAATCATTTCTTCTATCCGTTTGATTTCTCTCTGCTGCAATTCGTACTGACGCTGGCGTATTTCCCTGTCCTCGGCTTTTTTGTTGACAAAATCAGTATAATTGCCTTTGTATGAATACGCCGTCGTATTTTCAAGCTCGACTATTTTCCCGGCGATATTATCAAGAAAATACCTGTCGTGAGATATAATCACGACTGTTTTTCTGTAGTTTTTCAGATAATTCTCAAGCCATTCGAGACTTGATATATCAACGTGATTCGTCGGCTCGTCGAGTAATAAAATATCGGGTTCGGTCAAAATTAATTTTATAAGCCCAAGCCGTGTTTTCTGACCGCCGCTTAAAGTATATATTTTTTGCTCCCACGTATCAACGGGAAATCCCAAAGATTCAAGCGTTGATTTTGTTTTTCCCTCGTATTCGTAGCCGCCTTTGTCCGTATATTCCGCGATTAATTTCGCGTGCGAATCCAATAATTTCTGCAAATAGTCAAGCCCGCCGTTATTATCCGGATTTTCGTGATTTTCGGCGTTGTAATCCGAGAGCTGCCTTTCGGTACTGCCTATTCTGAGCTCTAAATTTTTCAGATGGTTAAAAACGCTTATGGCAGAATTAAAAACAGTCTCGTTTTCGTTTAACGCGGGGTCTTGCCTTAAAACTCCCACAGAAGCGTTTTTCATAATAGAAACGCTGCCTTTGTCTTGAGATAATTCCCCGGTTATAATCCTGAAAAGCGTGGTTTTACCTGCCCCGTTTACGCCGATAATGCCGACTTTGTCGCCCTCCTCGACATAAAACGAGACTTCGTTTAATATTTCTTTTACTCCCACCGAAAAACTTATATTTTCGCAATTCAAAGCAATCATTTTGTTGGTTATCCTTTTTTTAATCTATAATTTATTTTATAATAAAATCCCAAAACAGTCAAGATATAAAACAATTATAAATCAATTTTGACATAAAAATAAAAGAACTTAAAGTTTATCATTCACTTGACGGTATATACTTTTCGCAAACGTTCTCAAGCAACTTAAAATCGCAACTATTTACAGGAACATAGTATTTAAAATTATTTATTTTAAGTACTACTCCGCATAAAAATTTTTGTTCGCCTTGATATTCCATATCGGGAACACAGGTAAATCCCCGATTATTTACTTCTATACATTTTAAATATTTTATATATTTTTTATCTACATCATAAAAATCCAACTTTTCCATATAATCTCCAATTCCATATAAAATGCAAAGGGCAAACAAGTTTCCCAGTTTGCCGCATCACAATTCACATTCAAAGCAGTGAAGCACTTATCTCTATAATTCACATTTAAAGCAGCGAAACGCTTAACATCAATCATATAAAAGATGTTTATAATATTATAGCATATTAAACAAGTTATGTCAAGCATTTTTTAATTTGCGTATTTATAACCCTAATCTGAAATATACGGTATAAGCGCGATATGCCTTGACCTTTTTACTGCCGTCGTCAGAAATCTCTGATGTTTCGCGCATGTGCCGGTTATGCGGCGGGGCAGAATTTTCGAACGCTCCGATAAAAATTTCTTCAGTCTCGCAACGTCTTTGTAATCTATATCATCGACCTTTTCCGCGCAGAACGCGCACACTTTTTTTCTCTTGCGCATACGCATGCCGCCGCTTGGTCTTTCGCTTCTTTGTTCCCTGTCCATTCTTGCAAAATCCTCCTTTTTGATTATATTTTTTTGTTTGCGGACGAACACAGTTCGTCCCTACCCCCAAAATTAAAACGGCAAATCGTCGTCTGAACCTATCTCCTCGAATTTCGGCGAAGCGTCGTAGCTTGTCGAATATGACGAAGCCTGACTTGACGATTCCATTCCCATTCCCGGGGACATGCCGTCCGATACGCTCTTGCGCTCGACAAACGTTATCTCGTCGGCGATTACTTCGACCGTAGTGCGTTTGTTTCCCTCTTTATCCTGCCAGTTTCTCGACTGAATCGCACCGCAGACAAGTATCGGCTTGCCTTTCGTGAAATATTTCGTCACAAATTCAGCCTGCGTCCTCCATGCGACTATATCTATGAAATCAGTCTGCTGCGGTTCGTTCGGTTTTATAAACCTGCGCCCGACGGCTATCCTGAAAGAGCATACGCTCACGCCGGTAGGGGTAGTTTTAAGTTCAGGGTCGGCAACCATATTGCCTATCAGTATAACTTTATTAAAACTTGCCACTTTTTTGACCTCCCAATAAACTTTAATCTTATTAATCTTATTTTTTTTCTTTTTTAACTACAATCGAGCGCAGAACCGTGTCTGTGATATTATAGACCCGTTCAAGCTCCGCGATAAACTGCGGGTCGGAACTGAAGCTTATGAGCGTATAATATCCTTCTTCAATAAACTGGATAGGATACGCGAGCCTTTTCATTCCCCACTCGTTTCTTTCGATTACCGTTCCGTTTGCCGCTATCATGTCCGCGAATTTATCGACGTTCGCCTTAATATTTTCGTCGCCGATATTGGGATTTAAGATAAAAATCGTTTCGTAATCAGAAATCACGTTTGCCATTGCGATACACCTCCTTATGGACTTCGACCCAGTTCAAAACCAAACCGGGCAAGGATTAAATAAATAAAATAACGCCGTTTTCCGGCACTTTTAATATTATATACCAATAAAACGCCAATGTCAATAGAATTTTTCGAAAATTTCCAGAAAATCGCCAAAATTTTTACGAGGGCGACCGCAAGGGTCGCCCATACGGATTAATTTCAAGGCTTTACAAATTTTTTAGCGTCGTATTTTTTCAATAAATCGTCGAGAGCCTCCCGCATCAGAGCGGCTTCGCCTATTGACTGAGAATCTGATAATTCTTTCAGCATTTTTAATTGCTCGACTGTGTAATGCACGGTTTTTGTCATGAGTTTTTCTTCTTTCGCGAGACAGATTTTGTTTCTGCCCGTCGCTTTTGCCCGGTATAACGCGCCCTCGGCTTTTCGTCTGAGTTCTATCCAGTTTGTGCCGTCTTCGGGATATGTCGCGATACCCATACTTACTGTCGTCGCTGTTTTGACGCAGGTATCGCCTTTGATATTTCTGCGGGCGTCTTCCATTATCAAAAACGCTTCTTCTTTCGGCATACCGTCAAACACGATAAGAAATTCTTCGCCGCCGTAACGGTACGTTTCTTTTTTTGCGTCTATATCTTTGATATTCTGCGCTATTTCTTTGATGACTTCGTCACCGACGGCGTGCCCCAGATTGTCGTTGATACGTTTAAAATTATCTATGTCTATGAAAACAAAAGAAACGTCGGTTTCCGAATCCGACAGCATTTTTTCAAATTCGCTGTCGCAGTTTGCCCGTCTTTTAAGTCCCGTCAAAGTATCGAGTTCGTCAGATAAATAGTTTTTCATATTTATTGTAGTGTATCCCACCAGTTCTTTTTCTATTGACTCGATTATTTCATTATTGTCCGGATTTTTTTCTCTCAGAACCGCTATTAGATTTTTCATAGCTTCATTTTCATTTCTCAACGCTTGCACTTCATTATTTGCCATAATAAATACCTCCTGATAATATTCGTTTAATAATATTTTTAAATATGATTTTATAAAACTATTGATATTATAATATAATTATATCTCATTTGTCAATACATATTTTATATATTCACATATTATTTACAAATAAGATTTTAAAATATTATCGCGAAACGGGCAAAATCGTAGGGGCGGGGGGAACCCCCCCCCCCAAAAAACCACAAATTTAAAAAAAAAAAAAAGGAAAAAACCCCCCCCCAAAAAAAAAAAAAAAAAAAAAAAAAAAAAAACAAAAATTCACCCAAAAAAAAAAAAAAAAAAAAAAAAAAAACCCGTAAATTCCGCAAAAAAACCGGGCGGGTTGCCCCCGCCCCTACATATACAATTTTACCCAAGCAATTCTTTTAATTTCTGGAAAATCTTCTTTTCTTCCCTCGATACTTTCACTTGCGTTATCCCCAATATTTTCGCCGCCTGCTGCTGCGATAAATTTTTGAAGTATCTCAAAACTATCAATTCGCGCTGCATATCGGGAAGTGTGCCCAACGCTTCTTTTAACGCAATTCTGTTTGTCGCGTTTTCTATCTCGTCAATATCGCTGCTTATGAAATTTTCGAGAGTGTTCTCGTTATTGTCGCTGTCTTTGCTGTTTTTGTTTAATATATTCCCGTCCTGCAACGAATAAACCGGCGATATTGCGTCTAACGCGTATATAATATCTTCGTTGCTTAGACCCGTAATCGCCGAAAGTTCGCTTGTCTGAGGTTCTCTGTTATATTTTTGTTTGAAATCTTCTTTTATTCGCATGATATTTATACCGCGTTTTTTTGTGTCGCGGCTTATTTTAATCATAGAATCGTCGCGCAGGAATCTTTTTATCTCCCCTATTATCATCGGCACGGCATAAGTCGAAAACGCCGTGTTATAAGATTTATCAAAACTCTTTATCGCTTTTATTATCCCGATAGAACCTATCTGGATTAAATCTTCGTATTCCACTCCCCTGTCCCGAAACCTCAACGCTATACTTCTTACAAGACCTATATTATTCTCGACAAGTTTTTCAAGAGCATTCTTGTCGCCGTTTTTTGACAGCTCGATCAATTCTATATTATTTATGTATTTATTCTCAGGCATTTATCCGCAACCTTAAAATTTATTAATCTAATTTTGTTATTTTTTTCTCGAATATAACCGTCGTGCCCTTTCCGGGATTTGATATTACTCTTATCTTATCCATAAAACTCTGCATTATCGAAAATCCCATGCCGCTGCGTTCTCCTGTGTCGTCCGTCGTATATAAAGGCTGCATGGCTTTTTTTATGTCCTCTATTCCTTTGCCTTTGTCTTTTATTATAATTTTTATAGAATTGTCATCGTAGTAACACGCGTATAAATTTATTACGCCGCCTGATTTATTATTATTTCCGTAACCGTGGACTATGCAGTTAGTGACGGCTTCTGAAACGGCAGTTTTTATATCCGACAACTCGTCGATAGTGGGATCAAGCTGGCACACGAGAGACGCGGCTATCATA
>Ga0082212_10007323_pt1 | contig 14621 bp, 13 predicted proteins | sample TergutNt197P3_FD_71548 | JGI IMG/M metagenome (GOLD analysis project Ga0082212, IMG submission 71548) | Neocapritermes taracua P3 segment gut microbial communities from Petit-Saut dam, French Guiana - Nt197 P3 | ecosystem: Host-associated > Arthropoda: Insects > Digestive system > Gut ... | reverse complement strand
CCAGGCAAAGCTCAAGAAAATGGAAAACGATCCCGAACTCAAAAAGCTCGGAACCTGCATGGTGAAAACGCACCTCAGCCTTTCGCACGATCCCAACCTCAAGGGCGCGCCCAAGGGCTGGACTCTGCCTATCCGCGACATCCTGACCTACAAGGGCGCGGGCTTTGTGGTTCCTGTAGCCGGCGCGATCACCCTCATGCCGGGTACCGCGTCTGATCCTGCCTACCGCAGAGTAGACGTGGATTGCGAAAAACGCAGAGTCACCGGCGTATTCTAGCTTTATTAATGTACCCTCCTCCGGAATCGCGCGCTTGCGCGATTCCGGAGGAGGGTATTTTTCTCCTTCCTTCCGCCCCTTACTTCGTTACAAATCCTCATGACATGTGAGCGCGGGTGTCCTCGCCGGCGTACAATAAATTAATAAACGCGGGCAAAGTCCGCTTCCATATCAGGCGTCCGCGTTATTTATAAAATTGATTCCATTGCGGAATTTCGTAAAATTCTTATGTGTTTGAATGAAATGGGCGAACGTTACGCCAGATGAGTCCATGGCAAGGGAACGATTTCAAATGGAAAGCAAAACCGAAATTAACGAAAACCTGTCAAACGGCAGAACCACAGAAATCAACCCGGATTCGCCCGGCGGCAATTCAACCCGGATCAACCGGGAACTGTCGCCGGCAGTAAATATTAACGCCGGAACGCTCCTCGATGATAAATACGAAATAATTAAAAAACTTGATGTTACGAGCGGTGAAGCCGATTTATTTCTTTGCCGTTTTGAAGGCAAAGACTACGTCGCGAAAATATACCGAAGAGATGTATCCATAAAAGACGATGTTATTGATGTATTAAAAAACGTAAACTCGCAATTTGTCGCCAGGCTGCATGACGCGGGAACAGTTAATGGAAAACGGTTTATAATCACATCCTACTATAAAAACGGCGGCATACAGGGCAAGACTTTTACCCTTGCGGACTTAAAACGCTTTATTATTCCGTGTATAAATGAAGGCTTAAAGGCGTTGCACGACAAGGGCATGATACATAAAGATATAAAACCGCCAAATATCATGCTTGACGACGACGGAACCGTCGATATTATAGACTTTGGAATCAGTTCCGTATTGGAGGGCGAAAATACCGTTATGGTTACGGAAACTGGAAAAACTCCTGAATACTCGGCTCCCGAAACTGTAAGAAATCTGTTTTTAATCGAATCGGATTATTATTCTTTTGGCGTTACCATTTATGAATTGTTTTGCGGGCATACCCCTTACGCCAATATGAACGCCGATGATATAGCGAAATACGTATCCGTGCAAAAAATACCGAAGCCGGAAAGCATGCCTGACGAGTTATATGAATTAATTTCAGCTTTAACATACTACGATGTTACCAACAGGAAAGATAAAGCAAATATAAACAGGCGCTGGACTTATGACGAGGTGAATAAGTGGCTAAACGGAATTGTACAGCAAATACCGGGAACGACCGCCGAACCCGAAGAATCATTAAAAATTCCGCCATATAATATAGGCGGAAAACGGCATACCGACCTGCCTTCCGCCGTTGACGCGATGGCGTTAAACTGGGATGATGGTAAAAAGCATTTATTCCGCGGGCTTATGTCAAATTTCTTTAAAAGTTTCAATATTGAAATCGCAAGTTATTGCATGGACGCGGAAGAAGAATATAATGCCGGAAATAATAATGAAGATGTAATTTTTTTTAAACTGTTATACCGGATTTATCCTGAATTGAAAGCCTTTTACTGGAAAGGCGCCAGGTATGGCACTTTGCAGATATTGGGAAATAAACTGCTTTACGATTTTCAGTCAAACAACTTTCGGTTAAACAGAGAAAACAATTTTACGCTGCACGATGAAATTTTATCAAATAAACTGTTGTCCATATATTTTGAATTAACCAGGCAGTCGGACAAACTTAAATCAATGGTTTCCGATATTGAAACAATGTATACACATAGCACGGATAAACATTATGTAAAGTTTATTGCATCGTATATGTTTTCCGAAAAAAAAATCTTCAAAGCCGGTAGTGAAAAATTTTCATCATTTTATGAACTTGTGACGTATCTTAAAAAGCTTTTTGATAATTCATGCGAAGATTTTGTAAAATTTTGCAAAAATTTTATCGACACGGATAATAAACTTGACACGACATTTGAAGCATGGCTTGTTTTACTTGGCAAAAAAGAAGAAATCCGTAAATGGAAAGCTGCCTTAAATACAAAAAATGACCATGCGGAACGGAATCAAAAATTTACAGAGCTAAGAAGTACAACCAATATATTAACGGAAACGGCAGAGATGCGTCTGGCGGCAAATACTTTTAATTCAACTCTTTTGCGGTATATAAGCGCGGGTAATTTCATTGATTTATTAACTTATACGGATTCCCAAAACGCAGATGAATTAAATCATATACGCAATGAAATAAATACTGCCATAACAGATGAATGTGAAAAATATTATACAGAGATTCATAAACGCATTAAAGAAGAGCAGGAACGGCAGGAACGCGAAAAAGAGCAGAAACGACAAGGAATAGAACAGACGCGGAAACATGTTGCCAAATTTCAAGCGTGTATTTCCATTGGGGGGAGCCGCAGTTATTTTTCTGACGATGGATGCGAGGTACGTCCCAGCGGTTTTACTGTCGGGCTGAAAGCGGATGGTACTGTTGTCGCGGTTGGCGATAAATCTTTCGGTCAATGCGACACCGCTGGCTGGAGAGATATTGTAGCGGTTTCCGCCGGCAGGTGGCACACTGTAGGGCTAAAAGCGGATGGTACCGTCGTCACGGCTGGGGATAACTTTTTCGGTCAATGCGACACCGCCGACTGGAGAGATATTGTAGCGGTTTCCGCCGGCACGTGGCATACTGTCGGACTAAAAGCAGATGGTACTGTTATCGTAGCCGGCGATAACGATGAAGGTCAATGCGACACCGCTGACTGGGGAGATATTACGGCGATTTCCGCCGGCAGGTGGCATATTGTCGGGTTAAAAACAGATGGTACTGTTGTCGCGGTCAGCCATAGCTATTTCAGTCAATGGAACACCGTTGACTGGATGGGTGCCGGCTGGATTGATATTGTGGCGGTTTCCGCCGGAGATCTTCATACTGCCGGATTAAAAGCGGATGGTACTGTTGTCGCAGTTGGTTATAACTATTTCGGTCAATGGAACAACGCTGACTGGATGGGTGCCGACTGGATTGATATTGTGGCGGTTTCCGCCGGCACCTGGCATACTGTCGGACTAAAAGCGGATGGTGCCGTCGTCGCGGCCGGCGATAACGATTTCGGTCAATGCGACACCGCCGGCTGGAGAGATATCGTTGCGGTTTCTGCTGGAGATTATTTTACCGTCGGACTAAAAGCGGATGGCACCGTCGTCGCGGTTGGCGATAACGATTGCGGCCAATGCAACACCGCTGGCTGGGTGGGCATAAAACCAGTATCCGAAGAACTGCTTTTAAAACGAAAACAAGAAGATGAAATACTTCGTTTAAAACAAATAGAAGATGAAAAGCGTTGTATGCAACAATCCGGGCAATGGGCGCTACAAGGTTTATGTCGATATTGCGGCGGACAATTTGGCGGTTGGTTCACAAAAAAATGTAAATCATGCGGCAGGGCTTTTTAGATTAAAAGAAGAAAATATGAGCGGGCCAAAATGTTCAGAATACACGATAAACGAAGAACAAAGAAGAAGATTCAGTGAAATACTGTCCGGCATGAATGAATTAAAAATGCTGCCAGGCGGTTTAAATTCCAAATATAACAGTATCGCAAATGATTTACAAAAACGCTCCATAGATACAAATGACCTTGTTGCGGATTTAAAGAATTTTGGAGATGAAATTACTCAATTCATAGAAAACAATTCAAATATTAATTTACAGTCGAGAGAATTAGAATCTAAACATAATGAATTTATAAATTTTAAAGCCGAAATCAACAAAAAACACGCGGATATTCATAAAAAAATAGCCGCAATGAAAGACAATTTGTTGGAAATCCTGCAGGAGAGTATATCGAAGGGCTTTGATTTACCGGGAGCGCGGGTATCTTGCCCGCAAATTTCAGAAATTTGCGGGCAAGATGCCCGCGCTCCCATGGATATTGATATGGAAATAACTGAACTAAAAGCTCATTTGATGGAAATGGCAAATCATGAGGCGCTTTCCGACGAATTTAAAAACAGCTTGACCGTGACGATAAACATGCTTTACAGAATAAATGCTGTGGACAATTTAAAAAACTTCAAAGCAATAACTTACAGTAAAATAAAAAAAGACTATGAGGATTTCATAAAAGATTATGAACAAAAAGAATTAGCGCGGCTGCTGGATGAAAAAGAACAGGAATATATAAAAAAATGCCTCGACGAAGTAATGATTGAAATGGGGTATGATTTGCTTGGCGATAGAACGATTGTAAAGAAAACCGGAAAACAATTCAAGAACACGCTCTATAATTTCGGCAATGAAACAGTTTTAAATGTTACATACGCTTCGGATGGAAAGATATCAATGGAAATAGGCAAGGCCGATAAATCCGACCGTGTGCCGACAAGCTATGAAGCTGAAAGATTAATTGAAGAGATGCGGGAGTTTTGCGGTGATTTTGATGAAATAGAAAATAAATTAAAAGCCCGCGGCGTATTGTTAAAAAGCAGAATTTCAAAGCTGCCGCCGACAACAGATAATGCGCAGGTCATAAATATAAACGATTATAGTATAACCAGCACGGTTGACATAACCGCTACAAATAAACGAAAAACAAAAAACACCGCAAAATCATCAACTGGTTTTTCACAACGGAATTCAAATGAAATATAAACTTTGCCCATGCGGGCATCAATGCAAGCCTTCGTTGTCAACCTGCCCGAAGTGCAGAAGAAACATTATTAATATCCCCATAACCGACGACGAAGCAAATAAAGAAGAAAAACCGCCACAATCGGAGCAGGAAGAATCAGGCGGATTTATCCGTATATGCGAAGACTGCGATACCAAAAATAAGTCCAACGCGCGAAAATGCGTAAATTGCGGCGAGGACATTTCGTATATTGAACCTGTACCCACTACATTTTCTACCGATAGTTATGAGTTGGTCAGTATATGTGGAAATTTTAAATTTGATATTATAAAACCGGTTTATATAATCGGCAGAGAAAATGAATTCAGCGGATATTTAGCTACAAAACCTTTTGCCAGCAAAACACACGCCAGGATAACGATACTTGATAACCGCATTTATCTGACTGATACCGGCAGTACAAACGGCACATACATAAATAATGGACGGATAGAAAAAAACACTCCTGTTTTGTTAAATGACGGAGATGAAATAGGGCTTGGCGGAAACAAAAACGGCGGCAATTATCAGGAAAAAGCGGCTTACTTTAAGGTAGTGGCAAAACAAAGAGGTTCGATAACATTTTAATCGCGAGAATTTTGTATCCGGTGGAAGTATTGGGCATGGGGAAACGTGTTGGCATCTGGGTCTGCGGATGCAATCACCGCTGTCCGGGCTGTTCCAACCCTGAACTCTGGGAGTTTGATAAATCCAAAGACATAGGCGTTGACGCTCTTTACGGTATAATAAAAACGTTATACGACAATAATGCCGTGGACGGGTTTACCATAACCGGAGGAGAACCGTTTGATCAGGAAACGGAATTAATGGAACTTCTGCCGATGTTAAAAAAATTAAGCGCGGATATAATATTGTATACCGGATATACAATAAACGAACTTTTAGGCAAACAAAGCCGCGCTGTAAATGTAATACTTGAATCAACAGCCATATTGATTGACGGACGGTATATTGACGAACTCAACAATAACGTATTTATGCGAGGTTCAGACAACCAGAGTATAATTATTTTAAATGATGATTACAAAAACGCATACACCTGGTATTTTTCAAACGGAACAAACAGGATTCAAAATTTCAAAATTTACAATAATGAAACCGTATCCGTGGGAATACACAAAAGAAATTTCAAAACGGAATTAAACAGGCGTGTCGAAAAATATGGGTTAAGGAGAGAGAAATGAATAATTTTTTACCAAAATGGCACAGGGAACTTGATATATTTCACAAAATAAAACCGTTGATAATAATAGATGGCAATATACTTGACATATTTGAATATCCCGTTGAAGGAGATTTGCGGGGCAGTATCCTGCGTTTGCCGCAGTACCTTCACTATTATCTAAAAAAATGCGGGTATGATATTATCGCCTTTTATGACAACATGCAGGGGTTTCACAATAGAAACGAAAGCGCCTGTATAGATAAATTTGCCGGAATTTGCGGCGCGAAAACTCAAAATAACGCCATCGTTGTTGATTTCAAGGGAAAATCCGGGGCGTCCGTTCCGGTAAGGCAGGCGCTGACTCAAAATGAAATACCCACGGCGATAGTCATGGATTTTGCCTCAAGATATATAGTTTCTCCCGATAATATAGATCAGGCGGAAGTGGATAGTTTTACCAATTTAATGATTACGGCAATGGACAGTTCCGAAGTTTGCACAGCCGAAAAAGGTTTTGTGAAAAATATTTTAATATTACTGGTAAATAAACTTAACGATATTCCGGCATGGCTGTATCTTAATAATCCAAATGTGAAATCCATTACAATCGGCACGCCTTCAAAAGACGAACGTGAAAACTTTGTAAAAGGCGAAAATTTCGAGGTGTTTTTTGACAATGATATTTATACAAAAGATATCGGCTTTTACAGGGACAAAAACGATGAGTTGATAAAAATACAGGAAAAATTTATAGCCCTTACGGAAGGATTCAGCTTTACGGAATTAAACAGCCTCCGCATATTATGCCAGAATGAAAAATTCAGAATATCAAACATGTGCGGCGTAATTGATTTATATAAATACGGGATTCGCGACAACCCCTGGAACGCCTCCGGACTTATTGAAAAGCTGAAATCCACGGAAGCGGATTTTGAAAAACGCGTCAAGGGGCAAAAAACCGCTATTGTAAAATCGCTCGACATAGTGAAAAGAGCCGTAACGGGAATGTCGGGCATACAACATTCATCGTATGGGAAACCCAAGGGGGTTCTGTTTTTCGCGGGGCCGACGGGCACGGGAAAAACTGAAACCGCAAAAACACTCGCGGAAAAAATATTCGGCGACGAAAACTGCTGCATACGTTTTGACATGAGCGAATACAGCCAAAGCCATTCCGACCAGAAATTATTAGGCGCGCCTCCCGGATATGTCGGATATGACGCCGGAGGACAGCTCACAAACGCGGTAAAAGCAAATCCGTTTTCCATCCTTTTATTTGATGAAATTGAAAAGGCGCATCCTCTGATATTTGATAAATTTTTACAAATACTGGAAGACGGCCGCATGACGGACGGACAGGGGAACACGGTGTATTTTTCAGAAACCATCATTATTTTCACAAGCAATCTGGGAATTTATACCAAAGACCAGCATGGACAGCGGCAGGAAAACGTTTCTCAGGAAATGAACTATACGGAAATACAGTCAAAAGTCAAATCAGCCATAGAAGATTATTTCAAACTGGAACTTGGCCGGCCGGAGATTTTAAACAGAATAGGTGAAAATATCGTTGTGTTTGATTTTATCCGTCCCGAAGCCGCGAAACTGATACTGGACAGTCAAATAAATAAAATCATATCCGTGCTGGCATCTGAAAAAAATATAAATATTTCTCTTTCGGGCGATTCGAGGGAGACGCTGCTTAAAAGCGCCCTTATGAATTTACATAATGGCGGCCGCGGAATTGGCAATATCGTTGAAAGCCAATTTGTAAACCCGCTTTCAAGATACATGTTTGACAATTATATGATAAAAGATTTGGGGTTGATTATTGAATCTGTAAATATAGACGAAGATCCCATCTCTATAACCTGCAATTTGGCTGATATCCGGGATACGGCGCGCGTCACGGTCCCGGCCGCATTGGCCGGTTGATTCCGGCCGGCGACTATGGTACTTTACCGGATACTTTTAATATTGAATAGAAAGGGATGCGTTGCATGACCGATGTTTTTACTCATGACATCATTATTTTCGGGGCGGGATTAGCGGGGCTTCGCGCCGCCATTGAAGCCTCACGCGTTACCCAGGGCAATGTCGACGTTGCCCTTATATCCAAAAACCAGTTGATGCGCGCGCACTCGGTCGCGGCAGAAGGCGGCACCGCCGCCGTGCTAAGACCGGAAGACGGCGACAGCCTTGAATTGCACGCCTGGGACACCGTTTACGGAAGCGATTTTCTGGCCGATCAGGATGTCGTTGAACGATTTGTCCGCGCAATGCCAGGCGAAATAATGCAACTGGAGCACTGGGGCATCCCATGGACGCGCCGTTCCGACGGACGCATAGCGCAGCGGCCATTCGGCGGCCATAGCTATCCCCGCGCCGTGCTTGCCCAGGATAAAACCGGTTTTTTTGAAATGCAGACCTTGTATGACACGTTGAACCGTCACAAGAAGGTTCAGCATTACAACGAACACTTCATTACATCGATACTGATTGAAAACAACCGTTTCTGCGGGCTGACCGCCATCGACATGACCACGGGAAAATTCAAAGTCATTCGAGGCAAGGCGCTGATTGTCGCGGCCGGCGGCGCGGGAACGCTCTTCGGATTCACAACCTATTCGCAGACGGTCACAGGCGACGGCATGGCCTTGGCGTATCGCGCGGGCATCCCTCTTGAGGATATGGAATTTTTACAGTTCCATCCCACGGGCCTCGTTCCATCGGGCATTCTTATGACCGAGGCATGCCGCGGTGAAGGCGGCTACCTTGTCAACAACAAGGGCGAACGGTTCATGCACAAGTACGCGCCATCGAAGGCCGAGTTGGCCCCGCGCGATCTTGTCTCCCGCTCCGAAATGATAGAGATTGAGGAAGGCCGCGGTTTTGAAGGTCCGGAGGGGCTTGATTACGTTCACCTTGACCTGCGCCATCTGGGCGCGAAGCAGATAAACGAACAACTTCCGCTCATCCGCGAAGTATGTATCGAGTTCAACGACCTTGACCCTATCAATGAACCTATTCCCTGCCGTCCGGTGGCTCATTATTCCATGGGCGGCATCGAAACCGACATCGACGGAAAAACCCGTGTCGAAGGCATCTGGGCGGCCGGTGAAGCATGCTGTTCCAGCCTTCACGGCGCCAACAGGCTCGGATCCAACTCAACGGGTGAATGCCTTGTATGGGGCAAGATCACGGGCGAAAAAACCGGACGGTACTGCAATGAAACAAGTTCCGCGGCGGAGATTCCGATAGACAAAGTCGACGCGGAACGAAAGCGTATATATGAAGATCTGCTTGGCAAAAACGGCGAAGAAGATCTTTATAAAATACGCCACGAACTGCGTACCGCCATGGATGAACATGCCGGCGTTTTCCGCACGGGTGAACAATTGAGCAAGGGGCTGGAAAAAATTAAATCTCTGCGCGGTCGTTTCGCCAATATCCGTATTGAAGACAAAAATTCCGTCTATAACACCAACCTGTATCACGCGTTGGAGACGGACAATCTGCTTGATCTGGCGGAAGTCATGGTATTGGGCGCTCTCACCCGCGAAGAATCGCGCGGCGGACACGCCCGCCGCGATTTCCCGACACGCGACGACAAAAGATGGCAGAAACACACGCTGGCGTTCCGTACCGGCCAGGGACCTAAGCTTGAATACAAACCCGTGACCATTACCACATGGAAGCCTGTTGAACGGAAATATTAAGGACGGGAGCGGCTATGCATAAAAAACGCAGAAATAATCTTGGAGTCATCGGCTGGATATACGGTGGGCATTACGGCGCCGACCGCTATGTTTACGCGATTCATCGCGTTACCGGCATTGGTATGCTGTTTTATTTCCTGATGCACATATTCGTCACCGGAAGCCGGGCGAGCGGCCCAAAAGAATGGGAAAGCTGGATGGATTTCTTCGGGCAAAACCCGATTTTCGCAATAGGCGAATTCCTCGTTTTTCTGGCGTTCATTTTTCACGCGGTCAACGGTATAAGGCTCATTCTGGTAGAACTCGGCATGCTGGTCGGCAAACCCGGGCTTCCCGCGTATCCCTACGGCTATTCCACGCTGCGGCAGCGGCCCGCAATGATCGGTGTTTTTTGCATTGTCGTGGTTTTAGCGGGAATCGCCGGCGTTGACTTCATTCATTTGCTGACGAGATAGGAGGAAATCATGCGCGAATCAAAACTATGGTTCCTGCACATCATTACCGCAATAATCATTCTGGTTTTGCTCGGATCCCACATGGGAATCATGCACATGGGATCCATTCTGAGCAGTCTGGGCTTCAACTTTTCCGATCACCCAACAAGTTCCGAGGAAGTATTCCAGCGCAGCCGGCAGGTTCTTTTTATGTTTGTTTACATTATCCTGTTGGGAACCGCGCTGTTTCATGGCCTATATGGCCTGCGCAGCATATTTTACGAGTTGTCTCTCCCGAAAGTCATTGAAAAGACCGTCGGAAGAGTGCTTTGTGTCGCGGGCATCGCCCTCTTTTTTTATGGAAGCTATGTCGCCGTGCAGCTTGTGCGGAATGGAGTGTAGACATGAGTGATTCAGCGAAAACAATCATCTTTGAGGTTCTGCGCTACAATCCCGAAAAAGGCGAGGCTCCGCGCCTCCAGGAATTCAGCGTACAGGTGACAAAGGGCATGACCGTGCTGGACGGCCTGCACTGGATAAAGGAAAACCTGGATCGCACGCTGGCCTGGCGTTCTTCCTGCCGTATGGGCATCTGTGGTTCCTGCGGCATGTTCATAAACGGACTTCCACGCCTGGCATGTACAAACCAGATTTCGCATCTGCATTCCGACCGCGTGGTGATAAAGCCTCTGCCGAATTACGACATCATCCGTGACCTGGTGCCGGACCTGGAAACCCTTTTTGACAAACATCGTGCCGTTAAACCGTATCTGATCCGCAACGATCATATGGAACAGAACCGTCCGACCGCGGAATATTTCCAGTCGGAGGAAGAGCTGGTTAATTACATCCAGTTCGCTTACTGCATCAAGTGCGGATGCTGCCTTTCCGCCTGTCCTACAGCCGCGACTTCAGGGGATTACATAGGCCCGCAGGCGCTTACACAGGGCTGGCGCTATCTGGCGGATTCGCGCGATGAAGGCTGTGAGGAACACGCGCGGGAAGTTTATTCAAGCCACGGCGTCTATCGCTGCCACTTTGCGGGCGCCTGCTCGCAGGTTTGTCCCAAAGGCGTCGATCCGGCGCTTGCCATCCAGTTGGCAAAGCAGGACGCTTTCCTGAAGACAATCCGCGCGCGCAAGGCAAAAGATGCTTCCGCTGTCGCGCCTCCGGTGCAAAACTGGCAGCCGCGGGCTAATATCCCCAAGGCTCCGGAACCAACGGTTTAACCCGAATACAGATGATACGACCCTTTTGCGTTGGGCGGTTGGAGTGGAAAAATATAATTCTGCCGAAGCGTTACTTAAAGCCGGGGCGAACCCGGACATCATTTCATCCTATTCGGGTACAACAGCTTTATACCTTGCAGCGGGTTTTTCGTGGATTGACAATCATGCAAAAAAAGACCCGAAATTTATCAAGCTATTGCTGGAATATGGCGCTGACCCCAATATTATCATTCACCATTTTTTACAGGTTTTCCCAAAAAAGATGGTTTGCGCCTTTGCGGGATTGCTTCATGTGGGTCTATTGCCGCCCTTTTTCGTTCAATTTCTTTGCGAATAAGTTCGCCATCCTCTTTTGATAGAATGGCGACTTGTCTGCCCGGAACGGCAAAGACTGTCAATGGATTTTCCCAGTTCGTTTTTTTCGCTCATGGTAATTGGCGCCTGCCCGAATAATCATTAACTACCCGTCACACATGAAAATTGATTTTACCGCCGAAATCCATATAATGAAAGCTGTTTTTTGAAAAAACCGCGGTATGGTAGGCAGAACTACCGCCTACCCTGGACTTTTTATAACCTAATATCAACAACTTCCCCACTCGGTGTTTTTATATATGCAGACCCATACCATTCACGCTTATAATCTATAGATTTACTTCCGTTAGAATCAGAAAAAGTCACGCTGTCGTTCTTTCCATGTACCAAAACTACATCTTTATCTGGTACATATTCACTCTTGCAGTAAATATGTGTATCTGTTTTGCTGATTTTAAACTTAACTTTAGCAGGAGATATTTTTGTATCGAATAATCCTAAATTTTTTCTTAAATAAAATATTTCCCTGTTTTTATTTGCCAAATAACCATCATCTGTAATGCCCCATTCATCTAGCATTGTTTTCCAGAAAAATTCACAAAATTCCAAATTGCATAGTTCATTGATGTTTTCAGGTCTGTTGCCTACCCATTCAATAATATCTGTAAACCAATAGCCCAAAAGCGAATATGCGCTATTTTCACTAAATCCATCCCAAAACAAGGTTGCCGCACCATTGGAAGCTGTAAGAACAACAAGCGGATCTATGCAATTTTTATTTACCTTACTTATTTCGTAATATTTTGCAACATCAATATACATTTTACGTGTATGGTTAACTAAATATCCCGTCCAACTAACTTCAGGTAATTCTGAATTAAATTCTATAATACCTGCACAATCGCTTTGATACAAAATTTCTTCAGATGCTACACCGTAGTCATATCCGTCCTCATCTGAATATTGACCTTTTGCAAATCTTTCGTTTTCATCCCCAATATAGCCTACCCTTAACGGATTGTTTTTGATATATCCCCACAGGCTATGTTCATTGTAAGCCAACTCACCAAGCTTAAAGAAAAAAGGGTGTACGTTTAAATATTTATTTTGGTTGTCGTCATACAAAGATAAATAAAATCCCTGCCCCATTAATAATCACCTCATATTTAAAATTATAATTGCACAATATATGCAATCACTACTCACATCTATATAATATACAATACAGATGAGTTTGGTGCAATTAAAAAATAAAAAATATAATTATGAATCCATTTAAAAACTGGCGAGACTACATTAATAAAAAACTGGAAGTTCTCTGTCATTGAAATTCATTGACGTATCTCCCGTTTATTGTTACGGATAAGACGTATAAACTGCTTTTTCCTTTTCGGCTTCCGGTATTTTTACTTCCGATAATATCCTTTATGTCAACTTTTCGGTTTGTAATCCACTGGCGCCACACAAAAAATTGATTTTATCGCCGAAATCCGTATAATGAAAGCTGTTTTTTGAAAAAACTGCGGTAGGGTAGGCACGAAGTTACACGGGCTATACCGATGCGAAAAACGCGCAATATATTATTTATCCACATGTGAAACACTTTGACACAAATACAAAGGTGTTGCGTGAAACAATTGTCACTTTTTGAAGTTTTGCAAAAGGTTAATGTAAACTGTAAAAACTGCGGTGACAAATGGACAAATATGGACCGCTTAATCGCTATAAAGGAACTGCTTTCAAGTTCCTTTTATAAGCGTGTCAACGATGACCGCGAGCTTGCACACATATATGCCAAGCAACCAATTACAAAAGGCAAGGATTACATTGTAATATCAACCCACGTTGACACCGTTCCCGAATTGACCGAATTCTTTACCGAAAGATTGAGTAACGGACAAATCAAGGGAACCTTTGATAATGCTCTTACGAACGCTGTGGTGGTTTATAACATGTTGCAAAACAACAACTTTGGCGATAATGTTATCGTCGCATTTACGGGTGACGAGGAAAACATGGAAACACAAACGGGCGCAATGCATACAATGGAATACTTTGAAACGCTCGGAGTCAATGTTTCTATATATATAGTTTTGGATGTCACATGGGACAGGCACCTTGGTAACATCGCTACCGTTGAAAACATCAAACTAAGCGCAAAGAATCAACTTAAACTTGAAACTGCTATTAAAAAAATGTCTGCACCGCCAAAGGTTGTACCCGATAATTTATTTGACGATGAAACAAATACCTACCGTCGAAAAGAATGTTTTTCATTCTGTATTCCAATCTTTGAAACCAACAATATGCACAGCAACAACGGGTGCTGGGTTGACGAAAACATGCTTATCGGATATGCTTCAGCTTTGACCGACTTAACAAAAAATTAAATCATTGGTGGATAACAAATTTTTATATTTCGATAATTAGTATACTCTGCGGATCAATAATATTGTTCATGGCATTGCTTCCAAATTTAAAACATCGCTTCAACGAATTCTTCGACGCTCAAACCGGCTTGCCGGATGGCGCCACGGAGCGTTCCTATGGCAAGGGTTGTGTGGAGTGGGATTGTCGTACCTTTGTCTCTGCGCCGCAGAACAATGTGGCTTCCCCGTTGCCTGACATTGACGAATCCGAGTTTTTCAAAAATTTTTAACGCTTCAGCGCCTGATATTCGCGGAAGTTCAGGCATAAGCGGGAAATTTCGTAGCAGATGGAATTTCAAAAGTCGTCAAAAAAGGAGCATTGCATTGTTCAACAGGAAATTCTTCCAGGTAAAGTTCGGTGGCTTCCTTAAGGTTTGCCAACGCCTCTTCGATTGTTTTTCCTTGACTGACAGTACCT
>Ga0082212_10007322_pt1 | contig 14621 bp, 13 predicted proteins | sample TergutNt197P3_FD_71548 | JGI IMG/M metagenome (GOLD analysis project Ga0082212, IMG submission 71548) | Neocapritermes taracua P3 segment gut microbial communities from Petit-Saut dam, French Guiana - Nt197 P3 | ecosystem: Host-associated > Arthropoda: Insects > Digestive system > Gut ... | reverse complement strand
GAGGGGTATCCGGGAGATGCTTTTTTGAGGCTTCTACGAATGTTCCGGGGTATATGAGCAGTGGCTACCGCCTCCTGCTATAAGATCAGCCTCAAAAAAGGCAGTCTCCCGGATACCCCTCTGCAGCTGTAACCTCCGGACGTCATGAATCAATTGCCGCCCCCCTAATGCAAGGCAATGAAAACGGAGGAATAAGCACAAAAGCTAGCCGGTGAGAGGCGTGTTGAGTTCGAATCCCGCCCCCCTAATATAGCAGGTTATGGTCGTACCCTCGTCGACAGAACTTTGAACTTCTACCTTCCCGCCGTGGTATTCGGAAATATGCTTTACAATAGACAGGCCAAGCCCTGTGCCGCCCGTCTTTTTTGATCGGGATTTGTCGACGCGGTAGAACCGCTCAAAAATGTGTTCCTGATGGACCTCGGATATCCCGATCCCGGTATCGGATACAGCAATTACGCACATGCCCTCGTCTGTACGCGATAAATCTACCGTCACGCTGCCGCCCGCTATATTATATTTAACTCCGTTGTCAATCAGGTTATACAGCAGTTCATCGATCATGCGCCGGTTCGCTGAAACGCTGAACTGTTCACCGGTCAGCTCGATCCGTACGCCAGCCTTGTTCTCCGAGAATGCGCTGATGACAGTTCCGGCAAGCTCGTTGAGGCTGAACTCCGTGTACTCCATCGCGACGCCGCCTTCATCGAACTCCGACAATCTAATGATATCATCGATCAATAATAGCAGCCGCCCGGACTGTTCGGTTATTCTTTCGGCAAACCCCTTCACATCACTGTCTCTGGCTATGCCGCTCCCTATCATCTCTGACAAAGCGGATATGGTAGTCAAGGGCGTCTTCAGCTCATGTGACACATTTGCCGAGAACTGCCTGCGCTGCTGTTCAGCCTGATGTTTCTCCGTAGCGTCCTGGAAAAGTATTACAGCGCCTCTGGCAGCACCGCCGGAGAAGACCGGGCTCATATACACACTATATATCCTGCCTCCGCGTTCCATGCGTATCTCCGCATTGCTGCCGTCCAGACATCGACTTATAGCGCTGCTGAAGTCCAGATCACGGCATATCCGCAGAATACTTTTATGCTCAAGCTGATCGTCGGGAGTATCTCCGGAGACAGTTACCTGCGAGCCGAGTTCACGCGCGAAGATTCTCCGCGCGCTTTTATTTGCCATGAGTGTTTCAGCTTTACTATTGATCAGAATAAGGCCTTCCTGCATGTTGCCTGTTATTGCTTCGATAGTATCAGCGCGTTCCGCGAGAGCAGAGAGCTTCTCACTTATCTCCCTTTTTTGCTGTTCTATCCTCTTCATATACGGAGCCAGCTCGTCATATACTTCATCTTCAGCGCTTTCATTGTCAAAATCCAGCGACTCCAGAGGCTTGATTATTTTACCTGTCAATCTGTGGGCTGCGTAGACAGACAGAAGTATTATCAGAACAGTGACGCAGATGACGACAGGGAGCAGGATCGTGAACACGTGTGAAACGTCGCTGACCGGTTTAGAAATACGAAGCACGTTACCGTCCTGTAATCTCACTGCGTAATAATACATGCTCGCCTGAAGCGTATCGGAGTAACGAAAAGCCTCGCCGCTTCCTGTCCGAAGCGCCTGAATAAACTCGGGACGGTCAGAATGGTTTTCCAGTCTGTCAGCGAAAGCCCAGCTATCAAGCAGCACAGTCCCGTCGGGTGAGAGGACGGTCATTCGTGACGCGCGAGGATCGCGGTTTATATAATCGGAGTAGTCGAAAATGCCTGATAAGCCGCTGTCGAGAAGGCTCGATATGAGTGTTGCGTACTCTTTTAGCGCAGACCTCTCGTTCTTCTTGATCGAATTAAAGAATAATAGACTCAGCACAACCGACAGTATCAGGACACAAGCAATTATCAACCTGAGCGAACTATAGAATATCCGCTTTTTCATAACTTACTGACTCCCATCAAGCTTGTACCCGACATTCCGCACAGTCTTTATCAACTTCCCGGACGCCCCCAGTTTTTGCCTGAGCGTCTTGATATGCATGTCAACGGTCCTGCTCTCGCCCTCAAAGTCAAAGCCCCACACCTTTTCCATTATCATCTCGCGGCTTAGCACAAGCCCGGCGTTGAGCATCAGATAATACAGGAGCTCATACTCCTTGAACGTAAGCCGGACAGGCTCATCATTTGAGATAACTTCACGGCGGGCGTTATCAAGTGAAATGCCGCCGTACTCCATTTTCCCGCCTTGTTCCGCTACTGTCCTGCGCAGGAGAGCGTTGACGCGCGATATAAGCTCCATCACGCCAAAAGGTTTTGATATATAATCATCTGCGCCCATATCCAGACCTTTGACTTTGTCGTATTCCGTATTTTTGACTGTCAGCATGATCACAGGCAGTTTTTTTGTTCTTGATTCACTGCGCAGACGCTTGAGAATAGCCAGACCGTCCGCCCCGGGCAGCATAATATCCAGCAGTATGAGCGCAGGCTGCTCTGCAGCGAGTGCCGGGAAGAACTCGTCACCGGACTCGAAACCGGAAGGCTCATATCCTGCGGTACCAAGCGCGTATGTTACAATGTCCCTGATGCTTTCATCGTCCTCAACGATATAAATCTTTTGCACGTCAGCCTCTGAGCCTCCTTTGAAATATAATCCTGCAGATCATGACAGGCAACTGTCGATCCACGAGTGTATAACAGATTGAATACGCGCGCCGCGCAGGCTGCGCTACCCCTCTACATGGCTTACGGTAATTGAGAACCGGCAGCGCCGCGCTACCCCTCTACATGAATGCCGGTAATTGAGAACATCACCCATTCAGCAATGTTAGTGGCGTGATCGCCTATGCGCTCAAAATACTTCGCAATCATCACAAGGTCGATTGCCAGTTCACCATCGATACCGTCCGAGCGGATCAAATCTATCAGGTCGAATTTCACTCTGTCGAACAGATTGTCAACAACATCGTCGTACTCGATGACGGACTGTGCAAGCTGCAGATCCATATTTACGTAAGCGTCAATGCTTTCGGTGACCATTTTCGTAGTAGCTTCCGCCATTTTCGGTATATGGTCAAGCGTCTTGATATTCTCATTGTCTATAAGCATGAGAATGATCTCGGAAATATCTGCGGCGTGATCGCCTATTCGCTCCATATCCGTTATCATCTTCAGCGCGGCGGATATGAGCCTCAGGTCGCTGGCTACAGGTTGCTGCTGCAGGAGAAGTTTCAAGCACAGAGTCTCGATAGCCTTTTCCATGTGGTCGATCTCGCTATCGAAGGTTATCGCCTGATTCGCCAGTTCCGCATTTTGCTTATCAAAGGCGTTGATAGCAAGGTTAATTGCCTTTTCGATCATCGCCCCCATTTCTATCAGCATGTCGTTCAGCTTTGCCAGCTGCTCATCAAATTTACTTCTCATCAGCCGAACCTCCCGGTAATATAGTCCTCGCAGCGTTTATCGCGGGGCATGGAGAATACCTGTTCCGTATCTCCGAATTCTATAACCTCGCCAAGAAGGAAAAACGCAGTCTTGTCGGATATGCGCGTCGCCTGCTGCATGTTGTGCGTTACGATTACAACTGTATACATTTTCTTGAGTTCAGTCACAAGATCCTCAATTTTGGAGGTCGAAATCGGGTCAAGCGCGCTGGTCGGTTCGTCCATCAGGAGCACTTCCGGAGATACCGAAAGCGCCCGGGCGATGCACAGACGCTGCTGCTGCCCGCCTGACAGCCCGAGAGCGCTCTTTTTCAGCCGGTCTTTTACTTCATCCCATATAGCGGCGTCACGCAGCGACTTTTCCACTATCTCATCGAGCTTGTATTTTGACTTTATTCCGTGAGTTCTTGGACCGAACGCTATGTTGTCGTATACGCTCATGGGAAAGGGGTTCGGTTTCTGGAACACCATACCCACTCGTTTTCGAAGCAGGTTAACGTCCATAGCGCCGTATATATCTTCACCGTCGAGCAACAGCTGCCCGGTTATCCTGCAGCCTTCTATCAGGTCGATCATGCGGTTCAGGCTCTTCAGGAGAGTCGACTTCCCGCAGCCCGACGGGCCTATGAGCGCTGTGATAGCGCCGGATTCAATGTCCATGTTTATACCATGGAGCGCTTTGAAATCATTATACCACAGTTCAACATTTGCCAATGAGAATTTCATCATCTGTTTTTACCAGCCTCTTTCGGAAGCTTCCCCCTTGGTAATCCGCGTTTACCCGAAGGTTTGAACAGTCACGTGAGTGTGACTACGCATGCTTTGATAACTTATCATCTGTTTGCCACCTTTCGGGCAATCACCGCCGACGCGGCGTTGATCCCGATCACGACAATGAGCAGGATCACGGCTGTGGCATATGCCTGGCCTGTGTAAAGGGCGTTGCTTGTCAGCGCGTACATATGAAGCGACAGGGTGCGGCCTGAAGAGAACAACCCCTTTGTCATTACAGACGAGTTCCCAAGCGTATATATAAGCGCCGCAGTCTCTCCGACGATCCGCCCGACCGATAATATCACGCCGGCCAGGATACCCGGTGAAGCCGAGGGCAGCACTATTCTAAACACTGTCCTGAGCCTTCCCGCGCCCAGACCGAAAGAGCCTTCCCTGTACATATCAGGAACCGCTTTCAGCGCCTCCTCAGTAGTGCGCATGATGAGCGGCAGTATCATTATTGCCAGAGTACAGCTCCCTGCAAGAAGCGAGAGCCCCCATCCCAGCGCTGTTACAAAGAAAAGCGAACCGAACAGACCGTATATTATCGACGGGATTCCGGATAGTGTCTCCGCCATCGCCCTGATGAGCTTTACAAGCCTGCTCCCTCTCCGTGAATACTCGACAAGGTATATCGCAGAGAATATGCCAATCGGTACGGCAATCAGCAGCGAAACTATGACGACCTCTATCGTCGTCAGCAACGCCGGGAACAGCGAAACATTTTCAGGTGTGTATTCAAACTCAAACAGCGACGGCCTTAAATATGGTATACCGTTAACAAGGATGTGGATGATAATGAAGATGAGAACCGTAAATGTCAGCGCCGCAAAGAGCCATGTCAATGAGCGAAGGAACAGATCAGTGATCTTTCTCACAGCCGGCCTCCTCTCCCGAAGCCGCAAATGGCCGCTTCAGAGCGCGCGCGCAAATCAGAGATTTTCCTCATCGCCCGCCCTCCTTCTTCAGCACAGAGAAGAGCAGGTTTATAAGCAGAATGAAGACGAACAGCACAACGCCGGTTGCAACCAGCGCTTCGCTGTGCAGGCCTTCTGCATAACCCATCTCAAGAACGACGTTCGCCGTCAGAGTCCGGACGCCCATAAGAAGTTCGTTCGGCGCTCGCAGTACCGTTTGGTTTCCGGCAACCATTTTCACAGCCATAGTTTCGCCGATCGCGCGCCCGACGCCCAGAACAATCGCCGCCATAACGCCGGATTTTGCCGCAGGCAGAACTACCCCGAAAACGGCGCGCTCATGGCTTGCCCCCAGCGCGACAGCGCCCTCGTACAACTCGTCGGGAACAGCGCGCAGCGCGCTTTCTGATACGCCGATGATTGTAGGCAGAATCATGATGCCCAGCAGCAGCGACGCCGTCAGAATACTGCTGCCTTTCCCGCCGAATGTGTTCCTTACGAACGGAACGAGAACGATCATCCCAAAGAAGCCATATACGACGGAAGGAATTCCCGCGAGCAGGTCGAGCGCAGGTTTCAAAAATCTATATATGACCTTCGGGCACACTTTAGCCATAAATACAGCCGTGAACAGACCTACCGGCACACCGACGATTATTGCGCCCGCTGTCACGTATATTGAACCGACTATCATAGGCAGGATACCGAACTCGTCGTACGTTGGCTTCCATACCGTGCCTGCCAGGAAGTTGAACACGCCGATCTTCCCCATGGCAGGTAACCCGCCGGCAAACAGAAACAGGCAGATCAGCCCCACAGCCAGTACGGCTGTGAGGGCTGACGCCGCAAATACTATTCGCATCAGCTTTTCATTGAAAGCGCGATTTCTCATATCAGAAGTCCGTTCTCCTGTTGCATATGACTTGTCACTTTACGTCCGACCAGTCTTCATACTCTCCGTTATATATGTTCCGAACCTGTTCAACTGTGAGGTTCTGCGTCGGGTTCGCGCTGTTTACTATTACCGCGATACCATCTATCGCAATGAAAATCGGGATCAGTCCGTCTTCTTTCTCAGCATCTTTCAGCTCGCGGCTTGCCATTCCGATATCATACACCCCGCTCTTCGCGTCGCTCATGCCCTTACTGGAATCACTCGTCTGAAGCTCTATTTCCGCATTTGGGTTTACATCTTTATACGCTTTGATAAGATCCTCCATCACAGGCGACACCGAAGATGAACCGCCTACGACGATCCTGCCTGCAGGAGCGTTTCCGGTATACTTGGGAGGAGCGTCGTCAACCGGGATGCATCTTCTTGTTGCCGCTGTCTGACCTTCAGCCGATAGTATGAACTCAATAAAATCTTTCGCAAGCCCGCTTGCTTCGCCCATCGTCGCAAGGTAGAACGGGCGCTGGATTTTGTACGAGCCGTTTTTGACATTTGCGGATGTAGCCTCCACACCGTCAATCGAGACCGCCTTAACAGTCTCGTTAAGCGATGCGAGTGAGCAATAACCGATCGCGTTAGGGTCCCCGGCGACTGCTGTCATCATGCTGCCTGTACTGTCCTGCACCATAGCTTCTTCCGTCACGTTTTCCTTGCCGTCAGCATCTTTGATCGCGAAAAGATCGCGTACCGCGTCCCTTGTACCGCTGCCCTCTTCGCGGGTGACGACTGATATAAGGCCCTTAAAGCTTGTGAGCGCTGCAGCCTGCGCAGCAGGCTGAGAAGCCCCGCCCTGTGACGAAGCGGCCTGTTGGGATGACGATTCTGATGCGTTGGCGCTGCTTGAAGACTGGGTCGCGGAGTTTTGCGCTGCCGGGCTTTCATTTCCTGCTGTGCTGCTGTCTGACTTACCGCACGCCGTAAGCAGAGTCAGCGCCAGCGCACAGGCCAGAGTAATTGCGATGATTTTTTTCATTTTACATTTCCTCCATATATTTCATCTGTGGTCTACAGCATACGATCCTTTTGTAAAATGTGGAGGATATAGATGTAAAAACTATGTAAAATGTGTTGCAATGTAGCGCCGGGCAACTTTACGACGCTGAAGTAACTCTACAGTGCAGGAGCGGGCTGCTTTGCGGCGAACTTTGCGGCGAACTTTGCGGCGCAGGCTCCGCAATGCGGAGCCGTGCATTGCGCTGCCCTCACGCAAGATTCCCTGTGTGATACATTATCACTGCGAGCGCCGCGGCAGGAGCGGTCTCGCAGCGAAGTATACGCGGGCCGAGGCTTACTGTAAGCATCCATAATGAAGCGGCAAAAGCAGCTTCACGCTCTGAGAAACCGCCTTCCGGCCCTGTGACTATCGATATTGACGCTGCGCCAGCACCTGATTCCAGAGCTGCTTTTATGCTGAGTTCCTCTTCAGCTTCGTAGAAAAACAGCGGAAGGTCAGCCTTCGACGCCTGTTCCATTGCCTCTTTGAATGACGCGGCGGCAGTGACGCGCGGGATTCGTCCCCTGCCGCATTGCTTTGCGGCTTCCAGCGCGATCCTGTCAAGGCGCGACGTCTTCTTCGCGTTCTCCCCGGGAACTGAAACGCAGCGCTCAGAGCGGAACAGTACAATGCCGCGCGCGCCGAGTTCGACGGATTTTTGCACGGCATAATCCAGCCTGTCCCCTTTTGCGAGCGCTAGATACACTGTGCATTCGACGTCCGGTTCTCCGGCTGTGGGTTTTGATTCAATGATCTCCGCCATGGCGGGCCCCGGGCCCTCGGCGCTGTACACGCGGCCTGCAAGGCGGCATATATAATCGCGCCCTTCCCCGTCGCAGACGATAAACTCTTCGGACGGCCTGAGCCGCAGCGAGCGGATATGCGCTGAGTCCTCGTCGCTGAGCTGTATTACGTCGCCTGTAATATTCTGAGGCTGTGTGAAAAACCTTGTCATTTGATCCCCCTCCGAACAGAAACATCAGTTTTGGTACCGGAATGGATACCCCTGGAGTTACAGTTCAGGGGGGTGTCCGGGAGATGCTTTTTTGAGGCTTCTACAAATGTTATGGGTTATATGAGCAGTGGCTGCCGCCTCCTGCTATAACATCAGCATCAAAAAAGGCAGTCTCCCGGACACCCCTCTGAACTGTAACCCCCTGAACTGTAATCCGGAAATGAGTATATCATAATTATTGAAGTTAGTAACCATTTCTGCTAAACTACCTGCCAGACGAGTAAAACAACAGTTATACTTCAGAGGGGTATCCGGGAGATGCTTTTTTGAGGCTTCTACGAATGTTCCAGGGTACATGAGCAGTGGCTACCGCCTCCTGCTATAAGTTCAGCCTCAAAAAAGGCAGTCTCCCGGATGCCCCTCTGAAGTGTAACAAACAACACTGAGAGGAGAAACTAAGTTGCTTACAAAAAAACAGAATATGCTGGAAACCATAAGAGGCGGTTCGCCTGACAGGTTTGTGAACCAGTACGAGGCCATTGCGTTCGCCATGAGGACGCCGTCCGGTATGAGATTCCCGAGGCCGATGCAGCAGACAGGCTGGGAGATAGTCAACGCCTGGGGTGTGACGATCCGTTTTCAGGAAGGGACGCCCGGGCCTTTCCCTGTACACGACGCTGAGCACATCGTACTTAAAGATGTGACAAAGTGGAAAGAACAGGTGAAATTTCCAAGTCTCGACTTCCCGCAGTCGGAGTGGGACGAATGCGCGGAGGCGGCTGCACAGATAGACAGGAACGAAGTGTTCGCAGCAGCTATGGTAGCGCCGGGCGTTTTTGATCATCTGCATTACCTTATGGGTATGGAGGAGTGCCTCGTAAGCTTTTATACAGAGCCCGACGCTTTGAAGGAACTGATCTCAGCGATCACCGACTGGGAACTGGAAAACGCGCGTCTCATTTGCGCGAACCTGAAGCCGGAAATGGTGTTCCACCACGACGACTGGGGCAGCCACCGTTCGACGTTCCTGTCGCCGGAGATGTTCGATGAGTTCATTTTCCCCGCGTACAGGAAGATATACGGCTACTACAAATCGCACGGCGTCGACCTCGTCGTGCATCACAGCGATTCATACGCGGCAACGCTCGTGCCGTACATGATAGATATGGGCATCGACGTGTTCCAGGGCTGCGTGGACACGAACGACGTACCCGGCCTTATTAAAAAGTACGGCGGTAAAATATCATTCATGGGCGCGATAAATAACGGAATTGTCGACGTCCCTGACTGGAATGACGAGCTTATTGCGTCCTATGTAGAAAAAACCTGCCGCGAGTGCGGCAAGCTTTACTTCATACCCTGCTGTACAGCGGGCGGGCCCGGCAGTTCATATCCGGGCGTGTATGACGCAGTTACCCGCGAGATCAACAGGATGAGTGAGAAAATGTTTTAGCGCGTATCTGCAGTCTGTGGAACGCATCCGGAAGCGCGTAAGCCGCGGGTAAAGGCTTCGTGGGCCGCGTCAGGAAGCGCGTAAGCCGCGGGTAAGGCTCTCGGGACCGCACCCGGAAGCGCGTAAGTCGCGGCAGAGGCTTAGAGGCTGAAGCCATGTCAAGCAGAATGTTCCCGTAGCTGATTCTTGCATCCTTGTCCATTTTGCGTACAACAAAACTGTCAGCAGCCAGATCACTCTCACGGGAGAGCTCCAGGCGCACGAAATACAGCGCCGGAGTCCGGGGCTGAAGCAGCAGGAAGCATTATCATCTCAATTATGTCACGCACGGTGGGGACAGGCGCGGCGAGCATACGCGGCAGCGTAAACTTTAGCGGGACAAGGCTGACGCCCAACACGAAACACCATATGAAAGCTCTTGCGGAAGCGCTTACGTTCTTTTTCAGTAACGGGCGCAATAGAACGATAATGACAGTCAAAATGGCCGCTGCAGCGCTCATCACTAAAATCGACTCAAGCACCTTCAGCACCTTCTTTGAGCATCCTGCGCAGCTCCTCAATATCCGCTTCCGACAAGTCGCCGCTGTCAAGCAGGGAAGCGACAAGCTTCATCGCGCTGCCGTCGAACAATTTATGCATCAGGTCCTTTGTTATGTCAGATTCCCGCACGACCGGGCGAAATACGCCGCGCCGGACCTCCTCAACCGCGCCTTTGTCGCGCAGGTTATACAGAAGCGTTTTTACCGTAGTCGCTTTCCATCCATATGCTGCTTCAAGTTCCTTGCGAATCTCCGACAGCGGGCGCGCGGCATCGGTCTTCCATAGTATCTTCAAAATTTCCAGCTCAGCGTTTGTCACTTTTTCAGACGCCATTTCTTTACCCCTCGCTTAGATGTCAGCCTCCTGAAGCCGGCCGTCCACCATGTGGAACACCTTATCAGCGACTTTCATTACGCTGATGTCATGAGTCGCGACAATCACGCAGCGGTCCTGCTCTTTCGCAAGACTTTTCAGCAGAGCTATTATCGTCGCGCTCGTTTCGCTGTCAAGATTGCCTGTGGGCTCGTCTGCAATAATCAGGCGGCGGTCCATGGCAAGCGCTCTTGCAATCGCCACGCGCTGCTGCTCGCCGCCGCTTATCCTGTTCGGATAGCGATCCAGCAGGGTTTCAGGTAAAGAGACCATCTCCACAAGCTTGAGCGCGTCCTCTCTGGCCTGACTCTTCTCAACTTTGCATAGCTCCATCGGGTAGATGATGTTCTCAAGCGCAGTCAGCAGCGGGAAAAGCGAAAAATCCTGATAGATGACCGCGACGCTTTTTCGGCGGTACTCGTCAAGATCCATATCGAACGTGGACGTGCCCTCATACAGGACTTCGCCTTCCATTGGCTGGTCAAGCCCTGCGATCAGGTTCAGAAGCGTGCTCTTCCCGCTCCCGGACTTCCCGATAACGGCATAGAACGTTCCGCGTTCAAATGTGCAGTTAACGCCGTTGAGCACATTCCTGGCCCCCATGCCGGAACGGTTCGCAGAGCCTCCCGCGTAACTGAAGTATATGTCGTTGATTTCCAAAATAGCCATAGTGTCCTGTTCCTTTCCGAGTATCTTCAAACGGTATATGTCGCTGTTACTGTATTATTAACAAAAACCGGTACCTTAACCTTAATATCCTCCGCGCTTCGAGCTCCTTATCCGCTATTCAGCCGCGCGCAGTATTGTCCGTACGGAACCGCGGTTCAGCGAGAATGCCGACACCCCTGTTCCGATCAGCCAAAGCAAGCCAAACAGCACAGCGAGGTAAAGCCCGTTGATGTCGGGAATTCCGCCGGTCAGCAGCCATACGCCTGCTCCGGCCGCCACTCCCGGCAGACATAGTATCACCTGTTCGAGGAACAAGCTCATGAATGCCGTGCCTTTTGCTGCGCCCATCACCCTCATCATTGCGGACTCACGCTTACGCAACTTTATCAGAATGAACGGAATAAGCGCAGCCATCAGTTCGAGCAGCACAAACAGGACCGGGAATGTTTTCTGCATATACCACAGCCTTTGCGACATCGTGCGCTCTGTGGTCAGAAACGTCTTGTCCTCGATAGTGATGAACCGCCTGAGAGTGCGTATAAGATTCACTTCGGAATAGCCTTGATCGTAAAGGAAATCCTTAAAAGCGGTTAAACCGTCTGCGCCTTTCATTCTGAAGCTCAGACTGCCGAAAGTAAGATAACGCATTAAACCCTCATCGGCTTCCGGGTCGAAAACATATGAAGCGGGGATGTCGTAGCTTGTCTGTTTCATGTACATGACTTCCTCGCCTCCGGGACCCTTCATAGAGTCCGACTCCGAAACAGAATAGCGCAAAAAGTATTCGCTGAGCGGAACGTAAATGTTATCCGCCGTTCCCTGTCTGATGTAGCTGCCAATTATCTTAACCTCGTTGCTGTACGATGATTCGCCGTCATATGCGGTAAGAAAGAACTCGTCGCCATATTCCATTTCGTTCTTTTCGAGGAAATCAGAGGATACGAGAACAGGCGTTATTTCATGTTCCCTCATTTCGTAGTTCCCTTCGCTGTCCGCAACTGATACTAAGGGCTGCAATCCTAACGGGATTTCTGAGAATGTCGACAGGCTATACCCATCCATGAAGGTCACAGGCAGATCCCGGCAGCTGAAGAATTCCTGAACAGCGGCAAGGTCATTCGTAAATATGAGTCCCGGGCCCTTTCCGAGAGCGGTTTGGTATGACTCATATGTGTATATGTTCCATACTTCCGGAGGTTCGATTCCGTATCCGTGATGCATGGTCTTCGTGATCGATATATCCGACAATAATCCGCTTTTCCAGAAGCTGTTGATCAGAGAACTCTCGACCATAAGGCCGTCCCGCCACATTCCTCTGAAGTCGGTGACGAAACCGTTGATATCCGTCGCCTGAACCAGCTCGTCGTAATTCTTTTCATATGCGACTGTAGCGCCGGTGAGCTGCAGCAGCAGTACCGCGGCAAGCGCGCAGAGCACGAACGGAATGGCGGAGCGGAATGCGCCGCGCAGCACGCTCAGCCACGCATATTTAAGCGCCCCGCCCGAAAGAGAGTGCGATCTTGAACCGGCATAGTGGGGCGCTGCCCCGCCCGAAAGAGAGTGCGATCTCGAACCTGCGCTGCGGGGCGCTGACCCGCCTTTCTCCCGCATGCGTGATAACGCCCTCTTGCTTACATGCGCGCGCAGTGAACGAATACTGATTGCCGCGAACACAAAGCAAGCGATCAATGCTGCTATAAACAAAGCCAGCGCCGTATACGCAAACACGTTTGACTTAATGTCCGGCATAAAATCCATCGGCTTTGCGATCGATAAAGCGGCGTTGGAGTAGCGGAGGTTATCAGCGCCGTGCTCCGATATCGACTGGCGCACCAAATCCATGACTCTGCCTGACAATCGCCGGCTAATAAAGGCGCCCGCAGCCGCGCTCAGAAGTGAAATAAGCCCGGAACCGAAAAGAAAATACTGATATATCCCGCCGTTTGCCGCACCGCTGCGGCGCATGACCCTTGAAAGGCCTCGCTGGCGATAAACGAAGAGAAAACCGAACAGCGCAAGTATCGCGAGCGTTGTGAGCGAGCAGACCGCCGTAATGATAAGCGCAATGCGCAGCACATCGCGCAGAGGTTCAGCCGCGGCTTCATATCCCTGGTCGAACATCGTCATCCGCACCCGCGGAGGCAGCGTATCTTCCATTTCCGCGTAGAACTGACCGGCGCGGTCATTCTTCAGGAGCGCCTGTCCCAGAGTGTAAGCATAAGCATTTTCCGATAAATCCACCGTGTCCGACTTCGGTATGAAGACTGTATCCCTGTAATCGTCATTGGGGTTTAAAATACCGACAATCGTGTAACTGCCGCTGTATGCATAGCCCGTGCCTGCCCAGTAACTCTCAGCCTGCGTCGCTCCCGCGCGGACAGCCAGAGACAGATCGATTTGATCTCCGACTCCGGCCTCAAGGAGTTCCGCCAGCCTCTGCGGCAAGACGCAGACGTTTGCTCCGCTATTGTACTCATCTGCTGTGAAGATCCTGCCCTCAACTATTGTCAGTTCCGTCTGATGGAGCGGAAGCAGGTTATCAAGGTCGTTTGTTGCGTGAACGGTCACTCCCTTATTCACGGCGGCGTACGTCTCAGCCAGATCAAGCAGTACATGGCCCTCGGGGATCTCATATTCGACGCGCCCGGTAGTAACATCTGTGAGCATATCCTCAATCGAGGCGGAAACACCGGCAAGCTCCGCTGCGGCGTTGCTGAAAGGCTCTACTCTGACATACTGGTTGTTTCCAATCCTGTACTTGCTTGACCCGAACTTTCCGTGGACCAAGTAGAAGTGACGCGTCTCCAGCTTCTCATCGCCTGCGTCAAGATATCCCCCCAGAGAATCGGAGTCCGGGTTCACCAGGTCTTTTTCGATCGCATACTGATATGCGTTCAGGTTCTCATTAAAGCTCATAATGTATACGACGGCTATTGTATAGTCGTCGTACGGTTGCCTGGAAGCGCCCGTTTCCTTGCCCGCAATTGACCCGAAAGCCACCTCGTTGCGGTCACAGCTCAGTACGCAGGGATTCTTCGCAAGCGCGTCAAAGTCGAACTCATCCGCACACTTTGCGATACCGGGATCATATGTTGATTCGTCAGGATAGTCAACGCCGATATACTCAAATACAGCGATGGTCGAGTAATTATCATCGCACTCCCGAAGGAAGTCCATTATTGCGGCCGTCAGGCTCACGCCGATGCATAACGTCGCGCTGAGCGCCGTGAGCAGCAGCAGGAACAGTACGGATTTGGGCCACGAGCGCAATGCATTTTTTAAACTGTGTTTGATGAACATGACCTGACATTTCCTTCCCTGTGAAACATTTTTGGACTAATAACATAGTCTGGATTTGAGACTGCACTATTAGTCTTGGAATGTCAAGACATTTGCAGCCATTTCTTGCTCTATCGGGAGTTTTAGTTACACTTCAGAGGGGTGTCCGGGAGACTGCCTTTTTTGAGGCTGGTTGCGAAGCAGGAGGCGGAAGCCACTGCTCATATACCCCGGAACATTTGTAGAAGCCTCAAAAAAGCATCTCCCG
>Ga0082212_10007321_pt1 | contig 14621 bp, 10 predicted proteins | sample TergutNt197P3_FD_71548 | JGI IMG/M metagenome (GOLD analysis project Ga0082212, IMG submission 71548) | Neocapritermes taracua P3 segment gut microbial communities from Petit-Saut dam, French Guiana - Nt197 P3 | ecosystem: Host-associated > Arthropoda: Insects > Digestive system > Gut ... | reverse complement strand
TTTTTTCCCTGTCAAGGAAAAGAATTCATCTATTTTGCATGATCAGGCGGCATCGTTTTCGTCACTTATGCCTGTGGTGCCATGTGAGCCGGCGGCATGTGTACCCGCGGAACCTTCCCCACCTTTTACTCAGGGTGTTCCCGGAAATATCCGTCCGGTCCCGGCAACAACATTTCAGGTTCCGCCACAGGCGGCTCCGTCACCAGGGCAGGCACAGCCGCCTTCCCTTCCGACATCGCCGGTACCTGCTGGGACAGTTACGCCCATCTCGTACATTTATTTTTTTAACAGTATGCCGGTTCGGCATGTTCCGGCGACCACCGTGATTTATGCCGGCGGGTCTACGCCTACCGTACCAGCATCCGTTGCACCAACGATGCCTGTCGTCCAACAATACGCTGTGCCGGTCTTTGTTCCGCAGGTTGTTTCGAGCCGGGTCGGAGCCCCAAAATTGGTCTATTCCAATGGGGTTGTTATCAAACCGAAGGTTTATTATTCCCGTCAGCCTCTCCGTAATTCCATTCGAGGAGTAACACCATGACCCGCTTTGTCTGGGTGAGTGCGGTTTTGTTGTCCTCGGTTCCTTATATTGACTCTGTTTCTTGATTTTTGCGTACTGTCCCCTATAATGCGAGATAGTATCGAGAATGAGCCTTGTGTCCTTTGAAAAGTTTCTAAATTATGGCATTGGTAACACTTCGAATATTGGACGGTCCTGATCGGGGAAAGGAGTTTTACCAACTTGCGACACCGGTAACGATTGGTCGGGAGGAAGGGAATTTGATCCAACTGAACGATTATCGTGTGAGTCGTCACCATTTGAAAATCCACGAGAACGACGCAGTGGTTCTTGCAACCGATCTTCAAAGTACCAATGGTACAAAAATCAACGGCGAATTGGTACGTGTCTGGCAATTACGTCCGGGAGACTTGATCACGGTGGGGCAATCTGTCCTGCTTTTCGGTTCGGCAGCCGAAATTGCCGAGAGGCTCACCAATTTGAAACAATCGGATTCATTGCCTGCCGTCCAGATGGGCACCGGCGGTGACGAATCGGATCTTCTGAACCGAATGAAAGGGAGCGGAGTGTCGAGTTGGACAAGATCTTCTCAATTATTGGCAAAGGAAATTTTCGGTGATTTGGACATCTCGGAACTATTGTTGTTGCAAAAACTGCCGCCGCCGCCGTTGCCGAGCAACCTATCGCCGCAGCAAACCGCTGAGATGGAAGCGTTTTTGCAATATTTGCACCTCCGGCTCCGATATCTGGTTGCAACGGTTCGGTCGGCGCACTCCTCGCCGCACGAAATACCTACTAATGATCGAATGACCATTTCTGCCCGACAGTGGCAGAACATTGTTGATCTTCATTCGCTCATTTCGCAATATATGAGTGGTCACACGTCGGAAGACGGTATCTGAAAAGACCTTCCAGAGGGAGAGAGAACGATGAAAAACACTTTCCCGATAGACAGGATATTTTCAGTGGGACGTTCATTTCTGAATCCACTTGACCAGTGCCTGATAAAGAATTTTCGGCTCAATCGGCTTTGCAATGTGGTCGTTCATGCCTGCCTCTAAACTCAATTCACGATCTCCCGACATCGCATTTGCAGTCATAGCCAATATCGGCAGGTCCTTGAACCGTTCGTCGGAACGAATGGTTCGCGTTGCTTCCAAACCATCCATTTCCGGCATTTGAACGTCCATTAAGACCAAGTCAAACTTTTGTTCTTTGAGCATTTCGACGGCAATCAGACCGTTTTCCGCCACCGTTGTTTCAAATCCTTCGACCCGGAGCAATTCCCTTGCAACCATTTGATTGATTTTGTTATCTTCTGCCAATAAAATCTTTGCTCCGCGAACCGAGTCGGGAATGTCCACCTCGTCTTTGCCGTGGGACGATGTCTGACTGGCTGATGCTCTGTTCTTTTGATGTAACTCCTCCTTGTATGCCGCAACCTTTGCCGCTACATTGAATAAATCACTGGCGATGACTGGTTTCTTAATAGTAAGCATCGAATCTTTGATATCTAACTCGTCAAAGACCGAGTCCAAATCTGGGTGTTCCGCCACAACACACAGGGGCACGGGGTCTAAACGCTTTTCCCGCATTGCCGTATAAACCGGAATAAAATCTTTCCGCAAATCCGAAAAATCGAAAATAATGAAATCGACGGACTTTATTTTTTCAGTATCGAGATATTCTTTGAATTCTGACCATGTTGGTCCGCATTGATACGCCTGTAACCCCAGCAATTCGATATAGTGCCTCATGGTCTCCTGTTCTTGCGGGTAGTCCCCGACAAACAGTGCATTCGTTCGAACTTCAGTCGATTCATCCACGTTGACAACTTCCCCTTCCAAGGGTATGCCGAATCGGGCAGTAAATGTAAATGTTGTACCTTTTCCCTCCTCGCTTTGGCAAGAGATGTCGCCATGCATTAATGCGACGATCTGTTTGGAAATAGCCAATCCGAGACCTGTGCCTCCAAATTTTCGTGTTGTTGAAGCACTGGCTTGCGAAAAAGGCTGAAACAATCCCGCAACTTGGATGGGTGTCATCCCAATTCCCGAATCGGTTACAGAAAAACGAAGCATGATAGACAATATATCCGCTTCAACGACTTCGATATTCAATCGAATAACCCCTTCTTCGGTGAACTTAATCGCGTTCGTCAATAAATTCAAAATGACCTGATGGAGCCGCACCGAATCTCCCATGACTGTTGGGGGCAAATCTTCTCCAACTTCGATCCGCAATTCCAAGTTTTTTTTCCGAATAGGCTCGTTCACCACGGCAGAAATTTCGGTAATAATTGTGGCGACAGCAAATTCTCGATATTCCAAGACCATTCGTCCCGCCTCGATCTTGGAAAAATCCAGAATATCGTTGATAAGCCGTAAAAGAATGTGTGCGGACTGCTGGACGGTCTCAATGTATTCCGTTTGTTGTTCCGTCAGCGATGTCCGAAGAGCAAGGTGGGTCAATCCGATGATCGCATTCATCGGTGTCCGAATTTCATGGCTCATGTTTGCAAGAAACTCGCTTTTCGCCTTCGCACTGGATTCTGCGTGGTCTTTGGCAGTTTTCAATTCGCGTTCCAATCTTCTACTTTGTGTCATGTCCACCAACCAAACAATTCTTTCTGTCCCTTCCATGTGGTCGAAACACATGGAATACGCAAGCATTTCCTTGTGATCGCCGTAGTGAGTGCGGATCGCAACGGGAATCCAAGAGACGAGATCACTTCCATGCGGGTCTTTAGTCAACAGTTCCGCCACTTTCGGGTCGGCGATAATGCTGCCAAACGTGTCGCCGACCTTTACCCCAAGAAAATTGCTCATGAAGGGCGTGATGAAGGTAAACCGGTCTTCCAAGACAATAGCCAAACAGATGGGACATGAACGCAGAATGCTGATGAACTTAAAATTTTCGATTTCCGCACTGCTGTGTGGGGTTTGTACCTTCCGTTCATCCCGGAGATAGACAATGAAAAAGTCGTTTCCATTGACACTATGTCGAATACAAGTGAGTACAACTTGAATTTGTTCACCATGAATATCTTGGAACTGCCAATCGACCACGATCCTTCCTTCCGCACTGGCTTGCGACATAATGTCTTCGAAGTAAGACTTCGAACTGTAGCCATTCGGCTGAAATGCCGGGGACAGATGATCCCAGTGGTCGAATACTTCATTGGACGTTTTAAGCCCGAATAGTTCTATTACGTTCGGACTGCACCCAAGTCCAATACCTCGGGTATCCCAACAGATGTACCCAAGTGGTAACGTGTCTCTCACGAGTTGGTCGATGATTTCCGGGGGGAATGTAGGAAAATTGTCGGGCATAACGGTTCTTCAAGGCATACCTATAACGTAGTAGTGTAGCACACAGAGGGAAAAAAGCAAGAATTTCATGGAGGCACCCCCGCACTTTTGATTCCTGTTTTCATTTTTCGTTTTTTCAGATAGAATTCCGAAGCCATGATTTCGCTTCGTCGCGTTGCCGTTCACAACTTGAAAAACATTGACCTCGACCTGCCGAGGGGAAAACTGATCGTTTTCTGCGGTCGGAGCGGTAGCGGAAAGAGTTCACTCGCTCTCGACACGCTTTATGCAGAAGGACAGCGGCGATATATCGAAACGTTCTCGCCAGCAATGCGGCAGTTTCTCGAAAAGATCGAAAAGCCCCAAGCGGAACGACTCGACGGCATCCCACCTGCCATTGCCGTTACGTCCAATGTTCGCAAAACCGACGCTCTGACCGTCGGTGAGGTCACCGAATTGAACGATTATCTTGCGATGCTCTTTGCCAACACGGGACATGTCTTTTGTCCGAAATGTTTGCGTCCCATCACGGCAGATTCGCCGCAAACGATTTGGCAAATGTTGGTGCAGAATGGAAGTCCCCCTCACCCTAACCCTCTCCCAGTGGGAGAGGGGACGAGGATGAACCCCCTCCCTGAAGGTAAGGGGACGTTTAGCATGCAAATTGCGTTTGCTCCGCCATTGGAAGAGACACCCGCAGAATTTGCCGCTATTTGGAACGAACAGGGATTCTTACGCGGATGTTTTAACAATATCCCTTTTCGATTAGACGAACCGATTCCCGGCGAATTTTACCAAGAGGGATTATTGCTGATCGTTGACCGCCTCACGTTCGATCCCTCTGAAGAGGAACGTATCATAGAATCTCTGGAAACCGCCTTCGATTACGGCGACGGAAAATGTTTTATCCTGTTGGAAGGACAGACGTTGCCTTTTTCCCGGTCGCTCTCCTGCGAATACTGCAACGTTCATGTTCCACCGCTCACAACGAAATTGTTTCGAACGGATTGGAGCAATCATGTCCATTGGCATGCCGACGTGAATTCGCCGACGATGAGGGAGTTGTGTCGGTTGACAGTGGCGGAATTGTTGCAATTTTTCGATGCGGACAAAACAACGTCCCCCTGTTCCCTTGAGGAGAAAGTTAGGGTGAGGGGAGAAATTGGTGAAGGATCAAGTAGCCCTCTCCCAGAGGGAGAGGGGACGGATATGAGGATTCTCCCAGAGGGAGAGGGGACGTTGATGTCCCGGCTGCGTTTTTTGCACCAAGTCGGTTTGGACTACCTCACGCCCTCTCGCACGATGGACACATTGAGCGGAGGAGAGCAACGCCGGGTTGCCCTCACAACGGCACTCGGTTCAAGTTTGGTGGATATGCTCTATGTATTGGACGAACCTTCGCTCGGCTTGCACCCAAAGGACACGGAAAAACTGCTCGAAGCGATTCTCGAACTTCGGGATCGCGGCAATACGGTGATTCTCGTGGAACATGATGAGCAATTATTGCATAGTGCAGACCATATTGTCGAAATCGGACCCGGTGCAGGCGACGAGGGAGGGAACATCGTATTTCAGGGAAGCATTGAAGAACTGCGGAAGGATGCGACGAGTCTGACCGCCCCCTATCTAGCCGGCACTTCGGTTTTACAGACTGCAGCAGAAAAGAGCGGGGGGCATAAGCCCCCCGATTCCACCGGCAACATCACGCTCACAAATTGCACCGGCAACAACCTCAAAAACATCACGGCAACATTCCCTTTGGGAATCTTATGCGTCATTACCGGCGTGAGCGGTTCGGGCAAGAGTTCTCTCATTCGTCAAACGCTCTATCCGGCACTGTGCCAACACTTTAGTAAGAAATGTGAAATCCCCGGTTTGCCGTTCGATCACATTGACATATACGGAAACATCAACGATGTCGTGTTGATCGACCAAACGCCGATGGGGCGTTCCACCTCGTCGAATCCGGCAACGTATCTGAAAATTTTTGATGATATTCGCAACGTCTTTGCCGAGACGGTCGATGCAAAGGCAAAACACATCACTGCCCGGCATTTTAGTTTCAATGTTTCGGGCGGTCGGTGCGAACACTGTAAAGGAGCCGGGAGCATCGTGATTGATATGCAGTTCCTTCCCGATCAAATCGTGCCATGCTCTGAATGTGCAGGTCAGCGGTATCAGCAGTCGGTTTTGAATATTTTGTATCGGGGAAAAAACATCGCCGAAGTGTTGGATATGACGGCTCGTGAGGCATTTGCGTTTTTTCGAGGGCAGAACAAGTTGCAGCAAAAGTTGCGGCTGATGTTCGATGCGGGTTTGGATTATCTTCGCTTGGGACAACCGACTGGAACACTTTCCGGCGGAGAGGCTCAACGGCTTCGGTTGGCAGCCCACCTCGGACAGATCATCGGAACCCGGTCGCTGATTCTCATGGATGAACCTACCGCCGGACTGCATTTTGTCGATGTGGAGCAAATGTTGTCATGTTTCCAATCGTTGCTCGCCTCGGGACACTCGCTCATTGTGATTGAGCATAATGAGAGGGTCATTCGTACAGCGGATCAACAAATTGAATTGGGACCCGGTGCAGGCGATAGCGGCGGAACAGTCATTTTGGGGCAATGAGAACAGTGAACGATGTGTAAATCATTCCTAAACTTTTTCCACTTGTTTTACACAACAATCGCATGTACAATGACTGCCGGATGAAAAACGTTGTGCCGGATTTAGGCTCTCGCTCGAAAGTGAAATCCCCGTCGTGGTAGGCAGTCGACCGTCGGGCGATTGCGTCGGCGATTGCCGACTGGAGGCAAATACGTTCGACTCGAGTGCGGAATACCGCACGTTGCTGACCGCCGGTCGGCAACCTACCCTCGGAGATGAAATTTTCCGGCGAAAGCCATCCTATTGAAACGAATTTCGGTGAAAGCCGTTGTTAACATAACCCTTAACCCCCAAGTATTCCTATGAAAAAAACATTTTCACGTCGTCATTTTCTCGCAACCGCCGGTACGGCGGTTGCTGCTCCATTCATCATTCCTCGCAGTGTCCTGGGTCAGGGCGGCAATCCTGGTGCCAATGACACCGTCAAGATTGCCATGATCGGACTCGGCTGGCGTTGCAGGGAAATTTATCCCGACGCAATCAAACCTGCCGCCGGAGTCAAGGTCGTTTCCATTTGCGATTTCTGGCCAAAACGCATCACCGACTTTATGAAACATTTCGACGGCGATTTCAAACCGGAACAAGGATATGCGAATTTCCGCGAGATGATCGAAAAAGAGAAACCGGATGGGGTCATGGCAATCACGACCACACATCAGCGGGCTTGGGTTGCAGCGATTGCCATGCAGATGGGATGCCACCTTTACATCGAAAAGCCGATGTGCCTGACCATCGAAGAAGGACGATACCTCGTCAACTGTGCACGTCATTACAAACGAGTCACGCAGGTCGGAACGCAACAACGTTCATTGCCGCTCTGCAAGTGGGCATGTAAACAAGTTCACGACGGCGTGATTGGCAAAGTCCAGATTATTCAAGCCCCGAATTTCGTCGGACCCAATATGTGGACGAATCAACCGAAACAGGATTATCCCGAGGGCATGAACGATGAAATTTGGGAATTGTGGACGAACCAAGCCGTGTTCCGTCCGTATCACACCTCCTTGCATTTAGGTTGGGCAAACTGGTGGGATTACGATGCAGGCGGTCTCGGTTTCGGGGTCAGCGGCTGGGGAACCCATTCTTACGATCAGGTCAACATGGCACTGGGAACGAACGAGACCGGTCCCGTGGAAATCCTGCTTGAGGAGCCGTGTACCATTCAGGCATCGGGAAAATATGAAGCAAGAAAACCGACCGATGATGAGACCGGCACCGATTACTACGACATGGTCAGGGAGGTCAAGGGACCGCGTGCCAAAATGACGATGTGGTTTGCCAATGGAGTGGAACTCCGTTTGCACCTTGACAGTGATCGGGGACCGGGACTTGGTTGTATCGTAACCGGCGACAAGGGGAAGATAGAGATCAATCGGCATAAAATTTCGTCGAATCCGAAAGAAATCGTTGCCGCTCTTCCCGAAGAGTGTAAGAACCACCGATATGAGACGGTTTATCACATCGAAAACTGGGCTGACTGCATCAAGACTGGCGAAAAATGTACGGCGGACATCGAGTACGGTCAGCGGTCAACGACGATCTGTGAATTGGTCAACATTGTTCGTGCCACGGCACCGGTCGGCGAAAAAGTCGGTTGGGACCCTGACAAGGAGCGATTTACGAACAACGACAAGGGGAACGCCATGCTCAGTCGTCCGCGACGCAAGGGGTACGAGTTGCCGAAGTTGACGTAATTTTACCCGACTAGAAGCATATAAGGCTTTCGCCGGAAAATTTCATACCCGCCGGTAGGTTGCCGACCGCCGGACGGCAACGTGCGGTACTCCGCACTTGAACTCCCAGTCGGCTATCGCCGACGCAATCGCCCGGTGGTCGATTGCCCACCCTTGTAGTGCGCCGATCACACTGCATTGCTCCTACATTAACGTAATCCCATGCCGTGCGCACTGGTCAATCATCTCCTCCGACCAGATACTTGCCTGGACCTCGCCGACGTGCGCCTTGCGTAAGATAAACATACAAAGCCGGGACTGCCCGATACCGCCGCCGATAGAAAGAGGTAACTTTTCGTCAAGGAGTGCCCGATGAAACTCCAAATCTTTGCGGTCTTCACAATTTCTAATCGTCAGTTGCCGAAGCAGTGCCGATTTATCCACGCGGATTCCCATAGACGATAATTCAAGGTTCGACTCCAAAACCGGATTCCACACGATCAGATCGCCATTGAGCCCTTTGTATCCGTTTTCGGTGGGCGTTGACCAATCATCGTAATCAGGGGAGCGTCCATCGTGAATGGTGTCATCGGAAAGTTTTCCGCCGATTCCAATGATGAAAACGGCTTTGTGTTGCTTTGCCGCCTCGAATTCCCGACGCTCCGGCGGTAAATTCGGATATTGTTGTAAAAGTTCTTCCGACTGAAAGAATGTAATATCTTCCGGTAAGCAAGGGGGCAAGTGCGGATGAACGTGAAATACTTCCCTTTCAAGTTCTTGCATTGCCGTATAAATTTTTTGGACAATCATTTTCAAAAAATTGAGATTTCGATCCTCTGCTGTGATGGTTCGCTCCCAGTCCCACTGATCGACATACAAGGAATGGATGTTATCGAGTTCCTCTTCGGCTCGGATAGCATTCATGTCGGTGTAGAGTCCGAATCCGGCAGGAATTTGGTACTGTCCGAGTTTGAGCCGCTTCCATTTTGCGAGAGAGTGGACGACTTCGGCGGTCTGTCCATTCATCGCTTTGATCGGAAAGGAGACGGGACGTTCGGCACCGCTGAGATTATCGTTGAGTCCCTTGCCGGCAAGGACGAAGAGGGGTGCCGTTGCCCGCTGGAGATTCAGTGTTTTGGAAAGTTTCCGCTGAAAAATGTCCTTGATGAGTTGGATGGCGTCCTGCGTCGCATCTTGTGTCAGTGTCGATTGATACCCGGGAGGAAGTGTAAGGGGCATAGGGTGAAAAGATTGTTTGGTATTATTTATTCGGTTAGATGGTGCCGTCATTCCCGCGAAAGCGGGAATCCAGACGCACGAAATAATCTTTCCTTGACTTATTTTCATAAAGTTCTTTGAACGAAAGACGTTATGAAAATCTCACTCGGTATCACTACATTTTACGACGAATAAAACGAAAGTTGCTCGGTACTTGAAATCAATGTCTAAACCGTAGTTTGGCAAGTTGCCAAAACCAAAAGTGTGTAAAAAAATAGAGAATTTGCCCCAGCTCTTTCGTACGGTACATTTTATACCGCCTGCGGGTTTTTTGTCAATAGGGCGGTATAATACGGCGATGGGAGAATTAATGTAGCAAACTTTTGGAGAACTTGACGAATGAAACCCGAAGCCTTATCCACATACTGCCTACTACAACCGACGAGGTCAGCAATTTTATGGCTCGACCAATTCAATTCATCGAGTGCTAGTTTGATACAGTGTGCCATATCTGCATTATAAGCCGTAAAGGGATTGACTTCTGATCAGAAATCGTGTAGCATGCAGGCATCGGAAATGGAAAAACAAGTTTCCGAACAACTCTATTATATCCTACGTCTGGATTCCTGTTTGTGTGGGAATGACGGCATATTACTTTAGTCAGCGATCGCCTGATTAATCACCTCCGAAGCAATGCTTCCATCCTTGAGCCAAATGACTCGTTTTGCCCGCTTTCCAACATCGTTTTCGTGGGTCACAAGAATGATTGTCCTTCCTTCCTTATTGAGGCGATCCAATAGTTGAAGGATTTCTTCGGTTGTAACCGAATCGAGGTTGCCCGTCGGTTCGTCGGCAAGAATAAAATAGGGATCGTTCACGAGGCTTCGGGCAATGGCAACACGTTGCTGTTGTCCACCGGAAAGTTGCGTCGGACGATGTCCCAGGCGATCTTTGAGTCCGACCAGTTCGGCAAGTTCCATGCATCGCCGCCGAGACTTTCGGGACACATTTCCCTGATAAAAAAGGGGCACTTCAATATTTTCCAACACGGTTAACTGTTGAATCAGATTATACGATTGAAATACAAAACCGATTCGGGATGCTCTGATATTCGAAAGATAATAATCGTTGAGTTTGGATACGTTGTCCTCTCCCAGCCAAATTGATCCTGAGGTCGGTCGGTCAAGACAACCGAGCAAATTGAGCATGGTACTTTTGCCGGAACCGGAGGCTCCCATAATGGCAACGAAGTCTCCTTCGGGAATTTCGAGACTGACTCCGCGCAGAGCACGGACGGTTTCTCCTTTGAGAGCGTACTCTTTTTTGACACCGATCAACTTTGCGGCAAGTTTCATGGTATCATTATAACATAGATTTGGAGTGTCAGAGTACGCCCCGAAAACAGAGATTCGGTGGGCACTAACTATTTGTGCCGGTTAGAGTTGTGTCAAACATAGGATCATGGTATAATTGCCGTTATGAAAAATCGTATTCGTACTTTCATTGCCGTCTCCCTGTCTCCGTCGATCTTGATGAGCATCGGAAAATTGATACGGACGCTTCAGCCGAATATAGAGGAAGTCCGTTGGGTTGAGCCGAAGAATTTGCACGTTACGCTCAAATTTCTCGGCGATGTACCCCTCAACGATTTGCCGCAGTTGATTCGTGCCGTGACTCAATCAACTAGCCAGACGTATTCATTCGACCTCGCTTTTCAAGGCTTGGGAGTTTTTCCGAGTCGCGAAACACCCAAGACCATTTGGATCGGTTGCCAAGAAGGTTCGGAGGAATTGAGCCAACTTGCCAAAACCATTGACGAAGGCTTGCTTACGCTCGGTTTTCCGAAGGAAGCCCGAAGGTTTTCACCGCATTTAACGATTGGACGTGTCAAAAAACAGGCACAGGAATCGTCTCTCAAGCAGATTCTTGATGAACATCGAAACCGACCGTTTGGTTCTTGCGGTGTCAGTGACGTACAGATTTTCTCCAGCGAACTGACACGCCATGGTCCCCTCTATGATGAACTTGCCTCCATCTCCCTTCGCTGACCACTCTGCAAGAGCGCAATCTGACGAAAACTGCTCATGAGTTTCCACTTTCGCTAAATGACATTTTTTTCAGCGAAAACCTTACTCCACGCCGAACGTATGCACTGTTGTCGTGTGATAGACTTCGCCAGGTTTCAATACCGTACTGGGAAACTGCAACTGGTTCGGTGAATCGGGATAGTGTTGCGTTTCCAAGCAGAACGCTCCATGTTTTTCATAGGCATATCCATGCGCCTTCAACGAACCATCGAAGAAGTTGCCTGTATAAAGTTGCACTCCAGGCTCGGTCGTGTCCACCCTCATGGTCCTGCCGCTCGTCGGTTCAACCACTTTGGCACAAAACGTCATTTGCTTCCGTCGCGGTTGCTGATTAAGCACGTAACAATGATCGTATCCGCCAGCAAAGTGATCTCCTTCGACTTGATGAATTCGTTCGCCGATTTTATGCGGTGTGCGGAAATCAAAAGGCGTACCCGCCACCGGCTCCAGCACTCCCGTCGGAATAAGCGTGTTGTCCGTCGGCAAATAATGATCCGCATTGAGCGTTAAAACATGGTCGTGATTGGTATTCGGATAGCCTGCCAGATTCCAAAACGTGTGATTCGTCAGATTGATGACCGTCGCTTTATCCGTCCGGGCAGTGTAGTCCATCGTCCATCGGTTGTTGGCATCAAGTTCATAGACGACCGTAACATCAAGATTGCCGGGATACCCTTCTTCGCCGTCCTTTGAAGTGTATTTCAATTTGAGACCGATGGAGTTCCCGCGTCCGAAAAGACGTGATTGTCCAAAAGCCTGCACGTCCCAAACCACGGCATCGAAACCTTTGCGTCCTCCATGCAGCGAGTTCGGACCATTATTTTGCGGGAGAGTGTATTCTTGTCCGTCCAACGTGAATTTTCCTCCGGCGATTCGGTTTCCATAACGACCGACGAGCGCACCGAAGAAGGGACGTGCCCTTTCGTAATCGGCAACGGCTTCCAAACTCGCGGAAACATTGACGATCTTTCCATTTCGGTCAGGAACATTGACGGAGTGCATGATGCCGCCGAGCGAAAGTACTTCGACGGTAACACCTCTTCCATTGTCGAGTTTGTAAAGGTTCACGGTTTTACCGTCAGATGTTTCACCGAATTCGGAGGTGGTGATGGTCATGTTTTTCCCGAACAACCCATTGCCTACGGCAACGGTTTGGGCATAAGATTGTTGGGGGAGATGTTTGGCAACGAATAAACCTGTTCCGGTCATGGCAGCGGCTTTCAAAAAAGTTCGACGTGATGTCATGTTCAATTCTTTTGAGGGGGTAAAGTAATCAATTCTCATTCCTATCATACCAGATTTTTTCACTAGTGGAAATGGAGCCTTGGAGCGTGTTTGGAAGGGCATGTCCCATACAGCCCTCAAAAAAGTCATGCTTTGTGTCTGGATTCCCGCTTTCGCGGGAATGACGGTATATTACTTTTCGGCGAAAGCCTCATTCTACCTCATTGCTTTAACAAAACAACCTCTGTAGCCCGATGGTGCCTAGTCCCTGTTACCGTTTTCTCCAGAGTTTCGTATCCGGGATGGCAAGTTTTTTTTGAACGTCGGCAATCTGTTGCTTGAACCGCTTGGCATCTTCGGGATAACCCGCCGTCGGGTACAAGTCGGGAACGTGAGACTGCCAAAAAGCGTTAAATCGAATCATCGCCAATTCCCGGTGATACTTTGAGAGCATGGACGACAGTGCTATAGCGAATTGCGATTCCCCTTTTGCTAAAAAGCGGAATTCCAAGGGTTGCCCCGCTGAAATCACACGATACACACTGCTTTCGCGGCTTTGTCGAACGGTTTGAATAAATTCTCCCGGAAAAAATCCGGTCAAAATATCAAGATAATGATTCCGCCCTCCATGTTTATCACAAAGAATAAGAATCGGAGAATCATGATTATCATGGACTAATTTTTCAAGTTGATCGGCGATTAAGCGAAGCGTGATATGAGAAAGCAATGTTCCTTTGGAGTTGAAGCGGTCCAAGAGTTGATTGAATTCTTCCGGTTCAACGGATCGGCATTGCATGTTTAGAAGCCGAACCTGACGCTGTCGTAATATCGTTTCAAACTTTTCGGTAAGTCCCTCGATTTTTTCTATATCATTGGCAACTGGAGACAAGTTTTTTTTCAAAGTGCGCAGAGGTACAAGAACGCCGGTTTCCAGAGCGGCGAGTGATCCTCCGTGATAGAGTTTTTTCGAGTCCTTGATCGAAATTCCTTCGTTTTCCAATGGCTGAAATAGGCACGAAAGGTCATCCGAAAGAGCCTCCCAAGCAGTCAGAGAGACCACAAGGGGACCAAGATTCGGTCCATAACCAGCTTCATCCGTTCCTAGTATGATATGTCGCATTGTTGGCTTGTTTTTTGTTATCCTGCACCATGCCATAAATTGTTTTTTTGGTGTGGCGACGATTTACTGTCCCCTCTCCCACGATGGCAAAAGTATCTACACAACTTTGCCCAGTAAGGGCTACTCTGTTGCGACGAACGTGAGAAGCGGCTTTGGCACTCGTCCCGGCTACCTTCGCCTTTCCCACGGTATTATTGACGAATCCCTTCTCCTTTGCAACCTGGGGCGTATTTTTGACACAACTGTTTGCCGTTGACATATACTGTAAACGGGGACAAATTGGACGTTTCTTTCCCGTCATTCCGACAACACCGTTTCCGAACCACCCCAGCGCAATCTAAAGATTGCGGCTCTGTTTGGCGTTTGGTTAACCGGCTGTCTCGCCATGTCCCTCGTCTTCCTTCGCCAAATTCTCCTCTGCCGACGATGGATGAGCACCGCAACACCCGTCAAAAATGAACACGCACTCACACTCTTCGACTCCAGCAGGCGGCAAATGAACGTCAACTCATGGCTTGCCGTAGCGGAAAGTCCCCTCGTGCCGAGTCCCTTTTTGATAGGAGTCATCCGTCCCACGCTCCTGCTGCCGCAAGGGTTGGTCGAGTCGGCAACGGAAAAGCAACTGCAAACGGTCTTTCTGCACGAACTCGCTCACCTCAAACGCTGGGATGTCTGGACAGGCTGGGCGGCAACGCTCGTCTTGTGCCTCCATTGGTTCAATCCGATGCTCTGGATTGCCATCCGGCGAATGAATGCCGACCGTGAAGAGGCGTGCGATGCACTGGCAGTACGAACATTGAAACA
>Ga0082212_10007320_pt1 | contig 14622 bp, 9 predicted proteins | sample TergutNt197P3_FD_71548 | JGI IMG/M metagenome (GOLD analysis project Ga0082212, IMG submission 71548) | Neocapritermes taracua P3 segment gut microbial communities from Petit-Saut dam, French Guiana - Nt197 P3 | ecosystem: Host-associated > Arthropoda: Insects > Digestive system > Gut ... | reverse complement strand
CATCTTGGCGTAAATGTCGTTGAACGACGTCTTCATCATCTGCGCGGTTATCGGGTCTTCCATTTTTTTATTCTCTTCATACCATCCGACCGCCCTGTCGAGCGCAAATTTCGTGCACGCTTCTGTATCTTCGAGCAGCACCGGACAGTAATCGCTGAAATGAGAAGCGGAAAGCGTGATACGACCCTGAAACAAATCGTGCATGTCGGGATAGAGGTGTTCGACGGTTCGGGTTTTGGGGTTGTAATAGGAGACGAAGATGTAATGGCTGTTTTCCGGCGTAACGGCAAAGCCTTTGGGCACGGGAAAAGAAACGGTAGCCTTTTCATTAAGCCACACCGTTCCCTGCTTTCCCTCGACTGAGATGCTGATCGGCGAGGCCAGACGCTTGAATTTTTTAATGGCGCTCTCCACATTCGAGGCGCTGGCGTTCACGCTTACGGTAACGTCTTCGCCGAAAGTCCCGGCGGGAATAGTCAACTGGTAGCCGTTCTCATTCAGGCTGCCAACGGTGGTTGTTTGATCAGCTTTCACATCTACTGTAATGGGCTTAATGGCTTCGACGTCGAAGCCGGAACCGTCGGATTCTTTTGTGCAGGAGCCGAACAGTAACGCTAATGTAATTGTGTAAAAAACTGCAAGATACGTTGATTTTTTGAAAGGATTTTGAGATTTCATGTTGTTTATTTTGTTAAATTAAAATTAAATCATTTTTAGAATTAATACACATTTAAGTGCAAAATTACTGTCAAAAATTTTACCGGATTAGCCAAAACGTAAAAACTTACGGACAAAACGTAAAAACTTTCGGACAAAACGTAAATTTTTCGGACAAAACGTAAATTCATATCGGATAGTTTACTATCTTTGTAGCCTTAAACTGCTTGAATAATGTTTAAACTGTTTCTTTTATTAAATCCAGTATATGTCACGCTATTTTGGGCGGTTGTTTTGATCACCGCAAAACGGCAGGGTAACGAGCCTAAAACGTTTTTAGGCAAGTTTTTCGTCGTGTCGTTCATCACCTTTATTGCTCATTTACTGTATTTTATGCCGATGCAGGAAGTGTATGTCTATGCCGATCCGATTTATTATCTCACCCATTTGCTCGTTTTTCCGATGTACTATCTTTATGTGCGGCTGCTGGCTATCGACAGGCGTTTTTCGTGGCGCAAACACTATAAGTACCTGATTGTGCCGCTGGCGCTGTTTGTCTGTTATACAGTCGGCGTTTTATTTATGACGAAAGCTGAGTATATTGATTTTATCTACGATACGCTGATTGAAAATAGAAGCGTTACCGGTATTTCCCTATACCGGAAAGCCGTTTATTATGCCATTCGCATTGCCTTTGTTATTCAGGGAGTTGTGTATATGACACTATCGATTTTGGCGGTGCAGAAAAACCGGAAAAACGTGGTCAATTTTTATTCTAACACCGAAGACGACTCGCTCGACAAATTGCAATGGCTCAACATAACTGTTTCCATCACTATGACAACAAGCATTGTAATGGAAATTTTCGGCAAGGAAAAATTTTCGGGACATGACTTTTTCCTGCTTGCGCCTTCCGTGATTTTTACGGTCATGCTGTTCTGTATCGGCTGGCTCGGTAATAGGCAAAGGGCTGTGTTGCTGACAAATATGGAGGAAAAAAAAGAAATCGCGTCGAAAAGCGACAATCCTGAAAAACCCAAAGAGACAAAATCAAAACATAGTCATATCAAGCGCAATTTGGAAAAACTGTTTAACGAGCAACAGATTTACCTAAATAAAGACCTGACAATTTGGGAATTAGCAAGTAAACTCGGCACCAATCGCACCTATCTGTCTCAGTTAATTAACACCGATTACGGGCAAAATTTTTCAACTTTTGTCAATTCCTTCCGCGTACGTCACGCCGAGAGCCTGCAACAGTCCGACCCCAAACTACCGCTCGCCGACATCGCCGAATTGTCGGGCTTTGGAAGTATGAAAAGCTGGGAAAGAGCGGGGAAGAAGTAGCGTGAATAATAAATCTTTTTAACCATGGCATTATCCTGGAACGAGATACGAACCCGAACGCTCGCCTTTCAAAAAGAATGGTCAGCGGTTTTGAACGCCAAAAGCGGACATGCTTTTGAGCGTCAGGAAACGCATACGTTTTACAATGATTTTTTCAATATCTTCGGCATTTCGCGTCGACGGGTCGCCTCGTTTGAAGAACCGGTGAAGAAAATAGACGGCAGGCAGGGGTTTATCGACCTGTTCTGGAAAGGGATGCTGTTAGTAGAGCAGAAGTCGGAAGGCAAAAAACTGTCGAAAGCCAAAAGTCAGGCATTCGACTATTTTCCCTACCTGAAGGAAAACGAACTGCCCCGCTTTTTGCTTGTTTCCGACTTTGCCAATTTCGAACTGTACGACCTGGAAAGCGGCGAAGAGCACAAATTCTCGCTCGCAGACCTGCACCTGAACATTGAACATTTCGGCTTCATTGCAGGCTATGAAACGCGCATATTCAAAGATTTGGAACCCGTCAACATCGAGGCGGCGGAGCTGATGGGTGCGCTCTTCGACAAGATGAAAACGTCGCACCCGCCCGAATACAACCTCGAACTGTTTTTGGTTCGCCTGCTTTTTTGCCTTTTTGCCGACGATACAGGGATTTTTGAGCGCGACAGTTTCAAGTTTTTTATCGAAGAAAAAACGAAAGAAGACGGCTCGGACGTCGGCAGCCGGTTACAGCAACTGTTCGACGTACTGAATACCCGCGAAAACTACCGTCCGACGACGCTGGACGAATCATTGCAAAAATTCCCTTATATCAACGGTCGTCTGTTTGAGACGCCCACACGCGCGGCTTCGTTCGACAGCGACATGCGCAAAGCGTTGTTAGACTGCTGCTATTTCAACTGGAACAACATCTCGCCCGCAATCTTCGGCTCGCTGTTTCAGTCGGTTGCCGACAGCGACAAGCGACGCAGCCTCGGCGAGCATTATACTTCCGAAAAAAACATACTGAAAACCATCAGTCCGCTGTTTTTAGACCAGTACGAGGCTGAGCTTGATGTAATTATTGCCGGTAAAGGCTATGGTCGGCGTAACCGTCTGCTTGATTTTCGCAGGCGTCTTTCCAGGTTGAAGTTTTTAGACCCTGCCTGCGGATGCGGTAATTTTTTGGTGATTACCTACCGCGAAATCCGCCGTCTCGAATTGCGGGTTATCCGCGAGTTGTACGAACCCGAATCGCGCCTGTTCGACAATGTGGTCTCGCTGATTGACGTAGACAACTTTTACGGCATTGAAATTGAAGAGTTTCCCGCAAAAATTGCCGAAGTAGCGCTGTGGCTTACCGACCATACGATGAACATCGAACTTTCGCAACTGTGCGGCAAAGCCTATGCGCGGATACCGTTGCAGAAAACGGCAAAAATCGTTTGCGGTAATGCGCTGACCATCGATTGGGAAACCGTAGCGCCCCGCTCGGAACTTTCTTATATACTGGGGAATCCGCCATTTCTGGGCGCGCGAGTGATGGGCGCGCGGCAGAAACAGGATTTGACCGGCGTCTTTGGCGGTATGAAGGATTGCAGTAATTTGGATTATGTGACGGCGTGGTACCGGAAAGCGGCCGAATACATACAGGACACGACGATAGAGGTTGGTTTTGTATCGACCAACAGCATCTGTCAGGGACAGCAAGCGCCGATTCTGTGGCGCAATCTTTTTATGCAGTTTCGCGCGAAAATCAATTTTGCGCATCAGACGTTCAAATGGTCGAACGAAGCAAGCGGCAACGCCGCCGTTTATTGCATCATTGTGGGGTTTGCCATGTTCGACCGGAAAGAAAAGCGCCTCTATCACTATGATGATATCAAAGGCGAACCAAAACAAATACCGGCAAGAAACATCAACGCCTACTTGGTCGACGCCGACAATATTTTTATCGAAGACCGGAAAAAGCCGTTGTGCGATGTGTCGGAAATGGTTTTTGGAAGTATGCCCAACGACGGCGGAAATTTTCTTTTATCGGCGAGTGAAAGGGATGAGTTGATAAAGGGGATTGCGGGTGATCCTCATCGTCATTCTGACGAAAGTCAGAATCCCCTAAACGACAAGGGGATTGCGGGTCACGTTTCGACAAGCTCAACGACCGGGGATGACGGTTCGGGATGCGTTTCGACAAGCTCTACGACCGGGGATGACGGTTCGGGAAGCAATGACGTTTCGACAAGCTCAACGATCGGGAATGACGCTACGGTATTTATACGCCCGCTTGTTGGCGCCGAAGAGTTTATTAACGGTATCCCGAGATTTTGTATCTGGCTGAAAGACGTTCCTCCCAACGAATACAGCAAAAACAAAGAGATTTTACGGCGAATAGAAAATGTCAAAAAACATCGTCAGAGCAGTACGAGAGAGGCAACCCGCCGGCTTGCCGCCTTTCCCATGCTGTTTGGCGAAATCAGACAGCCGGATACGGATTATTTGCTAATTCCAAGTACCTCTTCGGAAAGTCGAAAATATGTTCCTATTGGATTTATGGACAAATCCACAATCAGTACAAACGCTAATTTGCTCATCCCCAACGCCACGCTGTATGAATTTGGCGTCCTTACTTCGTCGATGCACAACGCCTGGATGCGGTGCGTATGCGGACGTTTGGAGTCGCGTTATCGCTATTCGGCAAGCATTGTGTACAACAATTTTGTATGGTGCGAGCCGACGGAAAAGCAGCGGTTTTCGATAGAGCAAAAGGCGCAAAACGTATTGGATATTCGCGCGAAATACGAAAATGCCACCTTAGCCGATTTGTATAATCCGCTGACCATGCCTGCCGATTTGCTAAAAGCGCACGCCGGATTAGACAGAGCCGTCGAAAGCGCCTACGGCAAATCGTTTACGGACGACGCCGAAAGAGTGGCGTTCCTGTTTGAAAAATACCGCGAACTATCAGAGCGGGGTAGCTTGTTCAAAACTGAAAAGCCAAAAAGAAAAAGACTTGTCTCTTCATCCTCATACTAATTTTATGATTTTTTTTTTATTGAATTAATTTATATACCTTTGTACTTTAATAACACATAACCTGTATGGCACATTACCTTGACCCCAAATACGACTTAACTTTCAAACGCGTTTTCGGCGAACACAAGCATCTATGCAAGAGTTTGCTCAACAGCATATTGCCGCTCGAAAATCCGATTGTGGATATTGAATATCAATCGGGCGATCTGATACCCGAACTTATAGACGTGTTGCGCCACACAATAGTCGACGTGTGCTGTACTGACGAAAACAACCGGCAATTTATTGTCGAGATGCAACTGTTCTGGTCGGAAAGTTTCAAGAGCCGCGTACTGCTCAACGCTTCAAAGGCATACGTCAAGCAACTGAATAAAGGAAAAGCGTTTGAACTCCTTCGACCTGTGTATGCGCTAAATTTTGTAAACGAAACGTTTGAAAAAGCCCCCGAGATGGCACACGAGTATTTTCATCATTACAAAATCGTCAATATTAAGGATACCGAAAAGCAAATCAAGGGATTAGAGTTTGTGTTTATTGAACTGCCTAAATTCAAGCCCCAAAACCGCGCGGAAAAAAAGTTACATGAATTATGGTTACGCTTCCTCACCGAAATAAACGAAACGACTACGGAAGCCCCAAAAGAGTTATTGGAAAACGACCTCACACGCGAGGCTGTCGGTTACATGGAGATAGGCGCATACACCAAGCAACAGCTTTTTACCTACGACAAGTGGAAAATTGATATTCTGACCGAGCGCGGCATATATGACGATGCCATAAAGAAAGGATTAGCGGAAGGCGAAGCCAAAGGACACGCGAAAGGAATAGCAGAAGGACGCGCAGAAGGACGCGCGAAAGGAATAGCGGAAGGACACGCGAAAGGAATAGCGGAAGGACACGCGAAAGGAATAGCAGAAGGACGCGCAGAGGGCGAAGCCAAAGGACACGCAGAAGGAGAACAGAACAAAGCCCTTATCATTGCCCGAAACCTGCTAAAAAAAGGAATGTCAATTGAAGATGCGAGCGATATGACCGGATTATCGATAGAACAGATTCTGGAAACCGATGACGGAAATACAGGCTTGACATAATATTAATTTTCATCTATTACTTTCAAAGTTTCTATTGATAAACGTACTTTCAGCCATTCGATCAGTTTACTTTCGTTGACGGTATCATTCGGATTCATCCACTCAATTAGCAACGTCGGTACCGTATCTGATTTTCCTGTCAGTACATCTGTATAAACGGCTTGGTTTGAAACGGAAAACCGCTTTACATTCGGATAGCCTGCCGCTATTTCACGGGCGATTTGTAGGTTGTCGATGCCCGATAATTTCATTTTTTCTAATTCGCTGTTCAGTTCCATAATTGTCTCGTCTTTACGCTGAAGCTGTTCATCTTTACGGTCGAGCAGCTTGCTTAATACATTAGCCTGCATATTGACGTCGATTGTACCACCAGTTTGTTTGATTGACAGTTTAGCATCTGCAAGTCCGTAGTCGTGCAGTTTCCTTTGCAGGTGTTCAATCTGATTTTGTTCCAGCGTTTTACCCACTAATGAAAGCGCTATTTCCTTTTCTTTCCTTGAATAGTTACGTTGCATACTGATGATTTCAATTTCATCAAATATGACTTCCTTTTGAATATCCTGAACGTAATGAATGGCCTTCGAGTCAAAACGGGTTTCAGCAATCATGTTCCATGCCACAAAAACGCTTGGAACAATGACGATAATGGAAAAGGCGGTAATCGTTCTTCTTACTATTTTCTGTCGCGACGCGTCAATGTACTGTTTCATGGGGAAGTGCATATAGCGCACCATGACGAAAGTAGCCAGCGCGATAAAAAATGAATTGATAAAGAAGAGATAAAATGCGCCGAGGAAAAAATTATACTGTCCGGTAGCCAAACCGAATCCGGCTGTACAAAGCGGCGGCATCAAGGCAGTTGCAATGGCAACACCCGAAATAATGGTTATTTTACCTTCTTTTCTTGATGAGGCTACGATGCCCGCAAACCCGCCGAAGACAGCGATGAAAACATCATAAATGGTCGGGTTTGTGCGCGCCAGCAGTTCCGATTGGGCGTCGTTGAGCGGACTGATGAAAAAATAGGCGGTAGAGGCGGTCAAGCTTATCAAAACCATTACTATCAAATTCTGCAACGAGCGTTTCAGCAGGGCGGAATCATTGACCCCGACGGCCAGACCGATGCCGTTGATCGGCCCCATCAGCGGCGAGACAAGCATCGCGCCGATAATGACAGCAGTAGAATTAACATTCAGTCCGACAGAGGCAATAATAATGGCAAAGAAAAGAATCCATACATTTGCCCCCTTAAATTCAACGCCTTTTTCAATGCTGTTAATGGTTGCGTCAATATCCGTGTCGGCGCTCAGATTGGCAAGCGTTTTCAGAAAACGCCGCGATTCGTTCCAGTAAAGCGGTAATTTATTCATAGTCCTAAATTTTTTAAAAATGCAATTCTGTTTAAGATTTGCAAATATAACGATTATTTTCTACGAAAACCGAATTTCATTTGAAAAATTACCATTTCGGAGGCTATGACGGAGAGGGAAGTCTTGATTACGCCAATTCCTGACCCTGCAAAGAACATCCAACGCAAAGCGAGGAACCATCGCTTTGAGAGGTATAAAAAGACGAAATCAAAGAGATTTTCGACATGACAGGCTTTACCGCACTATTCCATTTTGAATAATCTGCCGTGCAGTTTTTTTTCGCCCCGAAAAGTTACATTTTTTATTTCAAAGTTTTAAATTTTTGTTACCTTTGCGTGAATTAAAACAGGCTCATTAGTAACAGAAATGCCGCTTGTTTGGATTTATCTGTTTGAATAACAGCGCAATACTTTTTTCAAGATAAAAACTTGCTATAGCAAAAACTTTCATGTTGAAAAAATCGGGCTTGCCGCCCCAAAAATAGAGGTAGGCAAAGACCTTCGCGGCAACGATCAATGCCCAACCGATATATTTTGCCTTTGCCGGCAACAGTGGAATTTTATAGTCCAATGATCAGCTATTTCCACCGGTTGACCCTCCTCCCAACTCATTTTTTTCACAGGATACCAACAAGGCTGCAACTACTGCGAGGCAGGCTACTGTCATCTTTGCCACATTCCTCCAATTCATTTTTTTGTCATTTTTAATATTGTTAATTTATAAAATATTCACTGCCTTACGCCTCATTTGTTTGAAGTTTAATAATTAATATCTGTTAAAACAGATTTATAAATATTTGGCCGCAAAATTACCGCTAACGATTGTGCCGCGCCGGACAATTCGTAAAAACTTTCGGACAAAACGTAAAATTTTTTGACAAAATGTAAAATGTTGCATTTACACCTTACCGTTATCCCTGTTACGTAAAAAAACTTAACAGTTTCTTAACATGACGGTAACAAACGCGTAATACTACCCCCTTACTTTTGCCGCCACAAAAAGGGTATTTTAAACTCGTAATTCTTAATTTTTAATTCCTAATTAATTATTGTGCGTTCAATCTTTGAAAAAATAGTCGAGGGACTGTTAAAATTTTGCGGGAGTATCAGTATTTTTGTCATACTGCTGATTACCATATTTTTATTTAAAGAGGGTATGGGGATTTTCAGCAGTCCTTCGGTAGAGAACGGGTATGTTTTGTGTCTGCACCCGTCGAATCCGGTCAAAAAACTGACTTCGTTTCAAATCAAGGAAATATTCGACTGGAATATTGAAAACTGGGAAGAGCTGGGTGGCAAAGACCTTGAAATAAGGCCGTTTCGTTTCAACGAAATTTTCAGTATCTATTCGGAGGAAGAATTGGGAGAAGACTATGCGCTATTACCCGAAAAATTGGCCGAAGTAATCGGGGGCGATGAAGCCATTATTGCGTTTATCCCTGAGCGGTATGTACTTCATGAAAGCGAAAAACTGACAGTCCTCAACACCGGCGCCATTACGTTTGGAGACTTTTTCGTCGGGCAGGAATGGATGCCCACCGCGACGCCATCCGCTCAGTTCGGTTCACTGCCGCTCATTTTGGGCACATTATGGGTTTGTCTGTTTGGCGTTCTCATCGCCATGCCTTTAGGGTTGGGCGTTGCCATCTACATATCGGAGCTGGCCAGCGAAAGAATCCGGAAGCTGATGAAACCGGCCATCGAACTGCTTGCTGCTATCCCGTCGGTTGTATACGGATTTTTCGGTTTGATTGTATTAGTTCCGCTTATTCAGAAAACATTCAACCTGCCTGTCGGCGAAACGGCGTTTGCAGGAAGTCTGATTCTGGCTATCATGGCGTTACCCACTATCATTACGGTTGCCGAAGACGCCATGCGCAGTACGCCGGCAGCCATGCGCGAAGCCAGCCTTTCGCTGGGCGCCAACCAGTGGCAAACGATCTACCGGGTTGTCGTCCCTTATGCCTCGTCGGGAATCTCGGCTGCCGTTATACTGGGTATCGGCAGGGTCGTTGGCGAAACAATGGCCGTACTGATGGTTACAGGCAATGCCGCCGTTATGCCAACATCCCTGTTCGCGCCTGTCCGCACCATCCCTGCTACCATTGCGGCGGAACTTGGCGAAGCGCCCACAGGCGGAACACATTACAAAGCCCTTTTCCTGCTGGGATGTATCCTGTTCATCATTACGCTGGCAATGAGTATTTTTGCCGAAATGGTCGCTAAGAAACAGCATAACAAGGGAATATAAGTTAATTGAGAATTGAGAATTGAGAATTAAGAATTACGAATGAGAAAGGAAATAAATCAGAAAATTGCATTTACGGTTATCAAATTACTTGGGCTGTTGATAATGGGCATTTTGGTATGGATACAGTTGTTTATAATTATCAACGGCATAGGTGTTATCAGTTGGGAGTTTCTGACGCAGCCGCCTACCGACGGAATGACCGGCGGCGGTATTTTTCCTGCAATCGTTGGGACATTGTGTCTGGTAACAGGCAGTATGATTTTTGCTTTTCCGCTGGGCGTGATGGCGGGTATTTATATCAACGAATATACGGCCAACAATATAGGCGTAAAAATCATCCGGGTAGTGACGAATAACCTGAGCGGCATTCCGTCCATTGTGTTCGGACTGTTTGGCATGACCCTGTTTGTCAATACATTGGGCTTCGGCGATTCCATTCTGGCGGGGTCGCTTACGTTGGGTTTATTAGCATTGCCGGTTGTCATACGTACTACCGAAGAGGCGTTGAAAGCCGTCCCCGATGCGTACCGCAATGGCAGTCTGGCGCTGGGCGCTACCAAACTGCAAACCATTCAGCGCGTTATCTTACCTGCCGCATATCCCAATATCATTACGGGACTTATCCTGTCTATCGGGCGCGTGTCGGGCGAAACGGCGCCTATTCTCTTTACGGTTGCCGCCTACTTCCTGCCCAAACTGCCTACAAGCATTTTCGATCAGGTCATGGCGCTGCCCTATCACCTGTATGTTATTTCCACAAGCGGCGTCAATCTGGAAGCTGCCCGGCCTATCGCTTTCGGTACCGCGCTGGTTTTGATTATTATCGTATTAATTATGAATATGCTGGCAACGCTCATGCGGCGCAAGTTGAAGAGTTAAAAGTTAAAAGTTAAGAGTTAAGAGTTTAAAAGAGAGATGTTAGAAGTTAGAAATATAGATTTTTATTACGGGAGTTTCCATGCGCTGAAAAATATCAGCATGGTTGTTGACCCCCATACGATTACTGCGTTCATCGGCCCTTCGGGATGCGGCAAATCAACCTTCCTGCGGCTTTTCAACCGCATGAACGACCTGATTGACAAAACGCGCCTCACCGGCGAATGTCTTATCGACGGGGAAAACATTTACAGCAAATCGGTCAATGTCGACGAACTTCGGAAAAAGGTCGGCATGGTTTTTCAGAAACCCAATCCTTTCCCGAAAACCATTTTCGAAAATGTGGCTTACGGTTTGCGCGTCAACGGCATTAGCAACAGGCATACACTTCAGGAAACGGTCGAAAAAAGCCTGCGTAATGCAGCGTTGTGGGAAGAGGTGAAAGACAAACTGAAGAAATCGGCTTTCGAACTGTCGGGCGGTCAGCAACAGCGCCTGTGCATTGCCCGTGCGCTGGCCATCTCGCCTTCAATCCTGCTGATGGATGAACCTGCCTCCGCCCTCGACCCTATCTCGACAGCCAAAATTGAGGAACTGCTGTATGAATTGAAAAAAGCCTATACCATTGTCATCGTGACGCATAACATGCAACAGGCGGGACGTATCAGCGACAAAACAGGCTTTTTCATGCTGGGCGAGTTAGTGGAGTACAACGATACAAAGAAAATATTTTTAAATCCCGATAAGGAAGAAACGCAAAATTATATAACAGGACGATTCGGATAATTTGTAATTCGTAATTTGTAATTAAATATGAAGTTAATTGAGCCTATTGAAAATGAGTTAAATTCACTCAAGGACGAAGTGAATACCATGTGGAAATTAGTTATTTCACAACTCGAAAAAGCCAAACAGTCGTTTTTTAAAAACGATTTCGATTTAGCGCGTGAAATCATCAGCCGTGAAAAACGGATTGATGCCTTTGAATTGAAAATTGAAAGCGACGCCGAGAATTACATCGCTTTATACAATCCCAAAGCAATTGACCTGCGTTTGATATTGTCGCTGATAAAAATAAGCAGTACACTCGAACGCATCAGCGATTTTGCAGAAGGCATTGCCCGTCATGTGATTGAGGGCGACTGCAAGCAGTTAAGTCCGCAAGTGATTGAGGAATTAAAGATCGAAACCATGTTTGACGTTTTAAAAACCATGCTGACAAGCAGTTTCTCCGCGCTCGAATCCGAAAACACAAAAATTACCGGAAAAATATTGGCGATGGACGACGACGTCGACGTCATATACCGCAATTCAATTGACATACTCACCAAACACCTGCAAGCCAACCCCGACTTAATCCGTTGCGGACTGAAACTTTGCCTGCTGATCCGCAAACTCGAACGCATCGGCGACCACTGCAGCAACATTGTCGAAGACATCGTTTTCTACATCGACGCCAAAGTCTTAAAACACGGCAGTTAATCTATATTTTCTAATTCCACTGTTTATAACCATTTCGTAACATTTAAAAAGCGAGGACTTTGCAGTCCCCGCCTTAGATGTTTTCACAACGGAATAATCCTTATTGTGAATTGCTTTAAAAACGTGATGCAAAAATATGAATTATTTTTTGGATAAACAAGAAAAATACAATAATTTTACAGTTTTTTAAAAAACAATGACCATGAAACAGATTTTAGGATTGGATTTAGGAACGAACAGCATCGGCTGGGCGCTGGTGAATGAAGCGGAAAGTAATGAAGAAAAATCTTCTATTATTCAACTGGGTGTACGTGTAAATCCGTTGACCGTAGATGAGCAACAGAATTTTGAAAAAGGGAAAAGCATTACTACCAATGCCGACAGAACCCTTAAACGCAGTATGCGCCGTAATTTGCAACGATATAAGTTGCGTCGCGAAAGGCTGATTGATATTTTGAAAGCACATGGTTTTATCAACGACGAAACAATTTTGTCTGAAAATGGCAACAAAACAACTTTTGAAACATACCGGCTGAGGGCAAAAGCCGCAACAGAAGAAATACCCGTGGAACAGTTTGCACGTGTATTGTTGATGATAAACAAAAAACGCGGCTATAAGAGCAGTCGCAAAGCAAAAGGTCAGGATGAAGGACAACTGATTGACGGAATGGCAATTGCCAAAAAACTATATGATGAAAATCTTACGCCCGGACAATTGTGTTTGCATCTTTTGGAAAGTGGGAAAAAAACGTTTCCCGATTTTTACCGCTCCGATTTGCAGGCGGAGTTTGATAAAATATGGAGGAAACAAGAACCCTTTTATCCCGAAATTCTTACTGATGAACTGAAAGAAACGTTAACAGGTAAAAAACGGGAGGCGGTCTGGGCTATTTGTGAAAAACATTTCGTTTGGAAAGAAAAACATAGGGAATGGAATAGCGAGGAAGCGCGTACTGTTGAAGTAGAAAAAGAATATAAACTTGCGGGTATAAAAAGACAAGGTAAAAAAGAGGAACAAAACAAGGAAAATCTGCTTTGGAGAACAAATGGTCTTTCCGAAAAATTATCGTTAGAACAATTAGTGATTGTTTTTCAGGAAATTAATACAAAGATAAATGGTTCGAGCGGTTATTTAGGCGCTATCAGTGACCGGAGTAAAGAGTTGTTTTTCAATAAACAAACCGTTGGTCAATATCAAATGGCGGTTTTGGATAAAAATCCCAATGCAAGTCTGAAAAATATGGTCTTTTACCGTCAGGATTATTTGGATGAATTTAATACGATTTGGGAAACACAGGCAAAATTTCGTAGAGGCGAATTACATTCACCATTTACCGAAGAACTGAAAAACGAAATCCGTGATGTGGTGATTTTTTATCAACGTCGACTGAAAAGCCAAAAGGGTTTGATCAGTTTTTGCGAATTTGAAAGTCGGGACATTGAAGTGGAAATCGAGGGAAAAAAGAAAATTAAAAAGGTTGGAAGTCGCGTTATCCCCCGTTCTTCGCCTCTTTTTCAAGAGTTTAAAATTTGGCAAATATTGAATAATATAGAAGTTTTTGGGAAGGGAAAGAAGCGTAAAAGACAAAAAACGGCTACGCTGTTCAATGAAATGGAAGACCCGCTCGAATATGGCGGACGACGGGAATTATATCAGGAAGAAAAAGACCTGTTGGCAACGGAACTTTCTATAAGAAAGGAACTTAAAAAATCAGACATTTTAAAGTTACTCTTTGACAATGATAAAGATTTGGATTTGAATTTCAAAAGTATTCAAGGTAATATAACGCAGGCTGCACTCTTTGAAGCATACAGAAAAATCATTGAAGAGAGTGGACATGCTATTGATATAGGGAAAAAACCTGCCAAAGAAACTATTCAGTCTATCGAAGATATATTTAACGCTGTCAGTTTTAATTCTGAAATTCTGCATTTTGAATCAGATAAAGAACTTGACAAACAACAGATGTATCAACTTTGGCATTTGTTATATTCGTTTGAGGGAGACAATTCAAATACAGGTAACGAAAAATTAATCAGTAAGATAACGGAACGATTCGGCTTCGACAATGAGTCAGCATCTATTTTAGCCAACGTCACTTTTCAGGACGATTACGGCAGTCTTTCAGCAAAAGCGATTCGCAAAATTTTGCCGTATATGAAAGAAGGGAATAAATATGATGTTGCTTGCGAATATGCAGGTTACAGACACTCAAAATCATCGTTAACCAAAGATGAGATTGAAAACAAAGTGTTGAAAAACCGGCTGGATATTCTTCCAAAAAATTCTCTGCGCAACCCTGTTGTTGAAAAAATTCTTAATCAGATGGTTAATGTTGTGAATGGAATTATTGACACGTATGGCAAACCGGATGAGATACGTATTGAATTGGCGCGCGAACTAAAGAAAAACGCCAAAGAGCGTGACGAACAAACCAAATCAATTGCCGAAATGACAAAATTGCACGATGAATACAGGAAAATTCTTTCGCAATCGCCTTTCAATCTCTCTTATATTAGCCGCAATGATATCATTCGATATAAGTTGT
>Ga0082212_10007319_pt1 | contig 14624 bp, 8 predicted proteins | sample TergutNt197P3_FD_71548 | JGI IMG/M metagenome (GOLD analysis project Ga0082212, IMG submission 71548) | Neocapritermes taracua P3 segment gut microbial communities from Petit-Saut dam, French Guiana - Nt197 P3 | ecosystem: Host-associated > Arthropoda: Insects > Digestive system > Gut ... | reverse complement strand
CAAAAACAAGAAATTTCAAGTCTTCCAAAATAACCGGAATATTATTAAAATGGTCAGGAATATTATATTCAAAAACAAAAGACTGGAAACTGCCTTCTGTTGTTTGTGAAACATCCACTCCCCATTGTCCTGTAATGAAATCGCGGAGCATGTGCATGTGTCGGTACAGCCCACCCACTATCATTTCAGGATATAGATTCATACCTGTTTGAGGTCCTAAAATATTATCTTGTAGCATAGCCACCGTTAACTTATTGGTGGACTCTACGGCATTTGCAGTATAATACACTTCTACAAAAAGTATCAATCTTCGGGTATCAGGGTCTATGGCTCCCTGAGCGGCAACATTAAGGCAAGAAGACTCATTAATATTTGAAGCGGCGATACTTGCCCATTTGGTTCTTTCATAAAGGAATTGAGAAGCCCCCATAACCGCTATACCCGAGTACGCTTGGCGACTTACTGTTCCTGCCGGATACCCTGTTCCCGATGCGCCCATTCCTGCCTGAGAGGCTAAAGCGTTGCCGTAAGGAGTAGTGTAGTTTGGGGTTCCGCCGGCATACCCGCCTTGATGCACGTTAATAGCAAAAAATCTGCCCGGATATTGGTTCATTAATTGTTGGGCTCGTTTATGCCCATCCGGACAATATCCACAAGTTTTTCCGGTAAATTCTTCCAAAATCATGTTTCTGGTAGAAGGCTCGGTTGATACAATGGTTTGTGAAAACAGCGTTGCCGAAAAGCACGCCAATAAAAGAAAAGATACAAGTTTTTTCATAAGGAATTGTGTTTTATTTTGATAAAAGGATGACTGTTATTTTATTACCTTAAACGTACATGTTTGTCCATTAGATTGTATTTTAACAAAATAAATACCTTTTGTTAAATGATTTACATCAACAATGGGTTGATTATACGAAGAAAGCAGTATTTGTCCTGTCATTGAATACAACTCTAATTTATCATACGTACCGGTTACAAATAATTCATCATTTACAGGATTTGGGGCAACAGAAATAGTTACTCCGTTTACATCTTTAATTTCTTGAATTAACTTAAATGTTACGTGGATGGTATGGTCTTTATCTATTTCGGTGAAAGTATATTCGGTGGCTTGTGCCATCCCCACAGATGTGCCGTCAATAATTACTTCTTCCACTTCGTAATTGGCATTGGGTGTAAAGGTGTATGTTGCGCTGGCGCCATCAGAATAAGTGGTTTCGCCATTTGGAGATATTGCTCCATTCTCACCTGCAGATGCGGTAATGGTAAAACCTTGAATTTCTTTAAATGTTACGTGAATGATATAATCTTTATCTACAACAGGAAATGTATATTCGGTGGCTTGTGCCAAGCCCATGGGTTCGCCGTCAATAAACACTTCTTCCACTTCATAGTATTCATCGGGGGTAAATGTGTATGTTGCGCTTGCGCCTTCAATGAAATTTCTTGTTTCAGGGTATATTGTCCCGTTTGTTCCTGCTGTTGCTGTAATTTTTGCCATATCACCTATATTAGTCATAGCAGTAAGTTTAGAGCCGAATTGCCCATTATTATAAAAAATTTGATTGCCATAGCCATCCAATATTTTAACATTCCCTGCGCCATACCCTGCATTAATACCATCTCCGTAAGAATCTGTTACTTCAACTCTATAGCAGCCACTTACAGGCGGAATAAATTCAAATTCTCTTACGGTGGTACCGTTGCCCGGCAAATCTGGCCAGGGACCGCCCTGTATCAGAATAGTTCCATCCGGTTTGTATATATAGAAACGGGTTTCAGTAGCATATCTATCGGTGGTAAGCACAAATGTCATAACGGCATCACCTATTACAATCTCTTTTTTAACGGTTAAACTTTTTGAAGAAGGTTGCACAGATTCATTATTAACTTTAACTAACTCTACTTGAAAAACTTGGTTTTGGTTTTCCTGTACTTGAAAAGGAATTTGAATAGTATCGTAAGTCATAGAAGCAATCGTTCTGGCATCCCACACAAACGTAGTAGGAGCTCCGCCTGCAACAGTATAGCTAAGTTCTACGGAAGTAATAGCATTTTGTCCAATATTTTTAAGTTTAACGGAAGTACACGCATTGGCAGAGCAATCCAATACTTGAATTTCAGTTAATCCGTCAATTCTTCCGCCAATAGCAGGCAAATTGGTGTGGGAAAGCACCGCTTCATTGCCTGAAATAATTGTTTTTTGGTTTTCGGCTACAAAAACAATAATTTCTATATCTTCCAGCAGAATGGGCACATTTCTAACATGCTCGGGAATAGTATATTCAAAAGTGTGAGACCAAAAAGTACCTGAAGTAGTGTTGGGTATATCCATTCCCCATTGTCCAGTAATTAAATCGCGAAGCATGTGCATGTGTCTGTAAAGCCCGCCTTCCATCATTTCGGGATAATATTGAGCGCCTCCGGTTTGGGGTCCCATAATATTATTTTGCATCAAAACAACATTTAACTTGTTTGTAGAATTTGCTGCATTTCCGGTATAATACACTTCTACCAATAAGGATAATTGTCTGGTATTCCAATCAACAGTGCCTTGTGCAGCCACATTAACACAAGAGGATTGAGATAAAATAGATGCACATTGACTCACCCATTGGTTTCTTGGCACAGTTGCAGTGCCTCTATTGCAAGTGCCATTCGGATAGGAATTAATGCCATATTGATTTGCCAGTGCATTTCCCCAGTCGGTTTTATAATCGGGGTTATTGCCGGAAAAGCCACCTTGATGGATATTGATTGCCCAAGCACGCCCCTGATTATTCGTCATAATACCTTGTGCTATTTTGTGTCCGTCCGGACAATATACACAGTTTGTTCCGGTGTATTCTTCCAAAAGAAAATTTCTATTGGAAGGATTTGTTGAAACAATGGTTTGTGCAAGCAGCGTTGCCGAAAAGCACGCCAATAAAAGAAAAGATACAAATTTTTTCATAAAATAAAAATAATAGTGAAACATTTTTTTAACACGCCGCAAATATAATATTAAATAAATACCTTTTAAATGCAAGAATGTTTTTTATGAAAAAAGAGAAAAAACGAACAAACGCATACTTATTAAGAGGATTTATTTTCAATTTGTTTTCATACTCTTCGCCATCTGAGTATCTTCGCTCGTACCTAAGTTTTGGTGCAGATTTGGGAGTGTATTTATACCAACGCATTTACAAATGGTTTGGAATTCAAATTGGTGCGGAATACAGTGCGCTTACTTTAATTTATGGCAATACTGCGAAATTTGATGCAGAGCCTTATGCTAATGGTAGTTACTATGTTAGTATCAATGAAATAGAGGTCGAAAAGGGTTATTTATTTCTTCATAATACTTTTATCGGATTGCAATTTTCGTATGGATTTACAATGAAAAAATTATTATGTAGGTCTGATAAAATGTAATCCTCTAATTTTTTCTGCAAATTTTGCATCAAAAAGTACATTTCTAAAGTTTTTCTGCTTCTTTTTATTGTTTTTTAACATTCTGATTTATAGAAAAATAATTTTTGTAAAGCAGTGGTTTGAATTGAAAATAATTTATTTTCGCCGCAACAAAATCAATTACGAATTACGAATTGAGAATTAACCTTTAACCCTTTATACAAGAAATATTATGAAAAAGAAAGAAGAAATTACTTGGGCAGAAATCACAGCAAAGTTTAACCAAATTGCTGAAATGCAAAAAGAGAATGAGCAACTAAGAAAAAAGGATGTACGAGACTTTCATGCAAAAATGGATCGGCTTGACAAACTGTTTGCTCAAACGCGAGAACAAATCGGCGGGATTTCAAGAAGCAATGGAGAGTTTTGCGAAGAGTATTTTATCAACTGTTTTAAAGAATATCCCACATTTATGGGTGAAAAATATGACCGTGTAGTCGAGTATCTCAGACCTTACCCTGAACCTGTGATTGAAGATGAATACGATTTAGTGCTGCGAAACGGTCATAGTATAGTGCTTATTGAAATGAAATACAAAGCTGCTATGACCGATGTTGGAAAAATGTTTTCCAAATTAAAATCGTATCGCGCCAATTATCCTATGTTTAATAATTATAAGATATACTTGTGTTTGGCTTCCTTTCGTTTTTCTAAAAATATTAGAGAAAAAGCAGAAAAAGAAGGCATTGTGCTCATTGAACAAAAAGGAGACCAAAATGAAGTAATCAGCAAAAACATTAAAACATGGTAATGATTAGATGATTAGATGATTAGATGATGTGAAGATTGTAACTCGAAACTTGTAACTCGGCACTAATATAAAAATCTAATATCTAATATCTAATATCTAAAATCTATATATTTGCGCCGCAAAAATACAATTACTCTATATGCCTAATTATTCAGAAGATAGCATTAAATCATTAGATTGGAATGTGCATATTCGCGAGCGCCCCGGAATGTACATCGGTAAGTTGGGAGATGGATCGGCGCACGACGACGGCATCTACGTTTTACTTAAAGAAGTGTTAGACAACTGCATTGACGAATTTATGCGCGGGTTTGGAAAAACCATTGAAATTTCTATTAAAGAAGATAAAGTAACCGTGCGCGATTTTGGGCGCGGCATCCCCTTAAAAAAAATGGTGGATTGTGTTTCCAAAATTAACACCGGAGGAAAGTTCGACAACAGCGATGCCTACGACACAGCCATCGGGATGAATGGTGTGGGCGTGAAAGCCGTGAATGCACTATCTTCCTTTTTTAGAGTGCATTGCTTTGTAGATGGCAAACAAAAAAGCGCTGAATTTTCCGAAGGCGAGAAGTTAACGGAAAACAATATCGAAAACACTAAAGAAGCTAACGGTACCAGCATTACTTTTATTCCCGATAAGTCGAAATTCGGTAACTTTCACTGGTACAACGAGTATATCGAGAAAATGATGTGGAATTATGTGTATTTGAATCGAGGATTAACCATTAATTGCAACGGACAAAAGTTTGTTTCTAAAAACGGTTTGCTGGATTTAATTAATAACAACGTTTCCACCGATGTGCTGTATCCGCCTATTCACTTGAAAGAGAATGATTTTGAATGTGCGTTGGTGCATACTACCCGTAAATATGGCGAAGAGTATTATTCGTTTGTAAACAGCCAATATACCATTTACGGCGGCACGCACCAACAGGCTTTCCGCGAGGCGATTGTGAAAACCGTGCGCGAGTTTTACAAGAAAGATTTTGACCCTAACGATGTCAGAAACTCTATCGTGGCAGCGCTTTCTATTAGAGTAAAAAATGCCAGCTTTGAGGCACAAACCAAAACAAAATTAGGCTCGCAATATATGGAACCGGGCGGGCAAACCATTCGTAATTATGTGAACGACACGGTGGTGCGACTGTTAGACAAATATTTGCACATTAATCCCGATGTTGCCGACATCATTCTTAAAAAAATATTAGAATCGGAAAAAGAGCGAAAAGAGATTGCCAGCATTAAGAAAAGTTCTAAAGAAGTGCAAAAAAAAGTGAGTTTGCACAACAGCAAACTGCGCGATTGTCGCTACCACTTTAACAGCAACGATGCTCGCGGTTTGGAAACCCAAATCTTTATCACTGAGGGAGATTCCGCATCAGGTTCCATCACTTCTTCAAGAGATGCCAACACGCAAGCCGTTTTCAGTTTGCGTGGAAAACCGCTCAACACTTTCAAAAAATCGAAAAGTATTATCTACGAAAATGAAGAGTTTAGTCTGCTGCAAGCCGCACTGAATATTGAAGATGGGTTGGATGGTTTGCGCTACAACAACATCATTGTTGCCACCGATGCCGACGACGACGGTATGCACATTCGCCTGCTGTTGCTCACTTTTTTCTTAAAATATTTTCCCGATTTGGTAAAAGCCGGACACGTGTATATTCTTCAAACGCCTTTATTTAGAGTAAGAAACAAACAGGAAACTATCTATTGTTACTCTGATGAAGAAAAACAGGAGGCTATTAAGAAATTGGGACACAAACCGGAGATTACCCGTTTTAAAGGCTTGGGCGAAATTGACCCGAAAGAGTTTAAAAACTTCATTGGAGCCAACATGCGTGCCGAACCGGTGGTGCTGGATAAAAAAACAAAAGTGATGGATATGCTTGAATTTTATATGGGAAAAAATGATGACGATAGAAGGCAGTTTATTATGGAACGACTAAGGGATGAGATTGATGAAGCGTAAACAATTACGAATTAAAAATTACGAATTACGAATTAAAAATTACGAATTTTATAGTAACGTGTAACGCTCGTAACGTGTAACGAAATTTTACTTCAAACTTATAACTTCAAACTTTAAATCTTAAATCTTTAAATCAATAAATATTATGCCAAAAATTTCCAAAAAAGGGCTTGAAATGCCCCCTTCCCCAATTCGTAAATTGGTTCCGTTTGCAGATGCTGCTAAACAACGCGGAATGAAAGTGTATCACTTAAACATCGGGCAGCCCGATATAGAAACGCCTCAATGCGCCTTAGATGCCGTTAAGAACAACCCACTGAAAGTGATTGAGTACAGCCACTCTGCCGGTAATTTGAGTTACCGTAAAAAGTTGGTTGAATACTACAAAAGCGTGGGTATCGAACTTTCTCCCGACGAAATTATCGTTACCAACGGCGGTTCAGAAGCGATTCTCTTTGCCTTCAACAGTTGTTTAGACCCTGATGATGAAGTGATTATTCCGGAACCGTTTTATGCTAATTACAATGGTTTTGCCATTTCGTGCGGCGTGAAAGTAAAACCGATTGTTTCTTCCATTAAAACCGGATTTGCACTTCCTGAAATTGAGGAGTTTGAGAAAATTATTACGCCAAAAACAAAAGCGATAATGATTTGCAATCCCAACAACCCCACCGGTTATCTGTATTCAAAAGAAGAGATTGAAAAGTTGGGGCAGTTGGCAAAGAAATACGACCTCTATCTGTTTGCCGATGAGGTTTACAGAGAGTTTTGCTACGACGGTGCCAAACATTTCTCTGTAATGGATCTCAAAGATATTGACCAACACGTGGTTTTGTTAGACTCTGTTTCAAAACGTTACAGTGCGTGTGGCGTGCGCGTGGGCGCCTTTATTTCCAAAAACAAAGAAGTGATGACAACGGCAATGAAGTTTGCGCAAGCGCGGTTAAGTCCGCCCACTTACGGACAAATTCTCGGCGAAGCTGCCTGCGATACTCCACAAGAATATTTCGATGCCGTAGTGAAAGATTATGTGGCGCGCAGAAATTGCGTTGTGGAAGCCATTAACCAAATGCCCGGCTGTTTTTGCCCCAACCCCAAAGGCGCATTCTACGCCGTAGCCAGCTTGCCCATTGACGATGCCGACAGGTTCTGCCAATGGCTGTTGGAAGAGTTTCAACTGAACGGCAAAACGGTGATGCTGGCGCCCGCCACCGGTTTCTATTCCTATCCTGCACCGGTTAGGAACGAAGTGCGCATCAGTTATGTGCTAAATGTGAATGATTTGAAAGAAGCGATGATTTGCTTGGCAGAGGCGGTGAAGGTTTATCCGGGAACTCTGTGAGATTTTGTGATTTCTGTGTCTCTGTGCTAATTTGTTTTTCAGCACAGAGATAAGGAGAGCACAGAGGGTCACAGAATCTTTATAGCATATTTTTTCTAAGTATATCCATAGTATCAGAAACCAACAACCCCACCGGAATATCAAAAACCGTTTTCGCTCCGGTTTCTCCTTTCAAATACAAACGGTATGCGGCGCGTGCATAGGCAACCATCACGCTTGCCGTAAATTCGGGGTTGCTGTCTAATTGCAGTGAAAACTCCATCCGTTGTCGGTGCAAATGCTCTTTTCCGGTGGTTCCTGTGCGAAAAACAAAACCGCCGTGCGGCATCTCCGTATGTTTAGTTTGGTATTCTTCTTCTGTAATAAAATGAATAATCGTATCGTAATCGCTAAAATAGTGAGGCATTGTTTTAATGGTTTGTTCAATGAGATTCAAATCTGCGTTGGGCTCGGCAACCACAAAACATTCGCGAATATGCTTTTGACGTGGGGTTAATGTGGGATTACTGCCTGCCCGAACCTCCGCAACAGCGCTCTCAATGGGAATGGTATATTGCGCAGCAAGTTTCACGCCTTTAACGCGGCGAATGGCATCGGAATGCCCCTGACTTAGCCCTTTTCCCCAAAAAGTGTAATCGCAACCGTTGGGCAAGCACGCCATTCCCAACACACGAAACAAAGAAAACAGTCCCGGATCCCAACCGGTAGAAATAATACTGATTCTATTCGATTTTTTAGCAACTTCATCCACCAAAGCAAAATATTCAGGAATTCGTGCGTGATTATCAAAACTATCCACGCAGTTGTAGTGAGAAGCAAAATAGGGTGTTTGTTCCATCAAATCGGTGGCGGAACCTCCGCAAAGCAGCATCACGTCAATAGCATCCGTATGCTTTTTGGCTTCCGTAATGTTATAAACTTTAACGCCGGTAGTTACCGTTTTTATCTCGTTCGGATTTCTGCGGGTAAAAATCGCAACAAGTTCCATATCATCATTTTGTTGTATGGCAATTTCTACGCCTCGCCCCACGTTGCCGTAGCCTGCAATTCCTAATCTAATTTTTGACATCATTCTTGTTTGTTATAATAAGTTGTGCAAAATAATATAAAATTTTTGAAACATTGATTTATAACGTCAATTATTTAGAATCCTACTTCGAGAAATTTCATCACGCATTGAACGTAGTTTGAATCATGCGTAATTATCGCTGATAAAGGGTGTTTAAATGCTGATTATCAATTTGATTTATTTACTTCAAAATTTTCACAACTTTCTGATCAATTTATGATTCGAAGAAATTACGCTAAAACCTTATGATAGGTATAAAACAAAAATCTTGTCGAATATTACATGGCTAACACCTATACAACTGATAAACAAATTATTAAATAGAAATATTAACAACCTAAAAACTTGTATTGACTAAATGCACCACGAGTTTAAACATTATGTTTTTATTTATCAATTAATAAATATCAATAATTAAAAAGATATATTAAATTTGCACCTTCAAAAAACAAATAATATAATGTATGAAATACCCATTTTACTGAAACCCAAAAAGCGCTCGTGTATGAAATTGACTCCATCCGCACATAGCGGGTATCTGTTTAAACGCCAACCGCTGTTACCAATCCTTTTTATAGGTGGAGTACGTAGATGAAAATTTTACCTCTCAAACATGTCTTAAATGTCGTTGATTATTAACCAATTATAAAATTATATTCACATGAAAAAAATTACCCTATTATTCGTCGCTGTTTTCTTATTATTAGCAGCATTTACCCAAAATTTCACCGTATCATACGTAAACGGATACAAAATTTTGAAAGGCGAACGCCCCGAAATTAACATTCGAGATTTTCCTGAAGATGCATACGAACAAGGAAAAATTAAGATACAGATTGACAGAAGTTACGAAACACAACTTCCTGATGTTAAGTATCAAGCAATTTCCAAAGGATTTGTGCAAACCGGAATCTTGGAATTAGATAACTTAAATGCGCAATTTCAGGCAACAAGTTACGAACCTTTGTTTGGCGCTTTGTACGAAACAAACTCAAGAAGTAATGATTTTCGTGAAAGGCACCGTGCCTGGGGTTTTCATCTGTGGTTCACTATAGAACTTCCGGAAACCGTTTCAATAGCCGATGCGGTGGAAGCCTACCAAGCCCTTCCTTTTGTGGAAGTTGCCGAGCCGTTTTACAAAACCGTACTGCACGATGCCGACAATTTTACCAAATGGACGCCCAACGATCCGCAAATAAACAATCAGTGGCATTATAACAATACCGGACAAGCGGGCGGAACACCCGGATGCGATGTCAGCCTGTTTGCCGCATGGGAAATTGAAACAGGAAACAGCGATGTAATTGTTTCTGTTGTTGATATGGGAATTCAAGAAACCCACCCTGATTTGCAAGCAAATATGTGGGAGGGTATCGGATATAATTTTACCAATAATTCACCAACCATAACCCCGGGCGACCACGGCTGCCATACCGGCGGAACGGTTTCGGCAGTTTCCAACAATGGTGTGGGCGTTGCAGGGGTTGCAGGCGGTTCCGGCTCAGGCGATGGCGTACGCTTAATGACTTGTCAGGTTTTTCAGGCTTCCGGAAGCGGTAGTGGATTTCAAAACGCCTACCCTTATGCTGCCGATAACGGCTCCTGTATTTCGCAAAATAGTTGGGGCTATACTTCGCCTAATAATTACGAACAATCTGTACTGAATGCCATTGATTATTTTATCGCTAATGGCGGTGGCGATGTGATGGAAGGAGGTGTTGTAATTTTCTCTTCAGGGAATAACAATAATTATCCCTATACCGGTCTCGAAGGAAACTATTATCCGGGATATTATGCACCGGTTTTGGGGGTTACAGCAACTAATAATAAAGATAAAAAAGCCTACTATGCGCACTACGGCACTTGGGTGGGCATTTGTGCACCGGGAGGAGAAACAAGTCCGAATGCAGGAGGCGTTTTAAGTTGCGTTAGAACTAACCAAGGTAGTTATGCCTATTATCAAGGCACTTCTATGGCATGCCCCCACGTTTCCGGCGTAGCTGCCCTTTTGGTGTCTCATGCTTCCAAAAATGGATATATATTAACGAGCGATGAAGTTAAAGATTTATTAATGAATAATGTGGATGAAATTTATAATCTTAATCCCTCGTATGTGGGTAAAATGGGAACAGGAAGACTCAATGCGCACAAAGCAATGACCGCACTCACAGAAATGCTGGTTTTTGTGGGTGAGCCTGAAACTGTTAATGCTACTCCTTTAAGTTTTTCTGAAATTGAACTCAACTGGCAAAAAAACGAGGAAAATGATAAAGTAATTATTTTCTCAAATTTGGAAAATGAATTTGGAAAACCTGCAAGAGAAACAGAATACCAAGTGGGAGATCTGCTTTCCGGTGGTGGCGAAGTAATTTATATAGGAGATGAAGAAACTTTTATTCACGCTGAATTAATGGCTGCTACAACTTACTATTACAAACTCTTTTCTTTTAATGAAGACCAAATTTATTCTAAAGGTATTGAATGCGAAGCAACAACGCCTTGCAGATTTATTGACCCGATTTTTGAAGGTTTTGAAGATAAAGATAATATCTGTTTGGAACAAGAATACATAACCGGCGAAACATCGTGGCTCATTGGAACAGGCAACGGAGATGCTTTTCCCGATAATGCTTATGAAGGCGAGTATAATGTTTATTTGGCATTTCACACGGCTAGCGATATAGGAAGTATTACACGATTAATTCTTCCTGCCATAGATATGACTGATTTTAATGACGTAAAACTCTCTTTTGCATTGCATAACCAAGCACGTAACACAATAACCGATGCACTTACCATTTATTATAGAACCTCAGAAACAGAAGATTGGAATCTTTGGACAGTTTTTAATACGAACCAGGATGAGTGGCAATTAGATACCATTACTTTACCTGAAACTGTGAAAACCGACACCCTGCAAATTTGCTTTGAAGGCAAAATTCGCGGCGGCTATGGCATTTGCATAGATAATATTGCGGCTGAAGCATTTTATAACAATGTTGGTATTACTGACTTTAATTTGGATAGTAAAATTAGGGTTTATCCGAACCCAACTACAGGTAAATTGAGAATTGAGATTGCGGGTCAAGCCCGCAATGACGCAGCAACTATTGAGGTCTTCGATATTTACGGAAGAAAGCAAAAGATAGTAAATCGGATATCGGAAATCGGAAAATCGGATATCGAAATTGATATTTCACAGTTACCTGCCGGCATCTACGTAATTAAACTTGAAGAAAAAATTGTAAAGATTGTTAAAGAAAAATTTTGATACTATCAACTCCATATCTAAATTTATTTATTCTGTCACAATTATATGAGTTTAAGAAAATTCTGTACTTTCTGTTCTTTACTTTATACTCTGTGTGTCTTTTGAATATTCAATTCTAAAATATAAAACCCTTATGAAAAAATTTACCATCCTCCTCCTCGTTGCCCTGCTGAGCCTTGGCAACCTTATGGGTCAAAAATTGACCGATCCTATTAACAATGACCCGAATGTGAAAATTGGAAAACTTTCCAACGGGCTTACGTATTACATTCGAGAGAACAAAAAACCGGAAAACCGCGCCGAATTTTGGCTGGTGGTGAATGCCGGCTCTATGCAGGAAAACGAAAACCAATTGGGTTTAGCGCACTTTACCGAGCATTTGGGCTTTAACGGTATTAAAGGTTTCCCGGGCAACAAACTTACCGACGAATTGGCTAAAATTGGCGTTTCGTTCGGCAGGGAAATCAACGCGTACACTTCGTTTGATGAAACCGTTTACACTTTAACGATGCCTACCGACAACCCGAAAAATATTGATATGGCTATGAATATTTTGAAAGGCTGGGCAAATGATTATCTGTTGGATAATAAAGAGATAGAAGAAGAACGCGGCATCATTATCGAAGAATACCGTTTGGGGTTGGGCGCGCAAGACCGTATGCAGAAAAAATGGTTTCCGGTGCTGTTCAAAGATTCAAGGTATGCAGAGCGTTTGCCGATTGGTACGTTGGAAGTGCTGGAAAATTTTAAACCGCAAACATTGAAAGATTTCTACTACGACTGGTATCGTCCCGATTTACAGGCGCTTGTTATTGTGGGCGATGTGAATGCTGCCGAAATTGAGAAGATGATCATTGCCAAATTCAGCAAAATTAAACCCAAGAAAAACCCTCGCGAAAGAATTTATTATCCGATAGAACCCACTAAAGGTCAGGTGGCTGTGGTTTGCACCGATAAAGAAGCCGGAATGAACGCCATTTTAATGGTGCGAAAATTCCCCCATTTTATTATGAAAACCGTGGGCGATTATAAAACAATGATGACTCAAGATTTGTTTAATGCAATGTATGACGGGCGTTTTGAAGAATTGATGCAAAATCCTAACACTCCGTTTGTTGGCGGTGGAACAAGCTACGGCTCATTTATTGGCAATACGGATGCTTATGCCTCACAAGTTATTGCTAAAGAAGGACAAATTGACGCCTCGCTTAAAGTAGTAATGCAGGAAGATTATCGTGTGCTGAAATATGGATTTTTAGAAACAGAGTTGGTGCGTGCCAAAGACGAACTGCTAACCAAATACGAACTTGCTGCCAATGAGATTGATAAAACGGAATCTCGAAGATTTGCAAATGATTACAAAAGTCATTTCTTGTTGAAAGATCCTATTCCGGGCGCCAAACGGGTGTTTAATTATGCTAAAAAATATTTGGAAGAGATTACTTTAGATGAGGTAAATGCGTTGGCTGCACAATGGATTACCAAAGACAATATTTGCGTTGTGGTAATGGCGCCTGAAAAAGAGGGCGTTGCCGTGCCTACCGAAGCAGAAATATTAGCTATTGTAAAAGACTCCTCTTTGGAAGATGTTGAACCATATATTGATACTTATAAAGAACAGGAAATGGTGGAAGTGGAATCGTTGCAAAGAGGCGAAATTATTGCTGAAAAAGTTATTGCAGAAGTGGGTGTTACGGAACTAACTCTCAGCAACGGTATTACAGTTTGGTTGAAGAAAACAGATTTTAAAAACGACCAGATTTTGTTAAACGCATTGAGCAAAGGCGGCGCGTGTTTGTATAATGAAACCGACTTAGCCTCAGCATTGTTGGCTACCGATTTTGTGGATAGAGCCGGCATTAGCGACATTGATATGATTTCGTTGCAAAAGAAAATGAAAGGAAAACAGGTTGGACTTACGCCAAACATTTCTACTTTTTCTGAAATAATGAATGGTAATTCTACTCCGAAAGATTTGGAATTTTTCTTCCAGTATTTACACGCTTTTTATGCCACGCCAAGATATGATTCCACTGTTTATGAATTGATTACGAAAGAAACGAACGAACAACTTAGAATGGTGAGTGCCATCCCGATGTACAGAGCATTGAAAAACTTGATTCAAATAGTTTCTCAAAACGATTATTATTCCACACTTCCATTAATACAATTAACTTATTCTGAAGAGTTTGTTAACTCATCAAATTATGAAAGAGGTTTTGAAATTTACAAAGAGCGTTTTGCCAATCCGGCAGATTTTATTTTCACTTTTGTTGGAAATTTTGATGAAAAAATAATGAGAGATTACCTTGAACTTTATTTGGGTTCTTTACAAACCACAGAAGATAAAGATGATATAAACCCCAATGTAATCAAAGGTTTTCCGAAAGAACAAATGAATGAAGATATTTTTGTGGGAACGGAAGAGCAAAGTTTTGTAGGCATTGTATTTCAAAAGGAATTTCCATGGAATGAAGAAAACAAAATGATTTTGCGTGCCTTAAAAGATGCGTTGGATATTGAATTGATTGCCGAAATTCGTGAGAAGATGAGCGGCGTTTATTCCCCCATACTCATTATGAATTGGGATAAAGTGCCGGTATCTAATTACTTTATGATGATTTGCTTTGGTTGTGCGCCCAACAATACCGATAAGCTTTCCGATGCCGTTTTCAAAATATTGAAAGAAATGGTTGCCAACGGACCTTCGGAAGAAACGATGGATAAAGTGAAGCAGCAACTTATTAAACAGCGCGAAAC
>Ga0082212_10007318_pt1 | contig 14624 bp, 17 predicted proteins | sample TergutNt197P3_FD_71548 | JGI IMG/M metagenome (GOLD analysis project Ga0082212, IMG submission 71548) | Neocapritermes taracua P3 segment gut microbial communities from Petit-Saut dam, French Guiana - Nt197 P3 | ecosystem: Host-associated > Arthropoda: Insects > Digestive system > Gut ... | reverse complement strand
ATACGATGTATAAAGTCAGATTCAGCAAAAGCGCAAAAAAAGATTTAGGGAAGGTCAATTCAATTTATCTTCTTTCTGTCGCGTCTCACATTAAAAAACTGTCTGACAATCCCCGCCCTATTGGATGTGTCAAACTTGTTTGCTCCGATAATCATTACCGCATCCGTGTTGGAATTTACCGTGTTATCTATTCAATTAATGACGATATATTAACCGTTGAGGTTATTAAGATTGACCACCGTAGAAACGTATACAGGTAACTCCAACATCACACGTTTGAATTGTTGCCGCCATACTGATGGTTCATACTGTATATCAGGAAATTATGAAACCCTTGTAAGTTATTTGTAAAAAAGTACGTTTTTTCAGTAAAAAAGGGTATCAAAAAGGCAGACAAACGTCACCTTTCCGATACCCTCCCCATCGACTTAGAGATGAAGCCTTTTATTTCTCCGTCACCGGTTCAGTGTGAAAAAATTATATCCGTCAATTCGTCCCAGTTCGCTGGCGTCAATTGTTCCGGTGTGCCCGTCCGCCCGTCCTGAATGGTAACAAGGTAAATTTTTGTTCTGAATAATATTTCCCCGTCAAGATGAATTGTAACCGTGTCACTCTCCGATCTGCTTATCCTGAACGAACGTACAGACGCTTTTATCTCGTCCTTAAACCCGTTTCCGTACTGAATGGTAACGCACCCCGCTTTAATAATGTTAATCCTCTCATTCATAATTTATTGCTTTATTTTGTCATTTTTTTAATATAGTCTTCAACTGCTTTATGCAGTTCATCAATTGTCGCATCTGCTTCAACGTCCCGTTTTGTATGGCAAACGTGTATGTAGATGTTGTCTTTGAGTGACGGAACATAATCAAGCGAACTGATTTTTACCTCTCCGGTGTCGCCAAGCGACCATACGCATTTATATTTAGGCTTCATGTCAGCACCCATTGCAAAACTTAATAACACATCCCTACTCATGTTCACGCTTACTCAACCGGTTCAACATTATTAACCGTTCCGTAACGGCTTCAATTCCCGATTCAGGCATATTGTCCAACAGTTTTTCAATCGCCGCATATTCGGCCTGTATCTGCGCCTCAACGGTTATTAACTGCTGTTTTGGTAGAACATGATGCAGCAGCTTCTCAAACATCGCTACACGGTCTCTCGGCTCTAATTTACCCAAGTCAGCCATGAATAATTGCCGGTTATCGTTCAATAATTCATCGATGAATTTACGTAAGTCTCTCGTTATTTTGTTTTTAACGCCCTTTGGTCGGCCTAACCTATTGTTTGTCTGCCCTTTATTCAGTCCCATTCTGTAAATGTTTTGTTGTTTTCAAAAAGTTCACGCCCTCGTCCCTGTCCACATAAACCGATGATGCCGGCATAACCACATACCGGAAAGGCTTCTTTGACCTCCTTGTGTATTCAAGTTCGTTTGCCGTTCCGGCTGATACCCCGTCATGGATTATCAAAACATAGTCAGAAGCGGCTATCACGTTTTTACTCCTGTGCTCAAATGCGCCCTTTGCACGCCTGAAATTTAGGAAATGCAATTCAAGTATCAAATTGTTTGCCTTTGCCGTCGCTTGTGCTATCTCGCATACGCCTTTTGGTTCCTGCGTCGTCACAATTGTTTCAATGCTCCGGTATTCGTTCAATACTTCATTGATGACAACACCTACCCTGCAATCAAACAATGACCTGCTTCCAAAGATAGCCATTTTTTTTGAGCTGTCGCCTGGTGCTGTATCCTCAATTATTGAATAGGTATCGTCGTTTGTTGTGACTACAACCGCATCCCTTTTTTTGTCGCTTTCAGTGTTTTGTACTACTATTTTGCCCATTTGTAAGCTGTTTTATCATTCATTCAAAAAAGCCATCCAGCCGGTAATGGCAGTCACCGACTGGACGGCATGAAATTACAGATAACTGTAATTGCTTCGTTTCTTTGGCATATCGTCCAACGTTTCAGCCCATTTAATGGCGTCCTCTCGGTTCGCCTCGTCGCCGTGCCGGTAGAACGTATCAAAGTCATCCAGTATAACGCTTATCTTTGCAGCAACCGCTTTGTCACGTGCTATCTGATGCTCCCTAATCTGCGTTATGAAGTCCATTTTGTGTAGATTTTCAGGGTATTTTGCACCCAGCATTAGCCACTCAACCGGTGCCTGCTTCATGCCCTTCTTGTATTCCTCAACCTGCCTCCTCGCATCGCTCATATTTTCCATAACTTTTTGATTTTAAATGTACTGCAAATTATCTTCCTCAACGTAAAATTCACTTTCATTGTCTATGTAGCATAACGCACGGTCGCCAAACTGGTCGTATGAAAAACCTTTATAAAACAGTTCATTGTCCTTTACAAAATCATTGATGTTTGCTATTGCCGTCTCCACTTCTTTACAGAGACGCACCGCCTCAACTCGCTTTTCAGTTTCACGTATCGTGTGCATTTCAACCAGCCGTTCAACCCAATCGCCCGATATTGATACCTTGCCACCATCAATAGTGTAGGCCTCCGGCATCAATGGATTTTTTGTTTCCATCTGCAATACACGCTTTAAATCCGACTTGACGCCCTCAATAACTCCTGTGTACTCTTTCAGGTTTTCATCAAATATGCGCTTCCTCTGCATCGGCAATTTGAATACGCCAATGTTTGACTTTACGTGATTAGCCGCCTTGTCATAAAGGGAATGGCCGCCGTTTACCAAATCTGCAACATCTTCACTCGTCGCCCGCAACCCATATTCGGTTAATCCGTCTACAATAAACTGAATATCACCTACTTTCTGCTCGTGCATTAACTTTATACGCTGCCATTCAGGCAGGATTTTGATAATTTTTGTATTCATTACATTATTTTTTAAAATATTAAACGCCGCAAAGGTAAACAAATATACTTACAATGGAAGTAATATTTTGTTTTTTTTGTTTCCAATACGATACTTCCGCGTTTTTTACTGAATCATACCAGCACCTTTTGACTGAAATTTTACCGTTTCCTATTTTACCAGCTTCATTAACCGATTTTTTATAAGTTGTTGATAATTAATATTGTATTTGTATCTTGTTGATATTGCGCTACTTTATTGTAACTCGCTTATTTATTGCCTTCTGTACGTAATGTGTTGATAATTATATGTTCTATTTTGTATTGGTAACGCTTTTTCCGTTACTCGTGCACCTTATTATATACGGGTGTAATCATTACAATATTTTTTTTTGCCTCCAATCTCCCATAAACCGGTAACGGTTTTTGCGTTACTTTCTCACTTGCTACCTCGCGTATTTTGTCTGTTCGTAAATCCACTTATCAAGTTCATGCCCCAGTTCGGATTCTTCGCCTTTTGGTGAAGCATAAATCGTGTTGAGTTTCTTTCTCAATTCATACAGCCGTTGCTTACTAAACTTATTCTCTTCCTTTAACTGGCTTATGTAATCATCAATGGTACTCTTCCCCGACTGATGCAAAAGGTGAGCAAATAACGCCGTTTCCGCTTCCCGTACTGTTTCAATATCTTTTGTCATAACATTTTGCTTTTTGATTTTTTGTATTGTCTTATATTCATCATACAAACGCATTACTATTTTTTCATAAAACGCCGGTTCATACAACGTCGCGCCAAGTACCTCTGCTTTCAACTGTTCGTTGAGGCCTTTTATAAATCTCAACTCATACCGCAACAGGTTACACCCGTCCAATCCCGCGTGTATATTACTTTTAGCCTCCGCCGCTTTGTCGTAAAATATCAATACGCGCTTATTGGTTTTGTAATAAAGTGTCGTCGCGTCCGCGTGTGACCTTCTGAAATGCGGCTTGTCTCCCAAATACCCAAAATACGCTTCCGGTTTATACTTTGTATTTATGACGGTAGCAACGTCCGCCCTACATACTTTTGCCTGCTTCATGTCTACATGCAGAACATCGCTAAGATTTCTTATTGCGTCCTGTGTTGCCCGCCGCGTCATGGTGCTGGTGTTCTCTCCGGCAAAGAAAAATTTGGCAAGGCTACCATTTAGTGATATTCCATGCTCGTACACACGCACTGAATAACCCTGTATCTTTCCGGTGAAACTGTGCCCCCGTTCGCTCCGTATCTCCGTTATATCGGACAGACAAGGCAGTATGTCAAGCGTATTGCCGCCTGACATATCAACCCTATCTATCCAAATGTTTACCGTGTCATACATACCTGTACACTGGTCGTGCCGCTTTTCTTAACTCCGTCAAAACGTCGCGCATTTGCCCGTCGGTGTACTTTTTGACGTAACTTTGAATGACGTAACGCCCTTCTGGGACGATGATAATTTCAAGTTCCGTAAAGTCCGGTTTTGCAAGGAACAAAAAGCCGTCGTTTGTGTGTTCAGGGTAAAACGGGTTCCTTTTTTCAATAATCTTTTCAGACCCGTCCACCCTTTTACGCCGCTTAGGCTTAAAAAATTCATCCGATGACGGATTGCCAAAACCGACAATAACATCCTTTACGCTTGTATCCGACACGTAAAATGAACTGAAATTCCCAGCCGGACATTGTACCATAAGTTGAGCGTTACGCCTTACATTGCCATGTATAACGTTATCCCTGTCGATGATGTTTACATAAAACATTCCTTTTTGCGTTTTAATGGCCTCTACCGGCCTGTAATATCCGGCTTGACCTACTGCGTCCAAACGCAACGTCTTTGCGTCCTGCTTGATGCCGTGACGTCCTCGCGTCTCATTGTCGAGCAGTACCGATTTGAGGTATACATAATCATTCATACCGATACCCCCTTCCCGCTTTTGGCCGTCTTGCCGGTAACAATGTAGGCTGCCGCCTCCGATTCAATTTCATCGTTTGTCTTTACCCTGTGTTTAAGCATCCAGTCCTCAACCTCCGCCTTGTCAAAATACGTGTACCGTCCGTTGTTTTTCCAATACGGGATTTGTTTCAGATAACAAAGTTTGTACAGCCGCGATTTGCTTAGGCCTGTGAGTAGCGACACGTCGTCCATCGTTAATGCCCGCTTTGCGCCCAGTTGTGCGTACTGCTTAATCGTTTGCAGTTCCGCCAAAATGATTTTTTCCGTTTCCATATTTTTTAATTTTTTATGGTTTATGGCCGCATTGTGATAGTTGGAAGGCTTCACGCCGCGTGCCTGTGTATCCCCTGTCGCCGGTGCTTCCAATAACCGGTTTTGTGAATACGGCTGCAAAGGTAACAACGATAATTCGTCCAAATGTATGGCAAACAAAAGAAAAAAGCGACTTTTTCAGGTCGCTTTTGGTCGCTTGCTTTGTTTTGCAATGGTCGCCTTTTGTCGCTGTATTTGAATAATAGCAACTTTATATTGTCGCTAAAATCTTTTTTATGTTGTCGCTGTCGATGCTTGGCACTATTTTGTTTTTTGCAAGTTTCATTGGTATCCCGTTTGCATCAATGAAGTATTTGTTAATTTCCTGCTCAATTTGAGACGTTTTGACGTTTTTTATTTTTTCACTTGTAATAAGTTCCCGCAATAGTTGCTTGTTCCTAAGCCATCGAACAGGCCTAATAATTTCCATTCCGCCCCCATCAAACACCGCTTTAAAATTTTCAATATTTTCATCTTTACGTATGAAGCCGTATTTTGTTAATCCTTGATATAATTTTACAACATCAAACCTCTTGAATAACCCTATTTTTTCATCTATTCTCGTTTTGTTTTTTTTTATTTCTGACCAGTATTTTTCATCTTCCGATAGTGAAATCATAAATGTAATTATTACAATTGTCAGGATAAATAACGTATTTGCCCTTATCGCTCTAATGCTGTCATTTGTGCATAACATCATTAATCCAATCATGTACAAAAATATGTTAGTTATCCTTTTTTTGTCCGATAAATACCACTTATAATAGCTGTATAGCCATATAATTACTTCTTTTATAATATAAAAAATATCTTTCATACCGCCATCATTCAATCCGTTAAACCGTCCAGCCTGCTAACAGCGTCACGCTTGGCCTTATCAATAACCTTTGCGTAAATCTGCGTCGTGTGTATATCGGAATGGCCCAATATTTTGCTTACCGTCTCAATCGGTACACCCAGCGACAGCAACAACGTTGCGTTTGTGTGACGGCTGACATGGAACGTCACGCGCTTTGTTATGCCAGCCGCCATTGCCCATCCCGCCAATACCTGGTTTACATGTCCGTTGCTAAACAGCCTGAAAATCGTATCACCGTCATTTGCCACGCTCCGTTCCGGCAGAAATTTTAACGCCTCATTGCTGACTTGAAGGTATTCATGTTTCTTTGTCTTTTTCTGCGTGTACCGTATAACATTCTGCCCGTCTCCGTCCGTTTGGATGTCTCCCCAGCGCAACGCCTTCACGTCTGAAAACCTTAGCCCACTGAAACAGGCAAATAAAAAAGCCTGCTTAACCACCGGATTGTAACATGGTGTTCCTACCAGCTTTTTGACCTCTTCAACCGTCAGGAACTCAATTTCAGCATCTTTTTTCTTTGGCTTATTCTCCGGCTTAATCGTCTTGAATGGATTGATTGTTATTATCTCGTCCGATATGGCAGCATTTAAAACGGTCTCAAAACGTTTCATGTATGCAAACTGCGTGTTTATGTTCAACGGTTCGCCGCTTGTCGTGTTTTTAGCCGTTTTAATGTACTCAATAAATCCGGTGCAGTAGTTCTTGTCTATCTGCCTGAACGTCGTTTGGTCGCCTTTATATTGCCTCAAATGAGAAAGCAACGCCATATATCCCAGACACGCGCCGCGTTTATCACCGCCCGACTTTTCTATTAACTTTCCCGCATAATTTTCTACATAGTCCGCCAGTTTCATTTTGTCGCGCCCAGTCTTTAATGACGACCCGTGCACTGCATTTAGCAACTCAATGGTGCGCTGTGCCTTTACTTCATTTGCCAGTTTCATAGTTTCATCGTTTACCGCCTTGTTGGCTTGTCTCTCCGCCTGCGTCCGCTCCGGCTTAATGCGCATAGCCTTTAAAAACTCATACGTCCGCTTGCCGTTAATGTACATATCCAGGTATACGGATTTGCTCCCGTCCTTCAATTGCTTGAATCGGATTGTTACCGGTTCGCTTGCTCTTTGCTGTCTCGCTTTTTTCATATTTACAACTTTTTTTGATAACTTTCTGGGTGCAAAGCTATAACCTAATTATGACATAACAAAGGAAAATGAAAAGAATATTTGCATTTGGCAAAAATAATTTTTTTACGCTTGTTTTTAATATGTTGATAATCTTATCTTCACGCTTAATTTCATGGTAACAAAAATTTTTCAGGCCGAGTAACATTCAGGTATCACAAATAGACAGCCAAAAGCCAAACAACGGCAAATACAGCATCGCGTTATGAGTATGCCGTATTTGCTAATTCACTGTATATGTAGCTTTTATTGTGTTTTGGCCTGTCGTTGTTTACCTCTGTTTATCTGCTGTTTTTTTACTTTGCTTTTATTTGAAAAATAAAAGTGATGTTTAAAATTATTTTTTCAACTGAATAGATGATCTTTCGTAAGTTCCCGCAGGTTGCTTTTAGCTTCCGGCATAAAAAGCAACCGCAAATGTTAAAGAAACGTAAAAACACAAATAAATCGCATAAATATTTTGATAATAGTAGAAAAATAGTTATCTTCGTGGCATAATTAATAAAAGAACGGAACATGAAAACGTCGGAAGCAACAAGGAAACTGAATAAATCGGGCTGTTACTTTTTGGAACATGGAAAAGAACATGATTGCTGGTATAGCCCAATCACAATGAAACGTTTCAGAGTTCCAAGACATCCGGCGCACGAACTTGCAACAGGGACAAAAACAAGTATTGAAGGGTGCATTTCAAATTGTCGCATCCCGTCATTGCGAGGAACGAAGCAATCCAGTATACAACGCTTACACTGGATTGCTTCGACAACAAGTTGTCTCGCAATGACGGAAAGGTTGTAAAGCGACAATTTGAAATGCACCCAGTATTGAAAAATCATCGGGGGTTAAGTTATAAATCCCATAAAACAATAATAATATGAAAGTAAAAGTAATTGTAGAACGAGGCAGCGACAATAGATACAGCGCCTATATGGATTATTATGATTTAGATTTCGGTTTGGCAGGATTTGGCAACAGCGCTAACGAGGCTCTTAAAGATTTTTATGAGGCATACGAAGAAGAGAAGGTGATGTGTTCTAATGAAGGGAAAAAATATCCTGAACTGGAATTTGACATCCGATATGATGTTACTTCGTTTCTTGATTATTATGCGGGTATCCTTTCAAAATCCGGTTTGGAAAAAATTACCGGAATAAATCAAAAGCAATTGTGGCATTATTCTTCAGGGAAACGTAAGCCGACACAGAAAACATCAATGCGGATTCAGAAAAATTTACATCGTTTTGCAGACGATTTAAGGCAAGTGCGTTTTATTGATTAAAAATATACTTTTTTTTACTGTTTCCTCGGCAGCATTTCATCTCTCATTGCGGCGCAATAGGCAAACCATGCCATAATAACCGCATTACTTCTCAGATCGTCCAGTACGATTCGATCTGGAAAATCCTGCATTTTATGTGAATGACGCCCCCATTCCATATTGTCCTGAATAAACTGGAATGCCGGAATACCGGCCCGGTCAAACGGAATGTGATCGGTGCTGCCCACGCTTTTATTCGAAACAGTTGCCACTCCCATATCGGTAAATGGCTGTAACCACTCCCTGAAGACATGATTCACCTGAATATTATCCTGCGTATATATTCCCCTGAATTTACCGGGGCCATAATCCGAGTTGAAATAGGCCGATATCTTATCGTATTCTTTCTTCTTTTCATCTTTGTCCATGTCCATCACAAATTGCCTGACATAACCGCTCGAACCGTACAATCCAAGCTCTTCTCCGCCCCATAAACAAATGCGTATGGTACGCCTCGGTTTGATGTCGATGGCTTTTAAAATCCGCATGGCTTCAAGCATCGTTATACATCCGGCAGCGTCGTCGCCTGCGCCCGGACTGAATGGATAGCAATCGAGGTGGGCACCGATAATTACCAGTTGATCTTTTAATTTTGGATCAACGCCCGGAATTTCTGCGATTACATTGTTGATTGTTTTATTCTTTTCAAATGTCACCCGGACTTCTATTTCCATTTGTACTTCTTCGCCATTCATGATTAGACGAACCATCTGGCCATGATTTTCCAGCGGGATATTCAGTTCGCACGGAACATGTTTTCCGGTTTGCTCCAACCTGTAAAAGGTAATACCCGGAACACCGAATTCTCCATTTGCATTCAGGATTACAGCAGCCTCCTCTTCCCTTAAAAAATCTACTATATCTCTATTGGTAAGTGTTTTAACTGCTGAAGCGAGTGGTGGTTGCGCCGACATTCGCAAGGGATAATCCACAATTTGTTTTAAAGATTCTTCCGTATGGCGGGTGGCAAGCGGGGCAAAATTTATCACATACTTCAGGGTAGAAGGTACCAGCACAATTTTACCTTTGAACGTACCTTTGAGCCTACTCAATTCTTCAAAAGTAGTTGCTGTAACCAGTTCCGCTTTCCCTTTCACTATTCCGTCCGTTCCATCTGTCCAGCCTACCGGCGCCGCTGGAATCGGAATATAATAGGGCGCCGTCATGCATGCATATACTTTATGTACATCCCATCCTCCTCTTAGCCATTCACTTCCAAATTTTATTCTGGGATTGCTTAGATGATACGATCGCATGATTTCTTCAGCCACCTGATATCCTCTTTCCATCCCTTCAGACCCTGCAAGTCTTGGCCCCGCCAAGTCCATAAGAAGGTAGGAAAGACGTTCCACATCCGAGTTTTTCATTTCCTCCTGTTTTATTTTCTGTGCCACAGACAGGTCTAACCGCTCCTGCTGCTGTCCCCATAGGTCACTGACTGCAAACAGGAAGCACAATACGAATAATTTATTGATTTTCATCATAAGTTCCACCGTTATGTATTCCAATTAATCCGTCGTTTATCAAAATATCTTCGCTATTGCCCTAAGCCCGCCTGTGACAGTGATATTTGCATCGCCATTTTCCATATCGGCATTTTCAAGCATGACACAATTGGAGCTGGGCATGAGTTTGATGTGGCAAGAGAACAGGGAGCGACAATATGATTTTTTGCTTTGCATTTGATTGATTATAACTCATTTCGGTAAGGCGCAGACGCCTGCGCGCCAAGTCGGGTTACGGATATGGACGCCGCCTTGCACGCAAATTCTACAGCATCGGTTATTTCCCTGTCTTCGGACAATGCCACAGCCAGCGCCCCGTTAAACACATCACCTGCAGCCGTCGTATCGACCGCCTCCACTTTTTCAACAGGTATTTCCGTTTGGAACGTATCGGTGTATATCAATGCGCCTTTAGCGCCTAATGTGATAATGACGGTTTTTACCCCCATTGCGCAGATGGCGGCTGCTGCCTCGTATGCCGATGCCGTATCGGTAACCTGAATACCCGAAATCATGCCCGCTTCCGTTTCATTGGGCGTCAGGATACTTACGTTTTGCAGCAGGCTTTTACTCAAAGGATGTGCCGGCGCGGGATTGAGGATGACTGCTTTTCCTTTTGATGCAGCAATACCGGCCACATATTCAATCGTTTCCATCGGTATTTCGAGTTGCATCAGCACCATATCCGACTGTTCGATAACGCCGGCTATCCCGTCAAGGTCAGCAGGTAGCAGACGGGCATTGGCGCCCGAGGCCACCACAATACAGTTTTCGGCCTGTTCATCGACCGTGATCAGCGCTACGCCCGAAGGATGTGTTGCGTCAGTTAGTGCAAACGAGGTATCAATCCCTTCATCAGCAAACAACTGCATAGTCTGTTGCCCGAAAATGTCATTACCTGTCTTATATATAAATATAACTTGAGCGCCCAACCGGGCTGCCGCCACGGCCTGGTTCGCTCCCTTTCCGCCCGCATTCATCATAAAAGCGCCTCCAAGCACCGTCTCACCCGGACGGGGAAGACGCGCGGCTTTCACTACCATATCGGTGTTGGTACTGCCAACTACTAAAATTTTTTTTGACATAATTTATTATTTACAAATATATATTTACCGCATCATAGCATACCCTTTAGAATAAACCAATCCAGTTTTCCAATCGCCTATTCCGTATTGCATCCTCACTTCGTTCCCCGCAAAGACACTGTATAAAATTAGCTTTGACATGACAAAATATCTAAACTCTAAACTCTAAACTCTAAACTCTAATCTCTAAACTCTAAATCAAAGTCCTGTCGCCTTGAGCCAAACCTCTGCCATCAACTGCCTGCCGGGCAAGTCGGGATGCACGCCATCGCCCGACCACCAGGTGGCAGGCGCTTTTTTGACCGCTTCGTCGAAAGCCGCCTGAAACGGGACAAAGACGGCATTAAACTCGCCGGCCAACTTTTTTAAAGATGCCCTGTAGTCATTAAACATCGGAAACCATTCATTATCCTTGATGGCTGACCCGCCGCTTAACGCAAACGGCTCGCAAAGAACGAGTTGCAATTTAGGAAGTTTTTCTTTTGTATACTTCAACAAATTACGCAAATCGTCTTCATAAGTTTGAACCGTTCCCTTGTAATTACCTGTCAGGGTATGCCAGTAATCGTTTACGCCGATCAGGATACTCAACACATCCGGCATAAATGCAAGCGCATCGATCTCCCAGCGTTCACGAAGTTGATACACTTTATTCCCGCTTATGCCGCGATTATAAATTTTTGGCTGTCTTTCCGCATGTTTTGACAGGATGGAAGTCGCCGTAAAAAGCGTATACCCATATCCTAACTGGTCTATATGGTTACATATATTCGACTCCCTTTTACGTCCGGCATCCGTTATCGAATCACCCTGAAAAAGAATGACCGAATCTCGTTTTAATGTCACACTTTGCTGATGCGATTCATTTTGTCTGTTAATTACAGCGTTAGCAATATCCGGGATAATAGCCATACCTGCGGCGGCCCATGCCGTTTTCTTAATAAAATCACGTCTTGTATTCATAATCAGAACAAATTACCAAGTCCTCCAAATATGGCTGCCATTGAACCTGCAAAAATAATCGCAAATAGAATAAGCAAAACAATAGCTACTACATACAAAATAAGCGTTGCTTTCGCCCAGTTTGCCTTGCTTTGGGGAGTATTGCTTCCAAAAGCCCACACAAAAAGCATAATAAAATTCACAAGCGGTATTGCCATTAGAATAAATGTAACGATCCAGTCGCCAAGCGTTGCTTTCGCCCAGTTTGCCTTGCTTTGGGGAGTATTGCTTCCAAAAGCCCACACAAAAAGCATAATAAAATTCACAAGCGGTATTGCCATTAGAATAAATGTAACGATCCAGTCGCCGATAGAGACTGTCGACAGGTTTTTGCCGGAATAAAAATTCTGGTTCTGATTTTGATTCTGGTACTGATTTTCCATAATTTTACACTCTTATTAGTTAATATAATTTGATTCAAATTATCTGATTATCATTTGATATTGCGACTAATAATCGCTTTTGCCTGTGCAAACTTACATGAAAAATCCGAAATATCCAAATGTATTATTTTTTTCTCCGCATCTCGCTTGGAGACATATTGAAATAGGTTCTGAAGGATTTAGTGAAATAAGACGGACTTGAAAAGCCTACATTATATGCTATTTCTGAAATAGTCAGGTCGGTTTCGTGCAGATGCTTTGCGGCAAACTGGAGACGTGTGTTACGTATCAATTCGGTAGGATTAAGATCGGAAAGGGTATGTATTTTACGATAAAAATTGGAACGGCTCATGCCAATCTCCTTGCAGAATGTGTCCATATTCATTTCGGGGTCGACGAGATGGTCGTTGATATATTTGTAAACCGAATCCATGAAACGGCCATCGATCGACGAGGTAGGCAGTTCGGGAAACATGTAGGACGTTTTTTGTCCGAACAGATCGCGCAACTTTTCACGCGAAGCGATCAGGTTTTTGACGCGTGTCACTAACAGTCCGGCGTTGAAGGGTTTGGTGATATAATCGTCGGCGCCGATCTCGAATCCTTCCTGTACTTGTATCACAGATACGCGCGCCGTGAGCAATATGACCGGAATATGTCCGGTTCGCAGGTCGTTTTTCAGTTTACGACACAACTCGATTCCGTCCATCAACGGCATCATGATATCGCTCACCACCAAGTCGGGTAACTGTTCCACCGCTATTTCATAGGCTTCCTGTCCATTACCGGCTTCATAGATGGCGTATAATTTACGAAGATGCGATTTAATAAAAAGGCGCACATCCGCATTGTCTTCAACAATCAACACCGACTGTTCGGTTTGTGGGTGTAGAGGTTCGTTACTCAGCGCGAGTATTGTTTCCGGAACGTCGATAATCGTATAATGGCTTGAATCTTCACTATTTCTGAAATCGGTATCCAGTTCACATTCACGAAAATGTTCGTTTCCAGTGGGCAATATCAACCGGAATACAGCGCCTCCCGCCGGGGTATTGGCCGCCCATATCGTGCCGTGATGCAGTTCGACAACGCCTTTACATAAGTTCAGACCGATACCGGTACCAAAAGACTGGGAATCGACTTTACGGTGTACCTGATAGAAAGGATCGAATATCTTTTCCAATTCCTGTTCGGGAATTCCGGCGCCGGTATCGCTAACAGAAATCAAAAAAAGTTCTTTTTTTGCAGGCGGAGGATTCATCCGAACCAGACGATCGAACGAAAGCGTATCTGTAGTTGCCAACGCCAGTGTGACTGTTATTTTTCCACCGTTAGGCGTATTTTTAAATGCGTTGGAAAGCAGGTTGAAAAGTACTTTCTCCAACAGGTTTCGGTCGTACCACAATAGATAGTCGTTCCTGTTGCAGTCAAAATGGAAATTTATGTTCCGTGCACGCGCCAGTTCGTTAAAGGCAATGAATATTTCGTGTACAAACTTCACAATGTTGCCTTCGGCGGCTTTCAATTGCAGATGTCCCGATTCTTTTTTACGAAAATCCATCAGTTGATTAACCGTGAATAACAGACGGTTGGCATTTTTATGCATCAACAGCAGTGTGTCGTGCAAGGAGGGAAGAAGCGTATTATTTTGGAGGATGTCCTCCAGCGGCGTCAGGATCAGTGTGAGCGGCGTGCGCAGCTCGTGCGAAAAGTTGGTAAACAGTTTGATTTTGGTCTGGTGCAATTCTTCCAGATTATCCTGTTCAATCTGTTTAATGCGTATATCGTTCGTCAACCTGGTCCTGACGCGCATGGCACGTATCACCAGATAAATGCCTGCGATAATAACCAGTAAATATAACGCCCAGGCCTGCCAGGTGTTCCATGGAGGCGGACTGATGCTTAATGCTAACTTGGCGTCCTGCTCGTTCCATATACCGTCGTTGTTTGATCCCTTGACGCGAAATGTATAATCGCCGGGGCGGATATTGGTATAGTAGGCCACGCGCCGGGCGCCCACTTCATTCCATTCGCGGTCGAACCCTTCGAGTTTGTAGGCGTACTTGTTTTGATGCGGATATATATAATTCAGGGCGCTGAACTGAATGGTGATATTCGATTGCCGGTAATTCAACCGGAGTTTTTTCTCCGAGGTCATATACAAATT
>Ga0082212_10007317_pt1 | contig 14626 bp, 11 predicted proteins | sample TergutNt197P3_FD_71548 | JGI IMG/M metagenome (GOLD analysis project Ga0082212, IMG submission 71548) | Neocapritermes taracua P3 segment gut microbial communities from Petit-Saut dam, French Guiana - Nt197 P3 | ecosystem: Host-associated > Arthropoda: Insects > Digestive system > Gut ... | reverse complement strand
CTTGCGTATTACATTGAGCTGTCAGACATGGGTGATCCCGACGGTCACATGAACGCGGCGTATTCCTATCTGTATGGAACGGGAACGAGGGAAAGTTTATATTCAGCCCTGGATTACCTCGAACTGGCCGCGCCGGATAAGCCCCGCGCCAGATATCTTCTGGGAGTACTGCATGTCCAACGAAAGCTATTATCGCCGGACGCGGAACAGGGTATGGCTATGATAAGATCCGCGGCGGCGGACGGAGATGATCTGGCGGGCTATTTTCTATCGGTTTTAGACCAGGGTGCAAAAATTTTACAGGAGTATCATGCCGGTAAAAATGTAAAAATCGATCACACAGCCGAGTACAAGGCTATGGATAAAGCGCTTAATGAAGGCGGCGATATCACCGTTCACGTCCTGCGATTACTCGTCAAGTTTGAGGGTTGGATGGAGGGCGAGGCTGAAATACTTGCCAAGTATTACTTATTCATTGCCGTTTTCGGATTAGTCCGCGACACATACGCCGAGGAGTATAGAAATCTGTCCGAAGTCTACTGGCTTATTCTTAACAAAGGCAAACGCGATGAAATGGGGATACCGTCCGAGTTAGACACTCTGTTTAACAACCTTCACGCTAAAGACCCGGAAAGTATCCACTTCCGGTATTATATGTGTTATCGAACTTTGGTGTTTGATGATTTTGGAGAAAGAGTACAAAAATCTTTAGTTAAGTCGCTGGGACTGACGATGGAGTCTATTCCAATCAAAATGGACTTTGAACGGATGGTTGAGATAAGGGCCCATGCGCATATGATAGGAATTATTTCTAAAGCTGAAGACACTAGTGAGTTTGAATATAATTTATTCCGCCCCGGCTGGCTACAAAAACAAATGATACACTGGCTGATCACCTGGGAGAAAGCCGCTAAAGGAGAAAGAGCGAAGGCAATGGATCAGACGGCCAGATTTCTTTCAGTATATTTTGATGTACCAAAGATTTTACAAAGGTACGGCGCCGAACGAGAACGCGAGTTGGCTCAAAAAGACTGGGACAGCCCTTACAGAAGGCAAGCGCTATTCAGATGGCATGATATCATGAAGAAGATTACATACAATTACCCCAGCGCGAACGCATACATCACAATCGACCCCAAATGGGAAGGCAAAAAGACTTTAACGGATGAAGATATTGGCGCACTGTACGATGAAATTGCTAAAAAGCAGACAGAACTGATAAAACAAGGGTATGACAGCTAAATTAGAGAAAACAGCTAAGCCCATTCAGTATGGCGAATGGTACAGTTTTCGCCGGTTGTTTAGTTGCTATTTTTTCATCACTGCTTCCAGAAAGCGCATAAGCATTGCGGCAAGCTCGGCTCTGGTCGCCTCGCCTTGCGGGTCGAAAACTCCGCCCGGTTTGCCGTTTATGACGCCCGCTTTGTACAGCAGCTCGATTGCCTTTTGCTCCTCGTCGCCTTTGAACTCATCGCTGTCGCCGAACCCCGGGTATTCGTTGGGTTCGTTGAACTCCAATCCCATTAGTTCAGCAAACCGCATTAGTATGACAGCCAAGTCCTGCCGTTCTATCGGCGCGTCCGGGCCGCCGGCGTCAGCTATGCCGTTTTCCGCCGCCCACTTCGCAGCGTCGGCGTACCATTCACCCTCGCCGGTCTCGTCGGGGCTGCCCGCCATGCGGTATAGGATGGTCAGCACCATGTTTTGCGTCGTGGGCATGTTCGGGCTCATCTGCATCGGGTTTGTCCCTGTCCCGGTGATCAAACCGTGCGCGTACGCAAAGAGCAGGTATTCCGAGTACCATGCATCGTCGTCCATGTCTGTAAACGGGTTGTCGATGCTGACTCTATACCCCAGCGGCGCGTCTTCGTCGAATAAAATCACGGCGTCCTCGTGGAGCTTGAATGTGAACCCGCTGTTGTATGGCGTGATAGTCCCCCCGCCGCCTTTCGGGAAACTGAGGCTTTGGTGTTCGTCGTTTGCTATTTTCGTTCCCGGAGGCACTTCAAGGAACACCTTGCCCGGCAGTTCCACCGTTATGCCCTCCGGCAAGGTCACGTTGCCGTCCTCGTCAAACACCGGGTCGTAGTCCCAGGGCGTGGTGACTATGAGTTTGCCTATCTTTGTGGTCTTTGTAGCCGGGTTCGGCGCCGCCTGCCCGCCGCCCGCTGACGTTGGCGGGGGTGTGGGCGGGGGCGTAGTGTTGCCGCCGGAGTTGCCGCCGGAATAGTTCCCGCCGTTGCCCGGGGGCGGGGGCACGTAATCGGGGTTTTTCACCAAGACAGTGATGTCCCCGTCCTCACAGTAATATGTAAAATACCCCGGGTTTGCAGTTGATTCTAAAATGAAATTACCCACGAACGCAGCCTCAGAAAACGCATCATCAGAATACCCGTCGCCGTTTTGTTTTACATATATATTTGTCCCATCGGGGCTGAAGTGTATGTAACAATCAGTGCCGGTTTCTATTTCCCCATTGATTGTTACAAAGGCTCCCGTCCACGCCCATACGCCTTCCTTTTCGCCGTAAACTATGGACGTACCTTCATTAAAATCACCGACCGTGACTGTAGCGCCCCCTTCTGCTAGTATGCCAATATCAAGTGTTCCTGTAACATTGCCACTAACATTGACGGTCGTGTCCTCATTCATCGCATAAACGCCGTAATCACTGCCTGTGACGTTTCCGCTGACGTCTACATTCGCGCCATACCCAGCTGAAACACCTATTTCTATCCCGTCAACGTTGCCACTAACGGTGACGGTTGTAACCTCGTGTTGTGCATTCACACCAAGTTTAGCTCCGATAACGTCGGCGCCCACATCGATGGCTGCGCCATTTATCGCCTGTACGCTGACATTATTGCTTTTAACTGTGCCACCGACCGTAACGGTCGCACCCTCGCCTGTTGCATCCACACCAAATTTAGCTCCGGTAACGTCGGCGTCTACATAAACAGTTGCGCCATCGAGCGCCCACACTCCTTTGCCGTCCTCGTTGTTTGCGGTAACGCTCCCACCAACGGTGACGGTTGTATTCTCGCCATCCGCCTTAACCGCGGTGCTTCCACTGCCAACAGTCCCAAGAAGTGTTATGCTGCCCTCAAGCGTAATGCTTGCGCCGTCATCAGCCATCACGCCGGAAATATCTGTTGGGGCATCTGGAGCGGGGGAACCGGTTGGCGCGGCAACTTCTATATCGCCGCCGCTGATCATGACCACCGCTTTATCCGTCGCTTTCAGTGCAGGGTTGGGGGATACCGGGGCAAGGATAAATTCATACTCGGCTAAATCAATATTGATATTCTTTCCGAGTACTATGTTTTCACTGTATTTGTATATGTCGTCGATCAGCCTAATTGTATCATCTGGGTCAGCGTCAGCAATCGCATCGTTAATATTGATGTATTCAGTGCTGGTCTCATCATGCACGCAGACATTGGGCCACCCCGCCTGAGCTGGTTGCGCGGGGATAAACGCCAGAGCCAGCGCGAACGATATTATCAGCGCGAGCCTCTTTTTTAGTTTGTTAGTCATGTCCTTTCCTCCTTGTAAACTGTTCATAAAAAAGTGAAAAATGAATATAAACACAACTATACAATATACGAACGTCTAATTCAATGTGTAAAATTACAACTTTTCTTCAGCCTTTTCCTGCTGCTCAGAGCGCCGTGCCTTTTTTCGGTACGAAAAATCCCGACATGTCTACGCCCTCTAATTCAAGCAGCCTCACTTTCATTTGGATGCCGCCGGAAAAGCCTGTCAAACTTCCATTTGAGCCGACAACCCTATGGCAGGGGATAATTATGGATATGGGGTTATGCCCGACCGCCCCGCCAACCGCTTGGCTTGACATGCTTTCCCTGCCCATTTCCACCGCCACTTTCTTTGCGATGCCACCGTATGTGATGACTTTGCCGTATGGTATTTCGCAAAGTATCCTCCAAACCGATTGCCGAAACGCTCCGCCGATAGGCGCCAACGGCAACCCGGAAATATCGGGTTTTTCACCCGCGAAGTATCTGTCCAGCCATCTTTTCGCATCGTCAAATAGGGCTATGTCATTTTTTTTTGTCATTGCCTCGGGTATGGTGTCCCCGTGGTATTTTTGCCCCTGTGTCCACAACCCGACGAGGTTATCTTCACAACAAGCAAGAGTAACTACTCCCACCGGGGACGCGTATGTTGTCGAATAATACATATTTGCCTCCTTACACTGCGGCGCCAGCGGTCTGACTGCGCCATTATATTATCGAAGTCACGATATCGCAAGTAAATATACGCGCTTATGTCCAGTCTTCAATGACAAAACCATCCGGTTAGTTTTTATCACAGTCTGTTAATTATTTAACGTTTTATTTTAAATTTTTATTGACTTGCTTTAACTGTTCTGCTACCCTCATATTGAGGTGAACCACATGAGAATTCTAAAAGGGCTTATCAGCGAACAGTGGGGGAAATCCGCCGCCGGGGTTTTGGAGTATTTGTGCTATTTCCTGCTGCTCATTTTTGCGGCGGGCTTGGTGATGAGTTTCATGGGGCGGCAGACTTTTATACTGCACACTAGCAGCGGCACGTATTATAGCGCCATATACTCCGAAGAAAGCCACGAGTGGACGTCCAGAGGGCCCACGACGTCTATGAACGGCGAAATCCGCGTGTTTGCCTGGGCAAACGGAGGAGAAATAGACACTATCACGCATGTCGGGCTTTCCGCCATGTACGCTTTTACTATGATCCCACTGATGGTGTGCTTCTGGCTATTGAGCAGGGTGTTCAGGAACATTGGCAAAGGGCTCATATTCACAGACAAGAATGCGGCGTATCTGCTGTATTACGGGCTTTTGCAAATCGCGGTTGCCGTCTTTGTCCCTTTGATCAAAATGCTTATCTGTAATATTGCAAACAGGTTCGCAGCCAGCCAGATCCAGCTATCTTCCGCAGGGCAGAACGCCGTCACAAGCGTGTTTATAAATATCGCTTTCATAGTTGCCGCATATATCATCCACTATGGCGTGCACCTGCAGGACGAGGCGGACCATACGCTATGATAATTATTCGGCTTGACAGGGTGCTGGCGGACAGGAAAATGCGCTTAAACGACCTTGCGGCACAGGTCGGGATATCAAACGTCAACCTGTCCTACCTGAAAACAGGAAAAGTAAAGGCTGTCCGCTTTGCAACCTTGAACGCGATCTGCAAGGTGCTGCGCTGCCAGCCCGGTGACATACTCGAATATATCGAAGACAGTGATGGCGCGACAGGTAAAACCGATGACGAGTAACTGCAAATGAATCTACTTGGTGCAGTACCCGCCGTCGCAAATTATTGAAGTACCGGTCGTAAATCTGGCAAGGTCGCTTGCAAGGTACACAACGCAGCCAACGGTGTCGGAAAGCGTACCCATGAAACCCATCGGCGTCGTTTCCTCAAAATTCCTGTACATGCCCTCGACGAAGTCCGGGTCCGACGACCCCATATGCTCATGCATACCCGACAGGATATAACCGTAGCAAACACTGTTGAAGCGTATGCCTTCTTTTGCGTACTGCATCGCCAGCGAATCGGTCAAATGCCTCACGCCCGCTTTGGTTGCGGCGTAACCGGGGCCGGTGTTGACTACCACCCCCGACATCGAGGCGGTGGTGACGATCGAACCGCCGTGCTTGTGCGCTTTCATCACGCGGACAACCGCCTGGGCCACAAGCAGCGGCCCTGTCAGGTTAACGGCGACTACCCTGTTCCAGATATCAAGGCTGATCTCGGCGTCGTCGCCCTCCCCGCCGATCCCGGCATTGTTGTGGAGGATATCAATAGTGCCGAAAGTCTCGACCGTCTTGTCAATAAAGCTTTGAATGGAATGCGGGTCTGTGACGTCGCCGAGTACATAGGCGGCCTGCGCGCCATAACGCTCGCTGATCTGATTGACGTTTTGCTTCAGTAGCTCCTCTGTCTGCGGCATATCCATCAGCATGACCTTTGCCCCGAGCTCCGCCATCGCGGCAGCCGTTGACCTGCCGATGCCGCCAGCGGCGCCGGTGACAACTGCGACTTTGCCTTTCAGGGAAAGCATGTCATAAACGCTGTCCAACTCCAAAATGCCCTGTGTCTTACGAAATTCCGCCATATGTATCCACCCCTTTTTGCTTTGTACTATTTCTTCTTAATCAGCGCTTACTTAATATTTGCCGAAGTCGACGCTGCCAGCCTCAGCCGCAAAACCGGTTTCTTCATGCATGGCGGGAAGCGCTTGGTTTCTGTTTTTTGCTGACAATAAACCTGTGCGATTAGCGCCGTCTCTGAGCCTGAACTGAGCAATCAACTCTTGCAAAACAGCCGACTGCCCGCTCATTTCTTCCGACGCGGCGGCGCTTTCCTCGGCTGTCGCGCTGTTCTGCTGAACAACCTGCGCCACTTGGTCGATACCGACATTGATTTGGTCTATGCCGAGCGATTGTTCTTCCGACGAGCTGGCGATTTCTTTTATATACTCGCTGCTTTCGTTGATGCCGGAAACAATATCCGCGAGGCTTGACGCCGTCTCTTTGGCTATGCGGGCTCCCAACCCGGCTTTCTCCATTGAGTTTTCTATCATCGAGCCGGTTTCCTTCGCCGCTTCCGCACTCTTGGACGCAAGATTCCGCACTTCCTCTGCGACAACAGCAAAACCCTTGCCGTGCTGGCCGGCGCGGGCCGCTTCCACGGCGGCGTTGAGGGCAAGGATATTTGTTTGGAACGCTATATCGTCAATAACCTTGATGACCTTGCTGATGTTCTGGCTGGCCTGATTGATTTCCTGCACGGCGGCCATCATTTCGTCCATTTGTTGGCTGCCTTTTTCCGCGTTGTTCATAATTGACATCGCAAGATTGGAGGTTTTATCGGCAATTTCCGCGTTGGCTTTTGTTTTTTGCGCGATCTCGGCGATGGAGCTTGAAAGCTCCTCGATGGACGCTGCCTGTTGGGTCGAACCTTGCGCGAGCGACTGCGCGCCGTCAGCGACCTGCCTGGAGCCGCTCGATACTTGATTTGTGGAAGTATGGATATCCATGAACATATGGTTAAGGTTCTCTACCATGTGTTTCAGTGATTTGCCCATAACGTCACCGTCGGAAAGCATTTCTACCTCGACCGTCAAATCGCCGTCCGCTACAATTTCCAATTCTTTGGCAATATTCGTTACGTGCTGGACAAATGCAGCCGCGCCATTGCTCAAGTCGCCAATTTCGTCTTTGTTTTTTGAAAGGGCTTCAATATTTTTGAGGTCTTCGGGACGGAGGCTTATATCGCCTGTCGCGCCAGCTTTCCTTAAAAACCCGGAAATAATCGCAATCGGCTTGCTGATTAGCCCCGCGATATACAGCGCTATAATAAGAGCAATAATCGTCGCGAGGACCGCTACGACCACAATCAGTGTCTTTGTCAGATTCAGGGCTGCTTCCGATTCCGCCAAAGCTGCTTCCGCCTCTTGTATACATATCGCTATAAGCGCGTCTGCTTTATCGGAAAGTTCATTGGCGAGCGGCGCGGCGTTGGCGGCATACTCAAGCGTCGCGTTATAATTGCCTACAAGGGCAGCTTCGTATACCGGATTGCAGAATGTATCCATATATCTTTGGAATGTGTCGCGTAAATCGCCGACTACCCCGGTTACGCCTGCCACGACGTCGGCGGTTGCTTTTTTATCGGATTTGACATTGGCTTCGATATTACTCAGGGCGGTCATACCTTCGTTATAAGCGGACAACCCTCCCTGGTAATACGATCTAATCCGCTCGGGGTCGTTTTGGGGGGCAAACATCCCCATGATGGCTGAAACGCGCCGCAAATCGCGGATGGCACTAATAAACAGCGCCATATCCATTTCAGAACTCATAGGATGATCAATCGCGTATTGATAGGAGCCGGTAGTGTTATCCAGTTGGATAAATGCAAACACCGACAACGCGACCATCAGAGCGATCACTACTAAAAAACTAACTACCATCTTTGCTTTGACCTTCAAGTTTTTAAACCAGTTCATTTGTTTTGCCTCCTTTATTTTTTTTGTGACGCCCGGGTAAAGTATAAGGATAGGTTCGGCCGCTATCCGAATTTCAGGCTTATGTCGAGGGCTTTTACAGAGTGGGTCAGTGCGCCGATCGATATGAAATCCACGCCTGTTTCGGCGACGGCTTTCAGGTCGCGCTGGCCCATGTTGCCGGATGCTTCTGTCAGGGCGCGGTGGTTTATCAGTTTAACGGCTTGAGCCATTGTTTCAAGCGGCATGTTGTCGAGCATTATTATGTCGGCTCCGGCGGCTAGCGCTTCTTCGACCTGGGGGATCGTTTCGGTTTCGATTTCGATTTTAAGCGTGTGCGGGCTTCCGTTTCGCGCCCGCGCGATGGCTTCTGTTATGCCGCCGGACGCGGCTATATGGTTGTCTTTAATCAGTAGACCGTCTGAGAGGTTGAACCTGTGGTTCGAGCCGCCTGCGCATCTGACGGCATATTTGTCAAGTGTGCGTAATCCGGGCATTGTTTTGCGCGTATCGACGATTTTTGCCCCTGTGCCGGCTACCGTGTTTACGGCGTTGTATGTCATTGTCGCCACGCCGGACAGATGCTGGAGGATGTTGAGGGCTGTGCGTTCGCCGGTGAGGATACAACGCGAGGGGCCTGTTATTTCGGCGATTATTTCGCCGATTTTTACGTAGGTTCCGTCGTTTACTATGGGTTTGACATGAACACCCGCGTCGAGTAGTTCGAATAAACGCGCTGCTACGCCGAGGCCGCATATGACGCCCGGTTCTTTTGTTTTGAAGGCGCCTTTTGAGATGGCGTTCTCAGGGATGCATGAGTTTGTTGTTATGTCGCCTGTGCCGACGTCTTCCTGAAGCGCTTTGTGCAGGAATTCGTCGAGCCCCGGGTAGTTGTAGTTTGTCATATTGAAGGGCATTCCTTTCACTGCAAATCACCCGGCCCTGCGGGGGGCAAATCACCCGGCCCTGCGGGGCCACCCTCTTTGACTAAAGAGGGCATGGGGACGGGGGACGGGGGACGGGGGGACGGGGGTGGTTATGGTTCCATGTGGTGGGAGCCTATGCTGGTGGGGCGGAGGAGCGCGGCTTGCAGGATCGCGGTTGCTACGGTTGCTATGTTCAGCGTTTCGAGGTATTCGCCGCTGTCGTCGTAGACGGACTCCAGTTGCGTCAGTATTTCGCTGATTTGGGCAAGCGCGGTTTGGAGTCCGGTAGTTGTCCTTATTACGTGGCAGTATTCGCTCATTAGATGTTGTATCGTTTTTCGCTGCTCTGCATAATCATAATGCGAGCGCGGCCTTGCCGGGATATCTTCGATTCGCGTGCCGGGGCGGGGTCGCGTTTCTTTTTGCGCAGAGTTAATAAACATTGCCGCGCGGCGCCCGAATACAAGGCATTCGAGCATTGAGTTTGAGGCGAGCCGGTTTGCCCCGTGGATGCCTGTGTTCGCAGCTTCGCCGCATGCGTACAGCCCTCTTATGTCCGTCTGCCCGTCGAAGTCTGTTTTGATGCCGCCCATCATATAGTGCTGGACTGGGCAGACGGGGATTTTGTCATTTGCAATATTTATCCCGTGGTTTAAGCATTCGTTGTAGATGGTCGGGAAGCGTTGTTTCAGGTATTCTTCAGATTTTGATGTTATGTCAATGAATGCGTGTGTTTGACCGCTGCGCTGGAGTTCTTTCACCACGCCGCGCGCTACTATGTCGCGGGGGGCCAGTTCCGCGAGTTCGTGTTCGCCGACCATGAAGCGCGTGCCTTCGCTGTTGACTAATAGGCCGCCCTCCCCGCGCACTGCTTCTGAAATCAAAAATTCACTGCCGTCAGATTCGGCGTCCCACAATCCGGTGGGGTGGAATTGGATGAACTCTATGTTAGTGAGTTTCGCGCCGGCGCGTTTAGCGGCTGCGAGGCCGTCGCCGGTCGCGACCGACGGGTTGGTGCTGGATTTATAGATTTGCCCGACGCCTCCGGTCGCTATGACCACATTGGACGTTTTTATCAGGGCAAATTCGGTCTCGTTGCGGCGGACGACTGCTCCTGTGACTCCGTCGGGGCCCGTTAGCACGTCGAACAGGCAGGTGTGGCTGCTGAATGTCACGTTCTCAAGCTGCGATACGATATGCGCGAGGGCTTTGACGGTTTCGCGCCCTGTGGCGTCGCCGCCGGCGTGGACTACGCGGTCTTTGTTGTGGCCACCTTCTCGCGTGATTTGAAGCTCGCCGTATTCGTCAAGGTCGAAAGGCACGTTCAGCGATACGAGCCTGGCTATGTCGGTTGGGCCTTCGTTGACAAGTACGGTCACGGCGTCCATGTCGCACAGACCGGCTCCTGCGGTTACTGTGTCTTCAAGGTGGTATTCGGGGGTGTCGTCGTGGCTGATTGCTGCGGCGATCCCTCCCTGCGCCAGCCAGGAGCTGGAGCTGTCTATGTTTTCTTTTGCGAGGATCACGCAGCTGAGCCGCCTGTCGATGTTGAGGGCGGTATAGAGCCCGGCAAGCCCCGCGCCGACGATCACGACGTCGTAGTTAAGGGTTTTTTCTATCTTTGTTTCTTTGCTTATCGCGAACCTCAAAAGAATCCCCCCACTCAGGTTATGAGCATTATAGCAGAAGTGTTTGTTGTAGACAATGGAAATGTGATAAAATACGTTTATGATCGATATTTCAATACAAGGTATAAAAAAAGCGTTTGAAGAAGGCAACGATATTTTGGATGGGTTGTCTTTTGATGTAAACGCGGGTGAGCGCGTCGGGCTGCTTGGCAAAAACGGGGCGGGGAAGACGACGTTGCTTAGGCTGATCACCGGGGAGTTGAGCCCCGATGAGGGTACGATTGTTGTGCCCGGTTTGAAAAAGATAGGGCTTATTTCTCAGATTCCGGTATATCCGGCGGGGTATTCGGCTGAGGATGTTTTGCGCACCGCATTTGCAAGGCTTGATTCGATAAAGGCGCAGATGGTGGAGCTTGAGGAGCGTATGTCCCGGGGTGAAGCGGATGAGTTGCTGAAGGTTTATGACAGTCTTGCTTATGAGTATGAGCGGTCTGGCGGGTATAGTACTGAGGTTGAGCTAAACAGGGTCGTTAATGGTTTGCGGATACCGCATTCGCAGAGGGCGCAGGGGTTTGATTCGCTTTCCGGCGGGGAGAAGACGCGGGTAAATCTTGCAAGGTTGATTCTTGAGGACACTGAGATTTTGCTGCTCGACGAGCCAACAAACCATCTTGATATGCGAGCTACGGTTTGGTTGGAGGATTTTCTGGGCAAATTCAGGGGGACAGCGCTGATAATTTCGCATGATAGGTATTTTCTCGATAAGACGATCAGCCGCGCTATTGAGATAAGCGATGGGAAGGCTGAGTTTTACAGTGGGAATTACAGTTTCTACGTGGTGGAGAAGCAGCGGAGGTTTGAGGAGCAGCTTGAAAAGTACGATAGGGAACAGGCGGAGTCGAAACGGCTCAGTGAGGCGGCGGACAGGCTCCATCAGTGGGGGACGGGTAATAGGAACCTGATGAAGAAGTCGATGGCTTTGCAAAGGCGCGCCGAACGCGTTTTGCAGACCAAAAGGCCGGATAGGGATAAGGCGGTGCGGGCTAAGTTTGGCGAGCGTGAATTCCGCGGCGATGAGGTGCTGGTTGTCCGCGGTTTGTCGAAATCTTTCGGTGAGCGCAGGCTTATTGACATAAATGAGCTTGAGGTTCACGGCGGCGAGCGGATTGCGGTTATTGGGGACAATGGGGCCGGGAAAACGACGCTTGTTAAAATGATAATGGGCGAGGAAAAGCCGGATTCAGGTCTTGTCAGGCGCGGGCCTTCGGTAAAGCCGGCGTATCTGCCGCAAATCGTGAAGTTCGACCATCCGCGCCGCACGATACTCGATACATTGATATACGAGCAAGATCAAAGCACACAGGCTGCAAGGAACAGGCTCGGGGCGTTCATGTTCCAGGGCGAGGATGTTTTCAAGCAGGTTGGGGATCTGTCCGGCGGTGAAAAGAGCCGGTTGCGGTTGTGTTTGCTTATGAACGGGGAGATAAACCTGCTGATCCTTGACGAGCCGACGAACCATCTCGACCTGCCTTCGCGCGAGTGGATCGAAAGCGCTGTTGGTGAGTACGGCGAGACGCTGATTTTCATTTCGCACGACAGGTATTTCATCGACAGGTTCGCAACGCGCATTTGGGAGCTTGAGGACGGTCTTTTTACCGATTTTATAGGGACGTACGCAGAGTTTTGCGAGTTTAAGGCAGCGAGAAATGACGGAGCAATGAGGAGTGAGAAAAGAGAAGTGAGAGTTGGGACGGGGGTCGTGCCAGGGGTCAGGGGGCAGGGGACGGAGGGCGCGGAGAGAGCGGAGAGCAAAGGCGGCAGGGCTAGGGGAAAGCCTTCGGACGCTCTCAAGGAGGTCAGAAGGCTTGAACGCGAGATCGACAGGCTTGAAAATGAGTTGAGCGAAGTCAGGCGGCAGATGGGCGAGTTTTCGTCGGATTATGAAAAGCTTATGGAGCTGGACAGCCGCGAGCGCGAGTTGGTAGATGAGCTTGATGTGTTGATGGGGGAGTGGGAACAGAGGGCTTAATTGAGTGTGGAGTGTGGAGTTTGGAGAGTGGAGTGATACAGATTTGCATGAGATTTGTTTCGCGCAAAAGTGTGATAGTGTGAACAACTCCACACTTCATACTTCACTCTCTCTTAAGTTCCTTTCGGCTTGGGAGGGGCGGAGGTAGGTTGGCTCTAAGTCGGCTGCGTGGGTTTGTTTTGCGGTAGGGGCGGCGAGGGCTACGCCGTATGCTGTTTGCCAGCGCTGCATTCCTTGTGCCATGCGGCAATTTACCGCGTTTGCGGTCAGGTGTTCGTAAGTGATTTTTGCACCGTCGCCGATTAGCAGGCAGGGAGTGGCGTGAGCGCTGAGTTCTGCGGTGAGGTTTTGCAGCGATATGGCGCGGTCGTCGCACACCCTGAACGGTTTGCCGTCTTTCCATTCGAACAGCGCATTGTAGATCTGGCTGCGCCTTGCGTCCATGACGGGGCAGAGGAGGCAGCCCGGTTTGGGCGTTTGATATGCCATCGCTTCAAGAGTGGAGACGCCGCAAACGGGTATTTCAAGTCCCCATGCCAGCCCTTTTGCCGCGGATACGCCGATTCGGACGCTGGTGAACGAGCCTGGTCCGGCTGCTACGGCTATAAGCCCGATATCGGTTATATTTAGTTCGAGATTTTTCAGTAGCGACTCTGTCATTGCCAGCAACGTCCTGCTATGGGTCAGCCCGCTGTTTTGATAGTATTGGCCGAGGAGTTCGCCGTCTGAGACTACTGCAACTGAGGCCGGTTTTGAGGATGATTCAAGAGCGAGTGTTAGCATTGTTGCACCACCTGTATTGAGTGTGGAGTGAGGAGTGTGGAGTGAGGAGTGAGGAGTGTGGAGTGAGGAGGGCTCTTTTGCTCGCTTCTCTTTACTTTTTGCTCGCTTCTCTTTACTCTTTACTCACTTCTATTCTTCGTTTGTTTTCTCCTTGGGCTTCTATTTTTACTGTTATCGTGCCGGGGGGGAAGGCTGTGGGTACTTTTTCGCTCCATTCGACGGCGCAGACGCCTCCGCGCTCTAGGTAGTCGTCCCAGCCTATTTCGTACAATTCGTTTTCGTTTTCAAGTCGGTACATGTCGAAGTGAAAGAGCGGGATTTTTCCGGGGTATTCGTTTACGATCGTGAACGTGGGGCTGGTAACGTTTGCGGTTATGCCCAAACCGGCCGCCAGCCCGCGCGTAAAGGCGGTTTTTCCCGCGCCGAGCCCGCCATACATGGCGACGACTGTTCCGGGGGCAAGGCTTCTGCCGAGTTTTTCGCCTTGCAGGATCGTTTCGTTTTCGTTGTTTGTGATGATAATCATGAATAGATACTAACACTTTAGAAATAACAATGAAAGAGTTAGTTTATGTTTACCAATATGATAAAAGATGATATAATAACCCAATATATTTTTTTTCTTAGGGTTTAATTAATGAGGGTTTTTTTTAGGGCGCTTTTGAGGTTTCTTCGCGAGGCTGATATTTTTCTTTTGGTACTCAGCCTTATCAGCGCTGTTTATGGTATCATCCTGATATTAAGCGTGACAAGGAACCTGGAGTCCGGAGGGAGCGAGATTTACGTGCAGATCGGCGCGTTGGTTCTTGGCGTCATACTGTTTGTGCTGTTTTCATACATAGACATAGACATTATTGCGGATAAGTCGGGATTTTTGCTTGTTTTCAGTGCGCTTTTTATTTGTACATTGTTTTTTTGGGGCTACGGAGCGGATGAAGTCGGCAATAAGTCGTGGCTACGTTTTTTTGGTATCGGTATACAACCGTCCGAGGTGGTAAAGGTCACGTTCATTATTATTATTGCCAGAATGATCGCCAATAGTAAAGAACGAAAAACGCTTAATTCGATTGTGCCGATGTTGCAGATACTTTTTGTTTTTGCACTTCTGTTCGGGCTCATTATTTTGGTGTCCGCAGATTTGGGTTCGGCGTTGGTTTACGTCTTCATATTGGCAGCTATGCTGTTTGTCGGCGGGGTCAAGCTGCGGTGGTTCGCGTTGGCGATAGGAGTTGTGGGCGTC
>Ga0082212_10007316_pt1 | contig 14627 bp, 4 predicted proteins | sample TergutNt197P3_FD_71548 | JGI IMG/M metagenome (GOLD analysis project Ga0082212, IMG submission 71548) | Neocapritermes taracua P3 segment gut microbial communities from Petit-Saut dam, French Guiana - Nt197 P3 | ecosystem: Host-associated > Arthropoda: Insects > Digestive system > Gut ... | reverse complement strand
TGACGATCAGCACCGCAACGTGCGATCCATCATCGACCGCCTGGATATTGATCCCGGTACGGCCCTGAAGCCGGAGGTTCAGGTCTATTCGCTTGACCAGCTGGCCGATGCGCCGCCTGAACGACTTTTCATGATGTATCGCCTTTACGGGGTCAACGCGAATCTATTCGACGTGAATGCGTCCTTTGTACGGGAATTTTTGGCCATTGTCGAAACAGTGGCACCGAATGCAGTCACCACCTACGATAGGAACAGTCGCAAATTGGTTGTGCTGGCCGTGCCGGATGACCATCAGAAAATCGGGGATTTGATCCAACAACTCAAGAGCGGCAATTTGGCCGCCGACATGGCGGTCATCAAAATTTACAAGCTCAAGGGACTCCCTGCCTCATTTGTCCAGCGCGTATTGGATAATATTGAGAGACTTGTACCCCAGGCGATTGTCAATTTCAACCGGGCGGACAATTGCCTGCTCGTCATCGGTACCAAAGAAGAACATCAACTGATCACCAGTGCGGTTGACGAATTGGAGGCCATGTCGGATGGCGATGTCGAACGTAAGGTCGTTTGTTACCCTGTGAACAGGCAACTGTTGTACCGTTGGAACATGTTGTGGTATCAATTGCGCCGGATGCCGGAATTTGAAGACGTACTCGAACTGAGCGAGGGGCGTGACAACCAACTCACGATTTGGGCAACCGCCGAGCAACATGTCCGCGTGCGGCGCGTTCTCAACGAACTGCTCGGTGCCGGTGAAGAAATGGAAGGCGAATACGAAGACACAACCGAAGGCGACGGAGGAACAACTTCGGGAACATCGCGCAGCCGACACCAACTTCGAGTGGAGTCGTTCGTGGTTCGTCGCGGCGACTTGCCCACATTGGCTTCCATCCTGCAACAGGTCATTCCGGGCATCAGTGTCATGCCTGAATATTCCAGCAGCACGATCCTGGTTTATGGAACCGAGGAAGCCCTCGAAAGCGTACGGGATTTCGTCAGCAAAGTCGACGCCGAATTCGGGTTCGGTTTGCTCGTCATTCCGTTGGATAATCCGTTGCCGGACGAATTATTGGCGACCTGGCGTCAGATGTTGATGTTCCAGCAGCAGCGACGGGGCGGCGTCGGCGTCAGCAATGTGATCTTCGATCGGAAAAACATGCGTTTGATCGTGTATGGCACCAAGTCGGACCTGGCACAGATTGAAAAGATTGTGACAGATTTGCAATTGCATGATTCCCTCGAACCCAAGACGATCTTCACGGTTCTTGTTGCACAGGATTTACCGGACGAACTGGTCGATTTTGTACGGGATGCCGTGCCGCGTGCCGACATTCGTCAGGACAAGGAAAACAAACTGGTCATCATCACGGGAACGAAGCCCGAGCAATTGCTGGCCTCGAAATTGCTGTTGGAAGCGGAAGCGAGTTTGCCGCCTCCGGAACGCATCCGGTTGTTTCCCATGGATCGGCTCATCACCGACGATTTCATCAACCTGGTCAAATCGAACGTCAATTACACGCGCGAGGTCAAACGCGACGATCTCGACCCGATGAGCCTGTACGTCAAGGCGCGACCGGCGGTGTTGGACGAAGTCAGCCGCTTTCTTGAGGACGTCAAAGACCAACTCGCGGCCAAGCCGGTCAGCATGTTGGTCAGCTACCCCGTCACGCAGGCGGAACGTTCGCGATTTGAGGCGGTGCAGAACGACCTGAAAAAGGAAATCGGCGAATACCGCCTCTTGAACGACGAACGCAGGAACGTCTTGTCGATTTGGGCATTGCCGCTTCAACACGAACGCATCGACGAGACGCTCAAGTCGCTCAAAACCGTCGCAATGCCCGAAACGGCGGAAAAGATCATCATGCACTCGCTGCGGTTCACCGAAAGCGACACGCTGCAACAACTGGTCAAGGACATTTACCCGGACATCAATATCACGGCGGACAGTGCGACAAACCGCCTGATTATTCGCGTGCCGTCGCAGATTGCCAAAGAGGTCGAAACGTTGCTTGCCCAGATTGACAGTGCCGACCCGAATCGCGTCAAACGGTATTTCGCCAATTATCCCATCGGCAGGATCAACATGTATGACATCAACGGTAATTATTACAACTTTTACCATCTGATTCAGCAACTGCAACCTCTCGTGCCGAACGCGAAATTGACGTATGACTTCGTGGGGGCATCCATCGTCGTTTGGGGGACCGACGACGAGCATCAGATCATCAAGGAAACGATCGAAAACATTCACAACACCAAACCCGACGAACATTTCGGACGGTTTCCGTTGCGGCGTGCGGAGCCGACCCAACTGATGGGAATCATTCAAACCATGTTCCCCGGCGTGCCGATTTACTATGACCAAAACGGCAAGACGCTCGTCGTGCAGAGCGTCAACGGCGAGCAGCTCAAACTGGTGGGCGCGTTGATCAAAAAACTCGACCCCGAAGAGCCGGGGCCGAACGATCCCGAGGTGCGGTTTTACCAGTTGAGTGCTCCGGCAACGGAAGTGTTGATTTCGTTTTTGCATAGTCTGACGCCGGAAGCCTCAATCGTGCCCGACGGGGTCAACCGTCAATTGATGGTGCTTGCCCGACCGGCGGAACACGATTTGATACGGCATAACGTTGACCTGATCGTTTCCACCTTTACACCGGACGAACCGGTGCTTTTTCTTTATACGGTCACGGATGACCAGCGCAAGCGCATCGAAACTTACGTACAAACCGCCAATGAGGAAATGACGGGACTGGCCACTCGCATCGTGGACGACACGCATCCCGGGCAAATGTCGATTCTGGCCAAACCGCTCGGACATCAGTTGATTAACAACGCCCTCATGTTGTTTTCGGCACAAACCGACAGTGATTATGAACTGAAACTCAGCATTTTTTCGCTGACAGCCGTGGACTCCGAGACCGTTCAAAAAGCTCTGGTTGACCTTGTCCCGGAGGCCAAGGTAATTGTCGATGATAAAGGGATGCGTTTGCTCGTTTTGGCGGCAAAGTCCGAGCTGAGCAAGGTGGAGCAAATCTTTGATTCACTCGACCCGACCCGGACGAAGAATCTGAAATACATGCCCTATCCCGTGGCTCTCGGCGACCCGGAAACCGTGCTCGAATCGATCAAGCAGGTTTATCCGAACATCAAATCGCAGGTCGATGAACGCAACAAACGCCTGCTCATTTGGGCCACGCCCGAAGAACACTCGGCCATTGCGGAGATGATCGAACAAACGAACAAGGACACGGAAGTCACGTTACAGGAGCGGTTCCGGTCGTATCCCGTCCCAAAGTTGTCGCCTCTTTCGGTGAAGGACATGATTGAAACCCTGTTTCCGGGCGTTGAGGTCTATAGCGGCGGCTTTACGTCGTCGATATACGGCATGACGGAATCGTCCAGCGTGACAATTCGGGCTTCCACGCGGGAACACTCACAGATCAAAACACTGCTCGCACAGATGCAATCGACCGACGACGAGTACCACGCCGAGTTTGCCGTTTACCCGATGGGCGACATTGATCCTTTAACGCTGGAAGCTTTGATGCAGGGTATGTTCCCGAACGCGGAATCGTTGACCTCCTACGAAATCAAAAACCTGTTGCAGGACGACCCGTTGCGGGAGTATTACAGGCAAAATCCTTATGCTCGAAGGTATGGCATGATGTGGGGTGAACCGCCGCAAACCCGTCAACAGCGACAGTATGAAGCCATGAGCGGTCGGCGGGACGGTTTCTACAAGGTTGACCCCGGCACACGAACAGTGATGGTTTTTTTGCCGGAAGACGATCAAAAAAAAATTGCATCCATGATGGAATCGGTGACCAAATTTGCCGAAGCTTCGGGCAAATTGTCGATCAAAAGGTATGATCTCGACCGCGGTGCGTTATATATTTATATTCCCGTTTTGCAGGAGATTGTTCCTACGGCGAAGATCACGGAAGGCTCCGGTTCCGAAATCATCGTCTATGCTTCCGAGGGAGACCACAAGATCATCGAAAAGTACGTTGACGAAATGAACGTGTTCACAAGACCCGGCTCGCAATGGTCTTATAATGTTCTGACGATCCCGGACGGATCGAACATCCCCAGAGATTCTATTATCCGCCAGATATACAACCGTTTTAACGCCAGCGTACAAAGCGGGCCTTTGCCGAACCAGATTATTTTTTGGGGACGAAACAGTGACGTTCCCAGAGTGAAACAATTTTTCGATGAACTGACGGCGGAGCAGTCGGAATTGACCAAGGCCACGGCGAAAATCTATACGCTGAAATATATCAGTGTGGCCAACGCGATCAAATGGTTGAAGCCCATTATCCCCAATGCGCAATATGAGATTCAAAGCACGATGTCGCCGGATTATGCGGAGTTGATGTGGCTTGGTCGAATGTTTGGCATTGAAGTTCCCATGCCCCGGCAGGAACCCGATGATCCCACGTCGCAAATGATGACGATCATCGCCATGCCGCTTGACCACGATTTGATCGCGGAAGCTCTGGAACTCCTCGATGTTGACTTGCCGGAGGAAATCAAGCCCGTACCGCGCGTTTACAGCTTTGTGAATTATCCGCCGCCGATGATGACCTGGTCGTTTTGGGCCTTGCAGGATGCCTTTCCTCCGCCGAAAGCATCGTTTGTTATGAACGGCGATCGCATTGCCATTCAGGCCACCGCATCCCCCAGCGTTCACAAGGAAATCCAAGATTTTATCGAGGATTTCGTGAAGCAAAAAGTGGAAGAGCAACAGGTACTCAGGGTTTACCTTTTGAAAAATTTCGTTGCCTATCGCGCGATGATGCTGTTCCAGACGTTTCATCCGTATAATTCCCGTGTCCAGTCTTTTCCCGGTGCCACACCCGACCAGCTCATTGTTTATGCCCGCCCGATTGACCATCTCAAAGTCGAAGATTTCCTCACCAAGTTGGAAACCATGACCGTGCCGGAAAGCTTGATGCAATTGAAAGCGTATCGCGTAACACTTCCCGGCTTGCCGATGGCGGCCAGTGCCCTGGAACGACGAATCACCGGCGGAATCGCCTACCCGAATTACGAGAACGGCACGATAGTCGTCTATGGTTCGGAAGACGATCACAAAATCGCGGAAGAAGTCACGAAATCCATCGGGGAATCGTTCCCTGAACATGAAACGAGAATCTTTTTCACGAAAAACATCCCCATCGGCGAGGCGTTTCAATATCTGGCTGGCCATTTTGGCTCACGAGGAATTCCGATATACATGACGTCGGACACAGGCGACTTGATTGCCCATGCAACTCCGCAAGTGCTGGATGAAATCCAAAGATCGCTTGACCTCATGGACGTGCCCAGGCCGCCGGGATCGGAAAAAATCGGGATCACTTACGACATCGGCGAAATCCATCCGATGTTCTACGAAGGGGCACTCAACGGGATGCACGCCGTTTCTCCCAACTCGCTGATTATGCCGAACGTGGAATTTGGACGATTTGTCGTTTATGCCACGCCGGTCGAACAGGCGAAAATCAAAAAGGTCGTCGATGAAATGCTGGCCAAAGACGCCGAAACGCGACCTGTGGCAGTGAATTACGAGATCAAGTTCATGTACGCCATGACCGCTTGGTCCCAGATTCTTTCGCAGGTCGCACCGATCTCGTTCCCGGCATTCAGTTCGGTTGACCCGCACAAAATCACCATTCTGGCATCTCCCGCCATCCATGAAAAACTGGACGAGGTCATTAACAAGCTGAACGAAAACGACACGAATTTTTCAGTTGCGCAACTGTACCGGTTGGAACGTATTTCTCTGTCGCAGGCTAGGTCGATGTTGAGAACACGTTTTCCCAACGCCAATTTTATTCCCGATTGGGAGACGAATACCGTCGTTGTTTCCGCCGCATCGCAAGAAGAACAGGAGAAAATTGCGGAATTGATCACCGCAATCGACAGTATCGACGCCGTGGCGAAAAATTATGTGCTCAACAGCATGACGGCTGACATCGCATGGAATTACTTTCTCGTCAGTGTTGCGCCGACGGTAAGTCCGGCGTTCAGTGCTCTTGACCCGCATAAACTGACCATTTGGGCAACGCCTGCGACGCAGCAAATCATCAAAGAGGCCATCGATAAGCTCAACGAAGACATGGGCGGCGGCAATGTGGCACGCATGTATCGCCTGAAACGGGTGCATTGGTACACGGCATATCGGGTTCTGATGTACCGCTTTCCCGGAATTACCCTGGAGCATGACGAAATGTCCAATTCCCTGGTCGCGCATGGAACGCCGGCGGTGCATAAAATCATTGAGAACATGATTGAAGAAATGGACAAATTCGACGACGCCGTGCCGGAAAATTACGTGCTCAACAGCATGATGGCCGTGACGGCATGGAACTTCTTTCTCGCCAGTGTCGCACCCGAAGCAACCCCGGCGTTTAGCTACCTTGACCCTTATAAGCTGACCATCTGGGCGGAGCCGGCCACGCAAGCCCGAATCGAGGAAGCCATCGACAAGCTCAATGAAAAAATGGATCGCGGAATTGAAGCGAAAATGTATCGCTTTCAGCGTGTGCGATGGTCAACGGCACACCAGATACTGACAACCCGATTCCCGGGAATGTACATGGATTATGACGATCTGTCCAATTCCGTGGTCGCGCACGGAACTCCGGCGGAACACGAAATCATTGAGCAAATGGTCGCCGAGATGAACCGATTCGACCCGGAATCGCAACCAAGCGTCCGAATACACAGTACCGGCTCGGTCTATCTCTATGAACTGTTGTACGCGCTGCAACAGTTTTATCGCGACGCCGGCATGTCGGGACAGTATTTCGACGCAAGGGCCGATTCGAGCGGTCGGAATCTCATCGTGACGGCATCGCCGCAACTTCATGAACAAGTCGCGTCGCTCATTAAGCAAATCGCCGACGGCGGATTGAAAGACCCGTCCGTCAAGCTGGTCATTTACGACATGGACAAACTCAATGTCGCGCTAGTTCGATATGCCATGTCTGTGTTTTTCTATTACGAAGGCGTGGGGGTCACTCCCATCTTTGATGCGATGAATGAAAGGATGATGGTTTTGGCCAGGCCGCAGGATCATGACGTGATCCGCCAGATTATCGATTCATTCCGGGTTGAAGAACGCGAGTTTGTTATTTTCGCGCTGCGTGAGCTTGACCCGCAAACGGTCATCACATTGGTCGGTCAACTCTTTATTGAGGAACCCTACACCAAGCAACCGTCCGTTTATCCGGATTACTATTCCGACTTGCTTTACATCCGCGCAACGAAAGCTCAACTTGCGAAAATCCGCGATGTGCTGGCACAGTTCGGCGAAACCAGCGTGATGGAGCCGACGGTCACACCGGTGGTCTATCACACGCCTGATCCCGGCACGGGCACAGGTCAAACCGTTACACCGCCGCCACGTCCAACGGTCTCCGGGGCTGGTTCCATTCGCATCCTTCAAGGCGATACCAATGCATTGTTGGAGCAATTACAAAAACTCGCGCCGCAGATCAATCCGAACAATTTGCTCAAGGTTGTTCCGCCGGTTACAGGGGACAGGGAGCAGGGGGTAGGGAGCAGGGAGCAGCCGGAACCTGAAACGCAGCCGAAAGCACCAACGTCCGGTTATTTTGCTCCCGAAGGCATGACGGGTACGAACGGCCCGCGTATGCAAGAAACAACAGCCGGGAACGCCGTGAGTGAAACGAACGGAGTGACCGGAAAGAGCGGTATGTACACGATTGAGTTGGACGAAGAGTTACTCTCGCGCGTCACCGTGTTACCGCAATGGGATGCCATCACCTTCGTGTCCTACGCCGAACCCATCTCGGAAATGCAGGAAGTGCCGTCGTTAGGGGCGAGTGGCGAGGGGCAAGTGGCCGGTAAGCAGGAAACTGTGCCTGTTGACGAACCGGCTGCCCCACAGGATGATACGGCGGTGTATGTGATCGTCAACGACGACGGCACGCTTTCGCTCGTCTCGAACGACACGACGGCACTCGACCGACTCACGGCGGCACTGGCTACTACGGCCACACAGACCACACATCAGCCGTCGCAACCCAAAGTTGACGAGACCGCCAAGTTCAACCGCGTGATTTACGAAGCCCGCGATTACACGGAATATTCAGTTCGCTATCTCAGTCCAACCGTCTTACAAGATCGCCTACAACTGCGCATGAATTCGCGATTTCCCAATCGTTCGCCGGCGAACATGTATCAACAAGGACGACGCGGCGGAGGTGGGTACGATCCCACCGGCTATGGCTATGCCACATCGGGACGTCCGCCCATGCCGTTGCTGACTCCACACAATGAAACCAACTCGATCATCGTGACCGGTTCCCGACGCGACCGGGCCATCGTTGGGGAATTGATTGAACAACTGGACATTCCCGATGAGATTTATCCACCGAAACGTGTGGTGATAAAAAACACAGACCCCATGAAAGTTTATCAGGAATTGAATAGAGTTTACGGGTATCGCATTCGAAATACCCGGTTGCCGAATGGAAGAGTCCCGACCGTCGATGTTGAGCTGTCAACCAACTGCATCGTGATCCAAGCTCCCGAGGAGATGGCCAAGGAAATTGCCCAATATATTACTGAGACGGACACAAAAATCAAGGAAAACCCGGTCAAGAAAATTCAGGTCTTTAAGCTGAACAAGATCAATGCCGGCGTTGTTGACATGGCACTCCAGGAATTATACAAAAACCAGAGTCAATTGAACAACAACATGATGAACATGTATCCGCAGGCAGGCTACGGCTACGGCGGCTATGGCGGTTACGGCACAACCGGAGGATATGGGGGTTACGGAAGTGGATTTGGCATATCCCCCTATCCGGGAAACTATGGTCGTTATCCGTGGTAAAAACCATCAGAGCCGCGCACGTAGTAAGCGGTCGAATTTGTTCGCCGCGTCACCCTGTGACGCGCAGTATTTTGCAGCACCTACTCTCTCTCATGTTTCAGCAAACCGAGGCACTTGTATTACGGACGGTCGATTTCAGTGAGTCGAGCCTCGTTTTGACTCTTTTTTCGCGGAATTTCGGTAAAATACAGGCTTTGGCGAAAGGTGGCCGACGACTCAAGAACCCGTTCGAATCTGCTCTTGACTTGATGACGCATATTTTGGTAACCTTCATCCCAAAACGGGGTGATGCACTCGATTTGCTGACCGAATCGAAACTCGTGCGGCGGTTTCGGCCCACACAAGAAAATTACGACGGTATGTACGCCGGGTTATACCTGATCGAACTGCTCAACGAAATGACCATTGAGCAGGAGCCGATGCCCGAGTTGTTTGATGCGGCAGTTGAGACATTGACGCAACTGATTACCGGAAAGTCGGTCATGCCGACCCTCATGCGTTTTGAGTGGCAACTGCTTGAACTGACCGGCCATTTTCCGTCACTCGATTATTGCGTGCATTGCGATGCGGAAATCGATCACACCGCCCGGCGTATTGCGTTCGCTCACTTGGACGGCGGTGTGGTTTGCCCGAATTGTCGCCCCGTAATGCAGCATGTGTCGATTATAAAACCGGATTTGATTGAGGCAATAAAGTTAGTGACGAGTGACGAGTGGCGAGTGACGAGTGACGAGGAATCACTCGCAACACCACAAATGCGTGCATTGCTCAACCAGTACATCAGCCACTTGATTGGCAAACGCCCGATCATGTTCGATTATTTTGAAAAAACGTAAATTCAATAGCGTCCATTGTGGTTGTATTTTTAACCACAATGGACACAAAGTTACAATCGAAAGAGACAAGGATGTCAACCATTCGATATAAAAAACACGATTTTTCAACTTCGGTTATCGTTTTTCTTGCGATTGCCTTGGTGATTACGATTCCGGTGGCGACCGTTGCACAATATTACGGCTTCGGCAATCCGGCGGCAACGGACAATACCGCAGTTCCTTCGATGGACTATCCGTCATCGTCCTATCAAACGCCCTCTTATCCGGCACCGCCGCCGAGAAGCGGGCAATATGGCGGGAATACCGTTCCGGCCACGCCGCAGCCGATCGCGTCATCCCCCATGACTCTGCCACAACCGTGGCCGGATCAGGTGACGCAACAGCCGGAGCAAACGCCGTTTCCGGTATTCACCCAACCGCAATCGTCGCAGCCGCCGCAATCCGGCGATGTCGGGATCCCGGCATATCAGACATATCAACCGACGCCTTCTGCTGTTCCGTCGAATGATTTTCCGATCACTCCCGCACCGATGAATGTTCCGGCATTTGACCCGACGGCAGGCGGAAACGTGAATTTTGACACGCCGGCGTTTCAACCGCCGGAATTGACCTCGCCGTCTTCGATATCGCAAGGTGGTGAAGAGCTGCCGTTGCTGGCATTGGGAGGAGTCGGCAACGCATACACTCCCTATAGCGGCACAGGGCAAACCGGCGGGACAGTGCCGGCGTTCCGAACGCCGGGAGCGCAGGAATCCATGACCGGCCAGGGACTGGTTGCCCGCGAACGGGAACGACGCGACGACCGGAGAAAAGCGGACCAGGAGTATATCGATACCTGGCATGACATCCGAGATTCCAAAAACACGGAAGCGTGGAAAATTCGTATGCCGCCTTATGCCGGACCGCTCGAAAACCGCGCACCGGGTGATGACGCATCGTCCATTTTGCAAGTGAATTACTTGTCGATTAAGCAGGACGATTACGAATATGATTGGGAACGGGAAGAAAAGCACTACTTCAGCTTATCGCTGCTCGACCCGACGCGATTCGGCGAACGTATGAAAGCCTGGGTCGGACTCGGCCCCAACGAGGAAAAAGCACGCAAATACATGGAAAGCGGCTTGCAACAGATGGAAAATGGCAAAAACGTCAAGGCCGCTCAGGATTTTGAATGGGCCGCTTACTATGCCCCGGAAACCGCTCTGGAAGAAGACGCCCGTTACCACGCGGCGGAATGTTATTACCGCGAAAAACGTTTCGACAAAGCGGTGAATCAATACACGAAACTGCTGGAAAACTTCCCCAGTTCGCCGTACAAGAACGAAGCAGTCCACAACATGTTTGAAATTGCGAGAACGTGGATCAAACGGGTCACGGAAGACAAAGTCAATTATGTGAACGTCACCGACCGGTCGCGTCCGACGTTTGACACCTTCGGTCATGCGGAAAGGGCATTGAAAACAATTTTCATCAATTGCCCGAACGACCACATGGCCGATGACAGCGTCTTTTTGCTGGGACACGGTTACATGCGGCTGGGACGTACACAGGGCGATGCCAGTTTCGAGCGTGCGGCGGAATACTTTAAGCAATTGCGGGATTGCTACCCGAACAGCGAATTTGTCGTCGAGGCGATGCGGCTGGAAATCATTTGCCGTGAAAAATCAGGGTTGGGTGCAGACTACGATATGCGACATGTCAATGAAGCAAGCAAAACTGCGGAACAATTGCAGCAACAGTATGGAACGCGAATGCCTTCCGATCAGCGAAATGAATTGCTGGAAATCAGTAATCGCCTGAGCGAACAAAAGGCGAAAAAGCTTTGGGTCACCGGAAAGTTCTACGATGACCGATACGACTACGGCGCGGCGCGTTTGCTCTATCAGGAACTCATCAACACCTACCCGGCATCGGATTATGCGGAAAAAGCCCGAAAGCGGTATGAACAAATTCGCGATCTCCCGGCTGAACTCCCTTCCGATTGGCAGCGTATCAAATCCGTTTTCAGACTGCGGTGGGGGTAACGAATGTGTTTTCAACGGGAAAAAACGTGTTATGAGAATGGCAGCCGGAAGCGTAACGAAGTGAAGCGACCGGAAGATTCTGCGTTGCGGCCAGGCGTCATGTCCGATCCGGTCACTGCGTTAAGCGTGTTTCTTCTGCCGCAACGCAAAGTTCCCTGTTGTCATTGGCGGTTGATATTGTGTTGTGCTGTGTTGATGGGCTGTTATGGCTGTACCGGCTATCGTGTCGGGACGAGCACGCTGTACAATACCGAGATCAAGACGGTTCATGTCCCGATCTTTGAAAGCGACAGTTTCCGCCGGGACATGGGTGAACGCCTGACCGAAGCGGTCTGCAAAAAAATCGAGCAGCGAACGCCCTACAAAGTAGTGCATCGTTCCCGTTCGGCAGACAGCATTTTGACCGGACGGCTGGCTCGCGAGTCACAAAGCGTTTCGCTGGTCGATGATTACGCCGGAACACGGCAGAAAAAGGTCGAATTACTCGTCTATGTGCAATGGAAGGACCGTCGCGGGAACTCGCTGCGCACCATGAGTCCGATTACCTGGATCGACGCACCGGTTGACATCACGACGACATCGAACATGGTCGCCGAGCTGGGACATTCCTACGCAACCGCCTCCCAGGACGCCATCAACCAAATGGCCGACCAAATCGTCGATATGATGCAAATGCCCTGGTGACGGCGAGTGTGGTGAGTGCTTTTCACAGATAGGGTGATGCCAACTGGAAGTACCTCTCTTTTTCGATAACGTATTTCCGTTATACTGGATGGCATTCGTACATCGAAACAGGTCATCATTGTTAGACTCGCTGCAAACATGGATACATTGCGTCAAAAGATCGTCAAACAATCGCAAATCGTTGTCGTCAAGGTCGGCACCAATGTCTTGACGCACGAAAACGGACTGTTGAACATCAACCGTATCGAATGTCTGGTCGATGACCTGCTTTCGGTCATCGCGTTGGGAAAAAAGGTATTGCTCGTCAGTTCCGGCGCAGTTGGGGCGGGCATGGGACGGCTCGAACTGTCAAAACGCCCGACGAGCAACCCGCAATTACAGGCGATTGCCGCGATCGGGCAGAGCAAGCTGATGGAAGCCTACGAGGAACTGCTGACCCGATCGAACGCGATTTCCGCCCAAGTGCTGCTGACAGCCGACGATCTGTCGAATCGCCGACGTTATCTCAACACGTACAACACGCTGCGTTCGATTCTCGATTACGGCGCCATTCCCATCATCAACGAAAACGACACCGTCAGTGTCAAGGAACTGCACTCGACTTTTGGCGACAACGACCGTCTCGCGGCTTTGGTGGCCAACTTGTTCGAGCGGCCGCTCCTCATCTTGCTGACCGATGTAAACGGCCTGTACGATGGTGACCCGGCGTTGAAAAGCTCGACACTCATCCCCGTGGTCGAAAAATGGTCGCCTTCTCTGATAACAATGGTTGCGGAGAAGAAATCGACGCGAAGCAAAGGCGGCATGTCGAGCAAACTGTACGCCGCGCGCATGACGACCAACTCCGGCGGGAACGTTATCATTGCCAACGGCGAAACGCCCGGGACGCTGACCGATATTTTCAACGGTGACGAAATCGGCACGTTCTTCCTCGGAAGCGAAGGCAGGGTCACCGCCCGAAAACGCTGGATCGGTTACGCAGGCCAGGCCAAAGGTGCGATCATTGTCGATGACGGTGCCGCAAATGCGCTGCTGACGAAGCGCAAAAGTCTGCTGCCCATCGGAGTGGTCAAGTGTGAAGGAGCGTTTAACAAAGGCGACATCGTGGCGATTCGTGGCACACAAGGTAAGGAAATTGCCCGTGGCCTGAGCAACTATTCCATGAAAGACGTGCTTCTCATTTGCGGAAAAAACACCCGTGAAATTCGCACAATTCTCGAACGTTGCCCTTACGAGGAAGTCGTCCATAGCGATAATATTCAACTCACCGAATCGTGATTGGTTGCGACGGTCACGCCTTCACCGCAGTGACGACAGCACCCATGGTGTCGGCGGGGGCGGCGTAGCGGACTTCGGTAAAACCGGATATTTCGAGGTCTTCCCGAATTTCATCGAAAGTGTAGCATAAGCCGTTTTTCGTGGCCGTGAGCATGTTGATGGCGAACATCGCGCCTTCGAAAGGTGCGGTATTGTCCGGCTGCATGACGAAATCACGCACGGCAATTTTGCCGCCGGGTTCCAGGGCACGATACACATTGGCATAAAGAGCCTGCGATTCGTCGCGGCCACACTGGTGTATGATCGCACTGACCCAGGCGAAATCGCAACCCGTCGGCAGTTCGTCCACTGTGAAATCGCCCGCCACAAATCGGATACGCGACTCAAAATCCGTAGCGGCAAAACGCCGACGGGCTTCCTCAATCGCCGGCGGACGGTCGAAAATCGTTGCCTGAGCTTGCGGCAAGCGTTTGAGCATTTCCAGCGTGTAAGTTCCCGACGCACCGCCGACATCGAGCAAGTGCTTGAAATTGAGACAACTGGCCTGATCAAGCGAATCGACCACTTCGGTCGCAAACGTAACGCCGACCGAGTGCATGGCCAGCACGAACGAACGATAATCCTCTTCGGCACCGAGAATACTTGGCCTCCGCTCTTGCGGTTCGCCTGTTTTGACCACGCGAGCCAGATCGACCCATTGCCGAAAGCAAGTCATGCGGTGGCGCAACATGGGCACAAAGGTTTTCGGATGGTCGATGTCGAGCAGTTCGTGAAACTCTTCGCGCACGCTGTAAATCGGATTGTCATCGTCCGGCGGATTGCAGGTCGCAGAAATACTGCTCCCTTTTTGCAGAATCCCCAACGCGACCAGTGCGTCGAGCAACATGATCGTCGCGCGGAGATCAATTTCCCGATATCCGGCAACACCTGTGACCG
>Ga0082212_10007315_pt1 | contig 14629 bp, 13 predicted proteins | sample TergutNt197P3_FD_71548 | JGI IMG/M metagenome (GOLD analysis project Ga0082212, IMG submission 71548) | Neocapritermes taracua P3 segment gut microbial communities from Petit-Saut dam, French Guiana - Nt197 P3 | ecosystem: Host-associated > Arthropoda: Insects > Digestive system > Gut ... | reverse complement strand
GGACAAAACTCCCGCCATCATCTAAGCACCGCCTCTTTCCACCTGTTTTACGCGTTTTTCGGTTAAATACAGCCAAGTATTCGCCCTCAAAACCCGCAAAACAGGCGAAAACAATCGGCACTTATCTAATGACGCGACTTTTGTCCAAGGCTCCTAGACAAGGTTGAATGAGCAAACTACGTGGTGGTATGAGCGATGCAAAAAACAAAAATCCTTATTGCTTTATCAGGCGACAGACTTAAGCAAGATGCTATGGAGGCAGATTATTTCATCCGGCGCCTCAACGATTGCTATCTGGACAAAGGCCACTACTTCACGCCGGCACTTGACGATACAACAAGCGACGACGCAACCCGCGAAACCGGGATCGCCGACTGCGCCCTCGCATTCTTTTTGATCGAATCCGGCGAATCAGCCCCCTTTTCAAAGGGGGCGCCGCCTTCAGGCGGCGGGAGCGGCAGCTAAGCCGTTCCCGTTTTTGTGTTTAGCGGCTATTCCCGTTTACAGCCGTTCAGAACAGCCGCAGCGTACCATACCTCATAAACGCAAATCCTATCGTCTGTAAAGCCTTTTGCCGAAAAAACATACCATATGCAGCGGTCATTTTGCCTTGTCATGCACAACATATGGTATGTTTTTCATGCTTTGAAAAATGTTTGAAAAACAGAAGCAAAAAACACGGTCAATCCTCTTTCTTTTTAGCCCTGCCCTTGTAGACGTTGTACTGGTTTTTACACCGCGCCGAACAAAAAGCGGCGTTGGGGTGTCCCGCCATGAAAACCGTTTGACAATGTTTACAGCAGCGCAGCGGCTTTTTATCGTCCGTCAACATGAAGCTGAACATCATTTGCACGCCGAGCAGTAACGAATAGAAATCCCATACGATTGTCGGCTTGTCCAGTAAGGCGATATGGTATGTCGGCGCGATACCGCCGAAAGCCGCCATCCCCTGCCTGTATAAATCGCGTGTCGTTTCGTCTATCTTGTCGTAGTCCTCATAGTAGAGGAAAGCCGTATCCCCGGTGTTGTGCGTTTCGTCCGTGTATGGGCTATACCAAAAGCTGCGGAAAAGCCATTAGATAGCAGAAAAAAGAAAAATAAAAAAAAAGACTGAACTACAGAGAAACTACAGATTAGTATGTTACAGTAATGTCGGAGGGTTTCTTTATGAATATAAAAATCTTGCTCGTCGAGGACGATGAGAATATCAACAATACGGTCAAAACCTTTTTACTTGAAGCTGGGTATAAAGTAGATGCTTGTCTTAACGGCGACGAAGCGCTTAAAAAGTTTTATGACAACGCATATCAACTGGTAATCCTCGACATCATGCTCCCCGGTATGAACGGGCACGAGCTATTGAAAGAATTTCGTAAGTTGAACAATACCCCTGTCCTGATGATGACGGCGCTGGCTGACGACGAAAACCAAATCCGCGCCTTCGACGCGGAGGCAGATGACTATGTGACCAAGCCGTTCAAAATGCAGCTTTTATTGAAACGGGTGGAAGCTCTGCTGCGGCGTAGCGGCGCGTTGTCAAAAGAAATCCGTTGTTGCAAGTTGACACTCCGGTCGGAGGACTTCCAAGCGTTTTATGACGGCGTGGACTTGTCCCTGACGTTAAAAGAGTTTGAAATCCTTATGTTGCTAATACAGAATAAAGGAAGAACCTTGTCCCATGAAACAATCCTCTCCCGCGTATGGGGATACGATTTTGACGGGGACGGGAGCGCCGTTCATACCCATATCAAAAATCTGCGGGCGAAACTGCCGGAAAATGTTATCAAAAATGTGCGTGGCGTCGGCTACCGTATTGAGGAGGGCTCGTTGTGAAAATGCGCGGTATATTTTCCAAAGTTTTCATTTATACAACAATTTTTTTAATACTACTTGTCTGCGTGACGGTGGCGTTGTTTTCGCAACAATTTATCTCATTTTACCGTGTAAGCCAGATGCAGAAGGTTAGCAGTTCCTATCAACACTTGGTTGACCAACTGCAAGGAGAAAGTGAAAGTGATTTTCCCGCATTGGCACAACGATTCTATGAAAACAACCAATCCTTTCAATTCTACATTGTGGATAGAGAAGGAAGTATTATTTATGCCACGCCTCACGCCGATACATCGGGCAATACGAGCAGCGGGAATTTGTCTGTCATAGTAAGCCTCAATAAAAATTATACCCTACGCGCCCAAAGCGATAATGACGTCCGGGCAAACTATAGTGGCCTGATTTCACAGGCACTTGTCGCGCTTGCCGCAATGCTTGCCGTCAGTATTGTCGGCGCGTTTATTTTCGCACGACAAATGACTAAACCCATAAAAAGGTTGGCCGATAACACAAGAAAAATGACAAATCTTGAGAATGTACCGCCCGCGCCAGAACGCGCGGACGAACTTGGCAATTTAGCGCGCGACGTTCATTCTATGTACGACAAGCTAAAAGATACCATTTCTAAACTGGAGGACGAAATCCTGCGGGAACGCGAAATGGAGGAAACGCAACGGTATTTTTTCTCGGCGGCATCCCATGAACTTAAAACGCCTATCGCCGCGACAAGCGTTTTGCTGGAAGGTATGATTGAAAATGTGGGCGATTATAAAGATCATCCTAAATACCTGCGGGAATGTATTAGGCTAATGGACGCGCAAACCAAAATGATATACGAAATATTAGAAATCGTCAGCTTGAACGACGGAAAGATCGTCCCTTCTCCAGAAAAGCTGGACGTCGCAAACTTGATCGCCGAACTGCTACCCGCTTTTCAAACATTGGCGGAGGCAGACGGGCAGCGTATCATGTGTAACATCCCCGAAGGAGAAACCGTCCTCGCTGATTCGAAAATGTTGAAAAAAGCACTTTCTAACGTAATATTGAACGCAGTACAGAACACTCCGAAAGGCGGCGAGATTCGGATATGGACAGAGCCGGTAGCCGATCAGTACCGTCTTTGCATTTTGAACACGGGAGCGAAGATTGAGGATGCGGTTCTGCCTAAATTGTTTGACCCGTTCTACCGAGTGGATAAGGCGAGGAATCGGAAAGATGGACGCAGCGGCTTAGGGTTGACCATCGTGCAAAAAACTCTTGACGCTATGGGCATTGATTTCTCATTGGAGAACAACCCGGCAGGCGTTCTGTTTTGGATAGACTTGCCAGAAATTTAAGTAAAATAAATTTATACACTGACCGATAGGATAAAGCTGTCGGTCTTTTTTTGTGAATTTTTTGTGTCCACAGACAAAATCCAGACAATCTACAGACAAACTACAGATTCGCCTGTTATCATATTTTTCGTTAAACCAAAACACGAGGAGGAACTGTAATGTACCTTTTTACCAACGCGATAAAAAATCTCGGGCGGAACAAGGGGCGAAATATACTGATTGCCGCCGTCACGCTGGCTATTGTTGTATCAACGGTGGTAACGCTGACAATCAATAATGCCGCGTCTAAAGTAATTGACCAAATCCGGCTTGACCTCGGTTCAAGAGTTGAAGTCAGTCAGGATTTTATGCAAATGCGTCAGAACGATATGGGTAGGGACGACGTAAGCTATATCCCCATCGAAAATTTTTATGCTTTCGCGGAATCTGAGTATCTCAGCAAGACGATATACAATGCGGATATGTACGCATGGAGCGGCTATTGGAATGTGGACGGAACGCCCAGCGGGTTTGAAAACGTATTCTGCGCCGTAAGGGACGACCCCGCCAATCCGGGAGCTACGGAACGCGGCGATGGCAGGGGCGGAACTGTGATGGACGAAACTTGTAAACTGATAGCCACGTCTGACCCGGATTTTCTTCCCGATTTCGGGACGCTTCGCAATATCGTTGACGGTAGAATGTTTGGTGGGCTTAACGAATGTATCGTTAGTGAAGACCTCGCAAATCTTAACGGGTTTTCTGTCGGAGACGTTATTGAGCTTAGAGGTTCGGTTGTGACGGATAAATACTACAAACTTACCATCGTTGGCATTTATTCCGACCAAACCGACGAATACGTCAATATGATGCTTATGTTCAACAGAGCATTATCAGAAAACCGACGAAATGAAATTATTACAAGTTTTGACACACTTGCGGCTGCCGGTTGGGAAACTAACCACGGGTTGAATATGAAGTTTTATTATTTTTTGAAAGACCCGGATAATGTAAGGTTGTTCGAGAATGAGGTAAGATCACAAGGCTTGCCAATCACCTACAATGTGTCCATAAATCAAGCGGCCTATGATAAGGTAGCCGGCCCTATGTCCGGCACGAAAAGCGCGGTCAATACTTTCATGATCGTGATTCTTATACTCGGCGCGATTGTATTGGCTCTAATATCATTTATGGCTGTCCGTGAACGGAAATATGAAGTTGGCGTCCTGCGGGCGATGGGTATGGAAAGAAGCAAGGTAGCGTTCGGCATACTCGCGGAGGCCGTGATGATTGCCGCCGTGTGCCTTGTGATTGGGCTTGGCGTGGGAATCGCAATGGCGCAACCTATCGCGGATAGTATGTTGGAGAGCAGGGTCGCCGAAGTGGAGGCCGCCCCTGAGCAAAACAAAGCTCTCTTTATTGGAGGCCAGTCACAAATAGGCGACGGAACGGACGGTTTTTCCCCGGAAAGTGAAATCCAAGTGAATTTGGGTGCGGACGTTCTTATCCAAATCATCTTAATCACACTTGCGTTGGCGGCGTTGTCTGGCGTGATTGGCGTTGTCGTTATCACTCAATACGAACCCTTGAAAATACTCAGGGAAAGAAATTAAGGAGGCCGAAAACATGAGTACACTTGCGTTACAGAATGTTTCCTATAAATATGAGGGAAGCAAAAAAGTCATTTTCAATGACGTGAATTTGCAATTTGAAGCGGGCAAGGTCTACACAATAGTGGGAAAGTCCGGCGCGGGAAAATCAACCCTGCTCTCCCTGCTGTCGGGGCTGGACGTGGCGACAAGCGGGCGGATCGACTACGGCGGTGAGAACCTCGCCGAAATCAACCGTAACCGTTACAGGGCGCAAAAAGCAGGAATCATCTTCCAGAGTTTGAATCTGCTGACCAACGCCACGGCAATCGACAATATCATTTTATCAATGAATATCAGCGGCGTTACAGGGGTGGATAAAAAAGAACGGGCGCTTGAACTGCTGAAAAAAGTGGGTATCTCGCCGGAAAAAGCAAATCGGAAAATCCTAAAACTGTCAGGCGGTGAACAACAGCGGATCGGAATCGCGCGGGCTTTGGCGCATGACCCTATACTGATAGTTGCGGACGAACCGACCGGCAATCTTGATAAAGACACCGAGGCAAAAGTCTTGAAAATCTTTGAATCTCTCGCCCATGATGAAGGAAAATGTGTGATAATCGTAACCCACTCTAAAAAGGTAACGACTATCGCGGATGAAATATGGGGATTAGACAAGGGCGTATTCCGTCAACTCTCTGTCAAAAAGAATTAGGGGGTGGACGCAGTGTATGTGATTGAACACGCGCTTTTGAATCTGGGCAAAAACAAAGGTCGGAATATCCTGTTGGGTGTGATTATACTTGCCATTATCACCGCCACGGTTATGGCGCTGGCGATTTACAATACCGCGAACGCCAGTATCGAAGAAACGAGAACGGCTTTGCAATGCGCTGTGCGTATCGCGCCGCAAAGACAAACACCGGCTGGCGGCGGCGGAATACAAGTGGGAGGCGACCAGCAGGGAGCGGCGCTTTCGTTGGAGCAATACCAATCCTATGCGGAATCCGAATATCTTGACGGCGCGGACATAAAGCCGAAAGCCGGTTCAAGCAGTATGGAGGTAGACGCCGTATATTATTTGAAGCAACCGGGTATGCTGTCCGTTTTTGAATCGGAGCTTCGGAGTAAAGGTCTGCCGGACAATTTTACCGTGAGAACGGACGAATCAAACCTTGAGCGGTTGGCCAGTTCGATAGAGAGCCTAAAAAGCCTTTCGTTTACCTTTTTAATTATTGTATTGGTGCTGGGCGCGGTCATTATGGTGTTGCTGTCGGCTATCTCTATCCGGGAACGCAAATATGAAATCGGCGTCCTGAGGGCGATGGGTATGAAAAAGAAGAAAGTCGCCCTTGGATTGTGGGTGGAAATTATCGCAATCACCTGTATTTGCTTTGTCCTCGGCATGGGCGCGGGGTCGCTGTTGTCACAACCGGTTTCCGATGCCATTATGACCGGGCAGGCGCAATCGGCGGCGGGTTCAACATCATTGGCGGATAGATTGAATGAAGCGAATGGGGTGACAGATGAAACGGCAAAAATCGACGTGTCGGTAAACGCCGTAACCGCGCTGGAGATATTCGCAATATCTATCCTGTTGGCTTCCATCGCCGGTATAATATCGGTCAGCCGAATTACAAAAAGCGAACCCATCAAGATATTGATGGAACGGAATTAGGAGGCGACGATATGAAGTGCTTAGAATTACGAGATGTTACATACCGTTACGAGGGCGGGACGGAAACCGTTTTGAAAAAAGTCAGCGCGGAGTTTGAGAGCGGTAAGGTCTACACGATCATAGGGGAATCCGGCGCGGGGAAATCCACGCTGCTTTCGCTGATTTCCGGCTTAGACACATGCAAGGACGGCGATATTTACTACAATGGGACAAACCTTCGAGGAATTGACCGGGACGAATATCGTTCTAAAAGCGTTGGGGTCATTTTTCAGAGCTACAATTTACTGCTGAACTCGACGGCGGTTTATAACATAACGCTTTCCATGAATATATCCGAGAGTGATATAAAAGAACGGTCGGCAAAAAAACAAGCTGTCTATGCTCTCTTGGATAAAGTGGGAATCGACCGGGAAACAGCCGACCGCAAAATCCTGAAGCTCTCCGGTGGCGAACAACAGCGCGTGGGTATCGCGCGGGCGTTATCTCATAATCCCGATGTGATTATTGCGGACGAACCGACCGGCAACCTCGATGCGGAAACCGAGCAGGCTGTATTGGAAATACTTTCACGATTGGCGCATGAGGACAACAAATGCGTCATCATCGTCACCCACTCCGAAAACGTGACTGCCATCGCGGACGATGTAATCGGCATACGGGCAGGGCGGTTGTTGAGCGGAAAAGAATATCACGCGCGGGCAAAGGAAGGAGCCGACAATGAATAAACGTGTTATACAACTCATACCGAGCATAATCCTGTATGTTTTCGCCGGACTGCTGGCCGTCTACGCGATATGGGCGTATTCACATTGGGTCGATATTATTTCGCAACTGCTTGACGCGGAGTATTCCAAGCTATGGCATGAAACCGTCGCCGTTGAAACAATCAAGCGGAATGTTGACGATATTCTCCGTGAGGAAACGGGAACGCCACAGCGCACACGGGCGCGAGATGTGGCGAGGTGATTCTTTTATGTTAAGGGAATAGGGAGTTCTTATCTATTCCCTTAACAGCCTTGTCCTCAGTCGAAAAAATATTTTTAAGATTTTAAGATTTTCAGCAGATTTTATGTTATACTATTATGCTGTGCATATGCACCAAAGAGAGGGAGGGGCGAACGCTATGATTTCATTTAATGGTATCAGCAAGACATATAAAGTCGCCAAGCGTAAGCCGGGATTAAAGGCGGCTTTGAAATCTATTGCCAAGCGCGATTATACATATATAGAAGCCTTAAAAAATGTTTCCTTTTCCATAGAGCGCGGCGAAATAATTGGGTATATCGGGCCAAATGGCGCAGGCAAATCGACCACTATAAAAATATTGAGCGGCATATTGGTTCCAACGAGCGGCACTTGTACCATTCTCGGACAAGTTCCTTGGAATAACCGTATTGAACACGTTAAGAATATCGGCGTTGTATTCGGTCAGCGTTCACAGTTAATGTGGGATATTCCTGTCATTGATTCTTTTGAATTGTTGCGAGATATATACAGAGTTTCCGAAGCACAATATAAAAAGAACCTTGACGAGCTTGTAGACATTTTCAATCTCGCTGACTTTATCAATACGCCAGTCCGTCAATTAAGTTTAGGACAGCGTATGCGCTGCGAAATCGCGGCTTCGTTGTTACACAGTCCGCAAATCCTTTTCCTTGACGAACCGACTATAGGATTGGATGCTGTATCAAAAGTAGCTGTCCGCAACTTCATAAAAAGAATCAACAAAGAAAACGATGTAACCGTTGTGTTGACTACACATGATATGGGCGATGTCGAAGCATTGACCGACCGAGTAATGCTAATCGGCAAGGGAGAAATATTGTATAACGGCAGTTTTAATCACATGAAAAGCAAGTATAATACCGTTAATATTCTTACAATAGATTATGATGCAAGCCAAGAATTTTTCACGCCGGAACACACGACTTTATTATCACATGAAAATGGCAGAGCTGTCTTGTCTGTTGACACAGAAAAAGCACCTGTTTCTAAGACGATTAGCTTGCTGACACAAAATCTAACGGTGTACGATATTGCCGTACAATCAAGACCAATAGAGGAAATAATCGCAGAAGTTTATAAGGAGTTTTCTATATGAAGCCCTACATTTCACTCCTGCGGGTCAGATTCCTAAACGGGTTACAATACCGAGCCGCCGCGCTCGGCGGCCTTGCCACGCAATTTTTTTGGGGAATCATGCTCGTATTTATTTACAAAGCGTTTTATGGAGATGCCGCCAGTTCAAACGGCTTTTCATTCCAAGACCTCGTAACTTTTATTTGGCTACAGCAAGCCTTTCTTTCTTTTATTTTCTTGTATGACTGGGATTCGGAAATGCTTGATATGATAACAACAGGTAGCATAAGTTATGAATTGTGCAGACCAGTACACATCTATCAAGTATGGTATGTAAAACTTTTGTCCAAGAGGTTATCAAGAGGAATATTGAGGTTCGCACCAGTTGTCCTATTAGGATTCTTAATGCCTTATCCGTATAATTTATCTTTGCCCGAAAGCCCCGTTTCTCTTTTACTGTTTATTATAACACTATTCTTGGGATTGTTTCTACTTGTCGCCATATCAATGCTGATATATATTTCTATTTTCAAAACGATGTCGCCCATCGGTTCAGTAGGCATATTTAGTATAATCGGTGAGTTTTTCGCGGGTATGACCATCCCTATACCGTTAATGCCTCCGTGGTTGCAAAAGATATGTATGGCTTTGCCCTTCCGTTGGACAGCCGATTTACCATTACGGGTTTATTCGGGTAATATAGGAACATCCGAAGCTATAACAGGAATTGCAGTTCAATCAATCTGGATTTTTATACTGGTTTTGGCGGGTGCGTTTATTATGAAACGAATTACGCGCTTGTCAGTAGTGCAAGGAGGTTGATTCTGTGAAGCTATATGCAAAATATATTTCCTTGCTCTTAAAATCTCAGCTACAGTACAAGGCATCTTTCGCTATGACTGTGATTACTCAGTTTATTCAGCCTTTTGCGCTATTTGCGGGGATATATCTTTTGTTTCAACGCTTTGGCAATATACAGGGCTGGACATTATATGAGGTTTTCATGTGTTACGCCGTTGTGGGAATCTGCTTCGCCGCTTCAACGTGTTTTGCGCGGGGGTTCGATAGTTTTGATGGCATGATAAGAACAGCATCGTTTGATAGGGTGTTGGTTCGCCCGAGAGGTACAGTCCTTCAAATATTGGGAGCAAGTTTTGATATAAAGAGAATCGGTCATTTTTTACAATCGGTTTTAGTGCTTGTTTTAGCGATAATCGGTGCGGATATATCTTGGGATTTAGCAAGGGTTGTTATGCTTATAAACATGATTTTAGGGGGTAGCGTCATATTCTCCGGCGTGTATATGCTACAAGCAGCGGCGGCTTTTTGGACAATCGAAGCCCTTGAAGTTGCAAACATTTTTACTCATGGAATCAAGGAACACGCAAGCTATCCTCTTAATATATTTCCCAAATGGATTACAATAATTTTTACTTTTATTATTCCGTTTGGTACGATTAACTACATTCCACTTCAATATTTACTCGGCAAAATAGACGGGATTGGTTGGTTATACGCTTTTATACCTTTGCTCGGTTCATTATTTATCTTCCCATGTATATTGGCTTGGAAGTTTGGAGTTCGTAAGTATTCATCGGCAGGGTCATAAAATATTTTATGAATAAAATGTAAAATTAGACAAACCTCCTTGACAAATGTTGTCTGAGCAGACTGCAAACGGAAAACTCACGACCCGCCAAGCCGAAGGCTACCGGCTGATAGAGCGCGGCCTGCTTAACGAGGCCCGCACCGTACTTGATTTCGACGCGATCATCAGCGAGAGCCGCCACCATGAGGAGCTGGCGGAACAAGCCGCGAAACGCGCGCAGGACTCCGTGAACGAACTGATGCAGCTCAAAGACGTCAACGCGACCCTGCTTGACTGGGACGCCGTCGACGCCTGTTATAAAGAAGCGGTGCGGCTGGAGGAGAAGTACGATCTCCCACTGAAGGCGGCAATAAACCTGGATCCTGCGGAAACTGACTATTTAAGCTTTCTGATTTACCAATACCGCCATAGCGAAGCAATGGAAATTGGTGAAAGACTGATTAAGCATTTCGAAATGCCTGGTTCCGGCGTAGCAGATGAATACAGGTCGCTGCTGTGTAATTATCTTGGCATAGTATATTATGAGACACATCGAATCCCGGAATCAGAAAATATGCTCAGACGTGCGCTTTCCATAAGGAAAGCAAGGACTGACGGAGACCCGGACGCAATAGCAAAGGATATTGCCATCGTGTATAACAACCTCGGCAATATGTATAATACAGCGCAGCGATATGAAGAAGCGATCCAAGCCCATGAAGCCGCATTGGAGATACGGAAAAGGCTGGTTGAAAGCAACCCGGACGCCTTCACCGAGTATCTGGCGTATACCTATACAAATCTGGGCGATGTGTATAATGAGACTAAGAGGTATGATGAAGCTGTAGGCCTTATGCTTCTCGCGAAAGACATATTCAAAGAGCTGGCTGTAATAAAGCCTGTGCCGCATTTGGAGTTCTTGGCGGATTGTTATTGCAACCTTGGCATCTCATACACAAGGTCATGCCGCTTTGCCGAAGCGGAAAAGCAGCTTGGTTTGGCTCTGGAAATACAAAAGGAACAAGCTGAAAACGACCCTGGGATTTATGAGCCGAGGGTTGCAAAGACCTACAGCGATTTTGGGCGACTGTATATTTCCGCAAAACGATATGCCGATGCGGAGGAGAGCTATAATATCGCGCTTAAGATGCTCAAAAGACTAGCCGAACGCACACCCGATGCGTTTGAAACGGAACTCGCGAGATACTTTATGGACCTTAGTGAGCTATATAGTGAGGTTGAGCGTTTCCCCGAAGCCGAAAACGCGTTAAGTAATGCAATTACGCTATACAGCAAATACGCGCAGGAGAACCCTTCGTGCGCTGAAAAAGCCGCCGACGCCACTAAAGCGCTCGACAGCATGAAAGAAGCGCAGCGACTATCACGTGGAGCAAGCGATATGCTGACGCAGGAGGAAAAGGAAGTAGCCTTGCTACTGACTGAGGGAATGACCAGGCGCGATATTGCCAGAAAGTTACACATTGACGTCTCTGATGTTGCTGAACATGAAAAATCCGTCAAGAAAAAGTTGAATCTCATGGGGACGCCCGACCCGGTTATTGCGGCTATCGTCACTGAGTATAAGCTTACAAAAAGGGAAACTGAAGTATTATACTGTTTTCGGCGAATTACAGGCATCGATGAAATCGCCGCAGAATTGTTTTTGTCTGAGGAAACGGTTAGGGGGCACGTAAGAAATCTGCTTTATAAACTTCCCGTTACAAGACGGGAGAAAATACCGGAATGGCTGGCGACGTATCAAAGCGGTCATTGATATAGGAGCCTTGGCATAGCTCATAACTGAATACAATAGGGAAAGTGGTGGGTTTTTGCGACAAAATCAACCATTATTCTTGCCAAATGGTGGGTTTTTGCGACAAAATCAACCGTGACTTTTCCGATTTGGGCTGATAAAGTCTTATGAAAGCAGTAACTTGAAAGGAACACGATACTATGAAAAAGAGAATCCTGCCCCTTGCGCTCGCGCTGGTTGTTGCCCTCGGGGTCTCCGCGTTCCCCGCGTTCCCCGCAACCCCCGCGCTCGCAGCGGCTCCGCTCTCCGCGAGACCCACATCTTCGACCGTGCTCGTCGACGGTGAAAACGTTGCCTTTGACGCATACAACATCAACGACAACAACTATTTCAAACTCCGGGATTTGGCATTCACGCTTAACGGGACGGTCAAGCAGTTCGCGGTCGGCTGGGACGGTGAGAACAATGCAATTTCACTTACGAGCGGACAGGGGTACGCGCCGGACGGTAGCGAAATGAAAAGCAAAGGCGCCGGGAACAAAACGCCTTCGCCGACGACGTCGAAGATCTACCTTGACGGGAAAGACGTACAGTTTACGGCTTACAACATCGAAGGCAATAATTACTTCAAACTCCGCGATATTGGGGAAGCATTCAACTTTGGCGTGACATGGGACGGCGCGAGGAACACGATAGTCATTGACACAAGCATTGGCTACACCCCTGAGGGCAGCGCAGCGTCGGAGACGCAACCGAGTGCATTAAGTGATTTAGGTAAAAAACTTGTTGGCATGTGGGACGCTACTATTCAAGCATATGACGAAGATGGAGATGTTTATGGGGATGGAAGTTTCTATTTAGAATTAAAAGGTGACGGTACTTTCAAGCAACTAAAAGTCGGCCAGGCACAGGCACTTGCTGAATATCGTTCAGGCGTTATGGCTCTTACTTATGGTAACTGGCATGAATCCGGCGGCAGTATTTATTTCACCAACTGCCAATTTACTTCTTGGGACGCATATCAAGAGGAGTATGAGAAAGACGGATTCACTCCAGTAAATATGCAACCCTGGAAAAGTTATAATGATTTCATCGCAAAAAGTATTATACATTACCCTGAAGGCACGGCGCCTTTTACCATTGAAGAAGGATTTACGTCGGACGAGTGGGGAGGTATGGTAATTGCGCCTAAATTACACAGACGTATAAAGATGCCGCCGGGCAGTATAGACATAGCATTTGACAGTAGATTTGTGCCATAAACTTCTGTTTTGGGGAAAGCGGACGGTTCTTCAAGGGAAAGCAATGGCACGGTTCATTTGCTTGACATAGGAACGCAGAATGTGTGCGTGGGGGTGCGTGAATATGCCCAGAGCAGCAAGAAAAAAGAGTTCAAAAGGAATCTATATCTGAAATCTTTAAAGCAGATTAACCGTCCTGGCCTTGCTTGTTTCACATGGTCAATGTTCTGTGCAATATCAACTGACTGGTCGTGAAACACGAGCGTAACGATATAGTAGGGCGAGTAGTGCATGTACGGACCAAAAACACCACTATCATCAATAAAGCAGCTCAATTCTTTCACATAATCACCACGTTGTACGAAAAATGGCGGGGTAACTCCCCGCCGTGGTAGGACCCGCTTAACCGTGCCCCAGCAATGGTTAACCATCGCCTGTTACGATTATCATAGTCATGTCAATATAATATGTCAAGAAATATTCTGAGTTTTCAAGGTTATTGTAACCGCTGTCGTTACCGGCTATGAGAACCTGCAGAGCCTGAAGTAGAAGTATTATCAAACACAATAGGGAAAATGGTTGATTTTTGCGACAAAATCAACCACTATGTTTGCCAAATGGTGGGTTTTTGCGACAAAATCAACCGTGACTTTTCCAATTTTGGCTGATAAAGTCTTATGAAAGCAGTAACTTGAAAGGAGCACATCACTATGAAAAAAAGAATCTTGACCCTCGCGATGGCGCTGGTTATTGTACTCGGTATCTCCGCGATCCCCGCGTTCGCGGCAGCTCCGCTCTCCGCGAGGCCCACGGCTTCGACCGTGCTTGTCAACGGTGAAAACGTCGCCTTTGACGCGTACAACATCAACGACAACAACTATTTCAAGCTCCGGGATCTGGCATTCACGCTCAACGGGACGATCAAGCAGTTCGCCGTCGGGTGGGACGGCGATAACAATGCAATATCACTCACGAGCGGACAGGGGTATGCGCCGGACGGTAGCGAAATGAAAAGCAAAGGCGCAGGGAACAAGACGCCTTCTCCGACGACGTCGAAGATCTACCTTGACGGGAAAGACGTACAGTTCACTGCTTACAACATCGAGGGCAACAATTACTTCAAACTCCGCGATATAGGGGAAGCGTTCGACTTCGGCGTGACATGGGACGGCGCGAGGAACACGATAGTCATTGACACAAGCATTGGCTACACCCCGGAGGGCAGCGCAGTGTCGGAGACGCAACCGGAGACTACACCGGAGACGACACCGAGCGGAGGGCTGAATGCTGAAGAACAAGAGTTGGTTGGTACTTGGCAAGGCGCTTTCAGAGGTTTCAGTATGTATTACGAGTTTAGGGCTGATGGCACTTACTCGTTTGTTTTGCAGCAAGAAAATTCTTTGCTTTTGGCTTTGTGGAGCGATGGAAATTTTAGTGTTTGGGTAGGTAATTGGAGTAGAACTGGAAATGATGTTTACTTATCACAGAATAGGCGCACAGAATGGACAGGACGTTATGATTGTTTTGAATCGTGGGCAACTATTGGTACAGAGAG
>Ga0082212_10007314_pt1 | contig 14631 bp, 5 predicted proteins | sample TergutNt197P3_FD_71548 | JGI IMG/M metagenome (GOLD analysis project Ga0082212, IMG submission 71548) | Neocapritermes taracua P3 segment gut microbial communities from Petit-Saut dam, French Guiana - Nt197 P3 | ecosystem: Host-associated > Arthropoda: Insects > Digestive system > Gut ... | reverse complement strand
ATTCCCATATATTCAAAAAGATCCATTTGTCTGACGGTCGGTTTTGGTTTGACTTTTTCTAAATATTTGTCCCATTTGTCAAGTGTTACGCGCAACCGGAATTCATCGTTTAAAGAATTTATTTCCTGTTGCAAAGTCAGTGCGGGAAATTTGATTGCTATTTTATAGATATCAATGCGCATCAATACATCTTTTGTAAATGTTCTTTTGGCATCGGAAAAAGTGATTGACCGTAAAAACTTTTGTGACTTTTCGCTATTCAACAGTATGGTTGTGTATGCGGCAAACTCAATGTTGTCGAAGCCCAACAAATAACAGGTATCGTCAAGCATTACGGGTTTGCCTTCAAATGGCAGGATCAAACTGAAGGTGAATGTTTTGTAAAGTCCGGAAATCGCAACTTTATAGGGAGAAAAGGAATAGTCGCCGACGCCAAAAATCGAGAAATCCGGCTTGTTGTCGTAGATACTTGATTTTCTGCGGTCAAAATATAACTTGTGTGAATGCAGATATGCAAACGTTTGCGGAAACTTTTGCTTGATGTACGACGTATCCTGCCCGACTTTTTGCTGTGTAACGACCGTAAACTTTCTCGGTTTATTGATTACCTTTTGCTTTAAGTCCGAACTTTTTAGCACGCCAAAAACCAGGTCTTCTTCAAGGGTGACATCTTCAGTTATGCCATTTATGAAATGTCCGTTTATTCGTTCCAATTCCATGATCGAGGCGAGGTCATGCTTAATACCCTGTCGCCATTCGAATGGACATACCCCGTCAATATCCTGGCTGCGATAATAAAAATCCGCGTTAGACACAAATTTGTCATTGACCCAACCGAACTGACGGACAGGTTTTTCGGGATTGTAAAAGTCAAACTCGTTACAAGTGTATTCAGGCGTGGCATTTATCGTGCAATAAAGCAACGCGGCATCTACCGACACGTCAAATTCCTTTTTGCTGTCAATCGTTAATTTCTCAATGTGTGAAATCCTGTATTTCCTGCGGTATTGGTCAAACACAATATTTTTGATCACGGAATTTTTAACGAGGAAAGCGATATGTCCATTTGAATTTTGAAAAGCATCCAGCATCATCATGGTAATGTATTCGCCAATATCAAAATTTCCCTTACCGGTCATGGCGTCGAAACCGTTGTGTTTTTTGAAGTTTGATTTGGGCGGTAGATTATTTGATTCTAAACAGCCAAGTTTGGCATTTGTTACCCAGGGCGGATTTCCTAATACCAGCATTTCATTTTCCGCAAAAGAACTGAAATCGAAGTCGAAAACATTGCAATGAAATATTTCAATCACCGGTTTTGCTTCGGTTGGGTTGGAAATATAAAAATCGATAATATTGAATTTCGTTTCCCAGCAATAGGGTTTGTAAATTTCAACGCCGATCACACGGTTGAGGCGCTTGAAACGGGATAGCACGGCAACGATAAAGTTACCTTTTCCGCAAGTAGGCTCAATAACAATATGCGGGTCAATCTTCTTATTATCAACCAAAAGGCTTGCTACCGATTTTGCTAAATTCAAATTCGTCTGAAAATCACCGTATTCAGACCTGTCCGGTTCTGAAACTTTATGCTCGTAAACAGCAACCGTTATTTTAAAATGCACATATTCATCCTGACTGCCAAAGAAATTTTTGATGCCGAATGAATCCGCAATCGCTGTATTGGCTGTTTCAAAATGAGTTATTAAACGTATTTTTTCATTAAGACAGTCCATAACTTGATAGGAAATATTTGCTTCAAATACTTTCATCACGCTTTCTTTTTGCCGACAATTTGCGTAATCCCTATAATTTTTTCGTCCAAATCAACTATACGCTGGTATTGTAATCGCCATTGTAAAGCATTGGAGATTGTAAGATAACCCTGCTTGGGCGGGCTTGACAATATTTGCCCGGCTAATTTTGAAAGTGCGATTTCGTCTGCAGGTAAATTTTTGTCAGTCAGATATGCAATTATATCGGCTTCATTTGCCTTGTCTTTTACCATTTCCCGCAAACGGAATGTGGTGGTGTAGTCAGCTGTTCTCTCTTTTTCGATAAACGAACAACTTACGAAATTTAAAGTGGCAGTTTGGGTTTCGGGGTTATCTACTTTGTCATAAACAAAAACCAGAATGTTGTACCCAAGTCCGAAAATTTTCTGTCTTGCATTTTTAAAAGGACAAGATGATTGAGGTTGCTTAACGGAAGTTACTTTGATGTCTGTTTGTATATCTTCAGAGGGTAAATCAATACCGCTTGCAGATGAGCCGATTAATAGAGAATATTTTTCACCCAGCTGCTTTTTGAATTTATGCTCAATATGAGTTCCAACTGCTTTTCCATCGGTTACTCCGTAAAGTTCCCTGTTTTTATGCTTCGACTCTGACAAGCAAAAAATGCGTGCTTCATCAATCAATTTTTCTATTATCAACTTCTCTTTCATGTCAATTGCAAATTTCGTTGCAAAGTAAAGCAATTTCTTTGAAATAGAAAAAGTTATTATGAAAAATAGTTTAATGTAGTGTCATTATAAAGCAAATATGAAGTGTTCGCTCTCTCGTCATTGCGTCCTGAACTTGTTTCAGGATCAACCCGCAATCTCTTATTCCGCATCAAGTGCGGAATGACGGTTCAGCATGACGCCGAGAGTTGTCATTTCCGGCTGTTTGACGGCACATCATCCCCATTCCATGACGGAGTGCGACAATTTGAATTGAAGATCGGCCATAGCCAACTCCAGCCTGCTTTACCTGTATTTTTCGCTCGGATTTATGATTTGGCATATTTTACCGTATACCAAATCGTAAAAAAATGAAAGATTTTCTTGATTTTTCACCATATTTGTTTGTTTTTTAATTACTTTTGGCGCGAAAAAAGAATCAAATCAGGAAATAAACGCAAGTGACAACGAAAAAAACAAAAAAGTATATCGTATGAACCTTAAAAGTAATCAATTCACGGGAAGATGCAGACGGGCTTTGATTTTCGTCGCCCTCATGATGCTTTCAGGCGCGGCAGCCATGGCGCAAAGCATTACCGCTCCGGTAGCTACTACGCCGCAAAGATTTTGTAACGGCGCTACTGTTGCCAATCTTTCGGCGCAAGGCGCAAATATCAAATGGTATGATGCAGCGACGGGCGGAAACGAATACCTGCCTGCCGATGTATTGGTAAATGGATCGATCTATTACGCTGCTCAAAGTTCAGGCAGTAACGAAAGCGCTGTCCGAACGGCTGTTACCGTCATCCTGCAAAGCAATGTGATATTGGGTGCGCCAAACATACCGAGTCCGCAAGCCCTGTGTGCTCCGGCAACTCTGGAGGATGTACTCATCCCGAGCGAAATCAATCCGAATAATATACGGTGGTATGATGCTGCTACCGGTGGAAATCTCTTGCCGGCAACTACTCCTATTCCTAACCCTGCAGGTGGTACTTATTATGCTGCCTTAACAGCCGGCGGCGCTTGCGAAAGCGCAACCCGCACGCCTGTCAGTATCAATGTAACTACATCTACGCCGTCTAATCCGACGATTACTCCTTCCATGCAATCTTTCTGCACAGGATCGACCATTGCAAACATCGCCGTTCCAAACAACCGGATTCTATGGTATGACGCTGATGTTCTGGGCGGCGCTCTCCTGCCTGAAAGCACGATATTAACCCCCGGCGTTTATTATGCCGCCATGTCAGCCGGAAGTTGCATTAGTAGTACCCGTACACCGGTTACTATTCAGATCAATAATACCACATTGCCTGCTCCAACCGGTCCGGCCGCTCAATCAATATGCGGCGGCGGCACGCTGGCTGACCTGCAGGTAACCGGCAGCCATATTATATGGTATTCAGCCGCAAATATAGTGTTACCATCAAACACGCCATTGGTAGATGGAACTACCTACTATGCCGTTCAAAGCACAGGCAACTGCGAAAGCGCAGCTCGTCTGGATATTACCGTAACTATAAACGAAAGATTGAATCCTCCGGCTGCAACCACGCCGCAAACGCTTTGCCCGGGCGCTACCGTATCCAACCTTGCGGCTAAAGGTCTGGGCATTAAATGGTATGACGCCGCTAACAATCTCCTGGCAGCGACAGACCCCTTGGTTGACGGAGAAACATACTTTGCCACCCAAAGCGCCGTCGGCAGCTGCGAAAGTTCATCCCGCACGGCGGTGACCGTTATCCTCAAAGCGATGGAATTACCGGCTCCGGCAATTATTCCCAACCCGCAAAATCTTTGCGAACCGGCTACAGTAGCCGATATTATCATACCGACAGGTATAAATAATGTAGTATGGTACAATGCAAGCAATGTTGAATTATCGTCGACCGATCCGTTGACCTCCGGCACCCGTACCTACTATGCCGCCATCAGAGTCGGCAGTTGCGAAAGCGCAACCCGCACGGCAGTCGTTTTCAACATCGTTTCTTCGCACGTACCGGGAGCTCCATCGCCAATAGGCTCTCCACAGAACTTCTGTCCGGGAGCTACGGTGGCTGATATCGTGGTACCAAACAACCAGGTAGTCATTTTTGAAACTTCTACAAGCCCAAGTCCATTAGCGCCGGAAACTGTACTGACCACCGGTACTTACCATGCGAAACAAATAGCAGGTACCTGTGAAAGTATCGGACGTACTCCAATCACTGTCAATGTCGGAACGCCAAGCGCTCCGGAAGCGCCGTCGCCACAGACCTTCTGCCTCAGCGGAACGGTCGCCAACCTGGCGGTAACCGGCGCAGGAGTGGCATGGTACGCGTCTAATACCGATGTTTCGCCGTTGGCATTGAATACGCCGTTGGCGACAGGCGAATACTTTGCAGGGTCGGGCGTTTGCGACGGCCCGCGTACAAAAGTGGATGTGACCGTATTGGCCGACGGTTTACTCCCTCCATCTGCCACGACTCCGCAAACATTCTGCACCGGCGCCGTTGTATCCAAATTGCAGGTTAAAGGTACCGGCGTCAAATGGTATACACAACCAACAGGCGGAACACCGTTGCTAAACAGCGATGCATTGACTTCGGCCATTTACTATGCCGCGCAAAGCACGGATTTATGCGAGAGCGTTATGCGCACGGCTGTAAACGTAGTTATCGACAACACATTGGTATTGGATCCTCCGGATATCACTTCTCCGCAACGCATGTGTCAAATAGCGACATTGGCGGATGTAGCTATCCCTGTCGGCGTCAATCCTGCCAATATCAAATGGTATGCGGCAGCAGCAGGCGGCTCTTCATTGGATCCGGCTACTATTCTCTCTGTCAGCGGAACCTATTATGCCGCCACAACGGCAGGCAATTGCGAAAGCGCAGAACGTACGGCTGTGGCTATCACCATAGGACCGACTCCTCCGGAAGTTCCGCTGATTGTATCGCCTCAAAATTTCTGTCCGGGCGCTTTGATTAGCAATATCAATGTGCCAAACAATCAAATAAGATGGTATGCCGCATTGAACGGCGGTTCTCAATTACCATCCAATACTGTTTTATTAACCGGTACTTATTATGCCACTCAAGGCGCCGGCGGCTGTGAAAGCAGTCCCCGCTTGCCCGTACAGATTGTTATCGGAGCCTCCATGGGTGCGCCTGACGTTACAAGCCCGCAAATGCTGCCGTATGGCAATACCATCTTCGATCTGGCGGCAACTGGCGTCGGTCTTGTATGGTATGAGAAAAACAGCAACACGCCGTTGGCATTAACCCATCTATTGGAAAGCAAGCTATATGAAGCGGTGCAGACTTCGGGCAGTTGTTCGGGCGACCGTGCGGAAGTGAGCGTAACGCTCCTGTATACCGCTTACGGCTTAATCTTTGATGTGACAACCGGCCTTTTCCATATTGATATTGCAGGCGATGGCGACCCGACAAACGCTGTCAACATTGTCTACACCGGACAGTCCGGCCAATGGTCGTTCAGTAACAATACCCTCTACCTGAATGGCTTTCTATGGGAAACGTCTGCGCCGAGAGCGCTGACCGTCGCGGGCGGCAACCTGAACATTGACCTCACGGGAACAAACACGTTCAAATCGACCTTGAACGGCCCTGCTACAAAAGACCTTGCGGGCATTTATGCTGCCGGTCTTACGCTGACCGTCGGCGGCAGCGGCGCGCTGGAGGCCATTGGCGGAAGTACAACATCGAGTTTTGACAGTTACGGAATTTTTGGAGACGTCATCATAACCGACGGCGCTGTTACGGCGCAGGGCGAAACGCAGGCATTCTTTCCGGATGTCACCCCGCCTGCCGCATACGACTATTGGACAAGTACCACAGCTGCAGATCCGGGCGGCGCCGGAACAACCGTTCCCGGCGGCGCTGCATTTGACAATACTGCCGGCGTCTATCTGTTTGTCAAAATCGAAGCGCAGTCTCCCATTGTCATCAGCGTAACACCCCCCGGCATCGACGGCCCCGTTTCGATGACACTGACCGCCGGCTACGCGGCCACCTCCACCGGCGTTTACACGACTACCGGACTTCCGGCGCCCGTTGTCACAAAGACAGGCGGCGACGCGGCCATCACCTGGAACAATACAACGCAAAAGTTGGATATTGCCGCCGGACTTGCTCCCGGAATCTATACCGTCGTGCTTACTGCAAGCAACGGCGTTTCGCCCGACGCAACCATCACATTCACGCTGACGGTACTGCCCGTTTATTACGTGACCTATCATGCCAATGGCGGTACCGGTATGCAGACAGACCCTGACAGTCCGTATCTTTCAGGCATTGTGGTTACGGTTTTAGATACGGGAACCATCATTCGTCCGCACTACGTTTTCACCTGCTGGAATACCAGGCCTGACGGTCTTGGCGTTTCCTACCTGCCGGGCGACGACTTCACCATCACCGGCGACGTCGCGCTCTATGCGCAGTGGAAGGAATATCCCTACATTGACCCGATCATACAGCGGTCGATCACCATCGCCCCGTCGCTTTACGGTCGGGTGGTTTCTGACAGGCAGTATGCCGCGACACGCGAAACCGTGACGCTGACCATCCTGCCGGAATCGGGTTATTTGCAGGATTCCATTACGGTGCATAACTATTTTTCCGAGACGACAACCGTTCCTCTTACGGGCGACGGCGATATGCGCATGTTCTTGATGCCACCCTATCAGGTAATCGTCAGGGCGACATTCAAACTGTATACCCAAACAGGCGCAGTAGAGACGCGGCGCGCCGCGTCTCTACGGGCGTACGCGCGTGACGGGATGTTGCATGTAAGCGGCCTCGCGGCGGACGAGCCTTGGCGGGTGTTTAATATACTCGGCGCGATTGTATATCAGGGCGTTGCCGTCGACGAAACAGCCAAAATCCCGTTGCCCGCGCGCGGCATATTCATTGTTGCCGACGGCAAGGCGGTTTTGAAAATTATATATTAAGAATTGGCATCACCCCGTCATTCTGCGAGTCTGCGAAGCAGTTTTATGAATTAGGAATTAGGAATTATGAATTAATAATCACTTACCGGCTTCCACCTGAAACGAATATGATTCATTTTAACTATCTTTGCGGAAAATTTTAAAGGCGGAAATTATTACTATTTATTCAAAAGAACAATATCAGGTTGAAAGCCGATAAAATTTTTACGAACATGCACAATTTTTTATAAAAAAATATTTTCAGATGAATCTAAAAATCAGAAAAATAGCAGTTTGCGCATTTACAATCTACGCATTGGTATTCATGCCTGCAATGGCTTTTGCGCAAAGTACAGGCGCCGCAATAGATATGTCGGACGGCGCACCGCCCCCAAGTGGCACAGGGTGGAACTACGCGGGCTACGTCTATACCATTCTCCCCGGCGCGAATGTAACGGTTACCGGAGATAACCAATCGCCCGCCCCCAGCCAGCGGCGTATCGTAGTTGCATCGGGCGTGGTGGCAAACATCACGCTTCAAAACGTTACCATTGACGTTAGCGCGACCGATGACGCCTGCGCCTTCGACATGACGGGCGCGACGGTGAACCTGACGCTTGCGGCGGGCAGTACCAATTCGCTTATAAGCGGCGCGAACCGTGCGGGACTGGAAGTCCCCCCGGCCTCAACTTTGACTATCGACGGTACAGGCAGTCTGACAGCCACAGGCGGCGACGGCGATCCCAGGGGAGGCGGCGCAGGTATCGGCGGCTACGGCGGCTGCGCCTTTGGTTCAAACACCGACGGCGGCGCTTGCGGCAATATAACTATCAAAAGCGGCACAATCACGGCCACCGGCGGCGAAGGAGGCGCTTTCGGCGGCGCAGGTATCGGCGGCGGAGGCAGTTACGCTGCCCTCTGCCTTGGCGGCGATGGCGGCAATATAACTATCGAAAGCGGCACGGTCACGGCCATCGGTAAGGGACGCGGCGCGGGTATTGGCGGCGGCGGCGGCAGCGGCAAAGGCGGCGCTGGCGGCGTTATAACTATAGAAGGTGGCATAGTCACGGCCACGGGGGCTGGCGCGGGTATCGGCGGCGGCAGTGGAGGCGGCGGCACCACCGCAGGTATCGGCGGCGGCGATGGCGGCAATATAACTATCAAAGGCGGTACGATCATTGCCTCCAGCAGTAACAACGGCGCAGGTATCGGCGGCGGCGGCTCCTTTGTTCTCGCGCGTGACGGTGGCGCCGGCGGCACAATCAAAATCGAAGACGCCACTGTCACGGCCACGGGCGGTACCGGCGCGGCAGGTATCGGCGGCGGCATGGGCGGCGCCAATGCCACAGGCGGCAGCGGCGGCACAATAACTATCGATAACAGCCATGTTACAGCCACAGGCGGTAACGGCGGTAACAGCACCGGCAGCGGCGGAGCCGGTGGCGGCGGCGGCGCCGGTATTGGCGGAGGCGGCATTAGCACCAATGGCAACGGTAACGGCGGCGCCGGCGGCACAATTAGTATAAACGATTCGGATGTGACGACCACAGGCGGTAACGGAGGTAGTAGCACCGGCAGCGGCGGAGTCGGCGGCAGCGGCGGAGCCGGTATCGGCGGCGGCGGCGGCAGTAACACAGGCGACGGTGGAGATGCAGGTGTAATCACCATTACCTCGCCCGGCTTAATCGTTACCGAAGGAGGACAGGGAGGCGCCGGTGAATCGGATAATGGCAATGATGGCGCAAATGTCGGAACGGGAGGCGACCATACCGGAACAGTAACGGAAGAACCGGGCTTCTTCTATGTCAATGCAAAAGCAAACAACGCAAACGGCGTAATTACACCGGCCGGAAATATTCTTCTCGAAAACGGCGATGATATAACTTTTACTATCACCCCCAATAGCGGGTATCACGTTGATAGCGTTTATATTAACGGCATTTATGATGCAACGGTAGGAATTACATATACTTTCAATAATGTGACCGCCAATTCGGCTATTTATGTAGTTTTTGCTGCAAAATACAACGCCTCCGACATCGCTGTCGTCAACGCATTAATCGGCAATAACGGGCTGAACTGGACAAGCTATACCGACCCTACATGCTTTTCCGACCCCGGATGGCCGGGTGCGGTCTGGGATGAAATAGCGGGCGAAATGCGACTTGTCCGCCTGTTTATCACCGACCAAACTCCTTCACCGCTGACCGGTACGCTTGATTTCACGGGCGGACTGTCCGGACTGTCCGAACTGACGGTATCCGGCAACAACTTTACCGGATTAAACCTGTCGGGTCTGACCGGACTGAAGGAATTTTTCTGCCACGACACCCAAATCACCTCGTTAGACGTGTCGGGCTGCACCGCGCTGGTTAACATGGAATGCGACCGCAACATGCAACTGACGGCGCTGACGCTGGGAACGCATAACGATCTGACACAGATAAACCTGCTCGACTGCCCCAACCTGAGCGGAACCATAGACGCATCGGGCTGCCCGCTGCTTGATTATTTACAGATAGGCAATACGCCTGCAAATCCCGCATGGCCGCTTGGCGCCCCCGTCTCGCGCCTTATCCTGTTCGGCGGTTATGATCTATCATTCAACGAATCGCCCGCAGGCAGCGGTACGGTGCGGGTCATGTCGAACGGCGTTTTCAGCAGCGCACATCACAATGCTCCCATCTTGCTCTTTGCCATACCCGACGCCGGCAACACCTTCGCGGAATGGACAAACAGTGGCAACTATAACGATAACGCGCTTGCGCCAAACGGACAGGGCGACCCCGCGCAGTTCAACATGTTCAGCTTCTACCTGTACAACGTCCCGTCCTCCACCCCGGTGACCGCTACCGCGAATTTCAATGTACCTCCATCATTACATGTAACCTACGACGCCAACGGCGGTACCGGTACGCAGACCGACCCGAACAGTCCGTACCAGCCAGGCGACAAGGTAACCGTTCTAAGCAGGGGAAACATCAGCTATTCCGGCAGGTCATTTACCGGCTGGAATACGCAATCCAACGGCAGCGGAACATCCTATCCGGAAGGAACAACTTTTACCATTACAGGTGATGTCACGCTTTATGCCCAATGGAGGGTGGATAACAATGTAGCAGCACCGGTCATACAGCGCCTTATTTCCATTGCAGCATCTGCCAACGGACAGGTAGTATCCAACACGCGGTATGCAAGGAGCGGCTTTACCGTGACGCTGACCATCACGCCCGATATAGGTTACCAGCTCAGTTCGATTACGGTTTATTATACCGGCAGCGAGTCGGTTACCGTCCCTGTCAGTGGCGATGGCGATACGCGCACATTCGTGATGCCCCCCAATGCAGTAACCGTCAAAGCAACATTTACGCAGTCCACAAGCGTAGAGACGCAATGCATTGTGTCTCTACAAGCATACGTCCGGGACGGCGTGTTGCATGTAACCGGATTGACGCCGGGCGAACCGTGGCGTGTGTACAATATTGTGGGCGCTTTGATTTATCAAGGCGTTGCCTCTGCCGATAATGCAGGGGCAAGGCATGACTTGCCCCTACCCGGACGCGGAATGTATATTGTTCTATCAGCGAATAGCGTTATTAAAGTGACGAATTAAAACGCCTTCAGCGTCTTCGCCTTGTCTATATATTGCCGGATTTGAAATCCGGCAATAGAAAGCATTTACATTTGTAATGCAAAAATAAAAAAACCGGATTACAAATTACGGGTGTTCGGAAGAAAAACAAGATGTAGAGAACGCTGTGTTGTAAAGGGTTAAATTTTGAGGCAGAGTCTGTGTACGTTTTTTCAGACCCTGAATACAATATCGGGGTCACTTCCGCCGCAGAGATGAAAGATCATTCTTGTCAAAAGCCGTTCTAATTCGTACATAATCCCGCTTGATGGAGAATATCGCTCAACGCAGTAAAAAAACCGGTATGCTTACAAACTGTCTTTTTTAAACAAAAAAAATTGAAAGTTCTATTTTATCAAAAAAATTGCTATATTTGTGACGGATTTATCATTTATCTTTTATAAACAATGGCGCGTTATCTTGACCCAAAGAATGATTTAACATTCAAGCGTATATTCGGGGAGCATCCCGATTTGCTGATCGATTTTCTGAATGCGTTGATGCCACTGTCACCCGATCGGCAGATAAAGGAGGTTGCGTATCTTCCGGCAGAACAGGTACCCGATAATCCGGCGAAAAAGAACTCAATAGTTGATGTGAAGTGTAAGGACAAAACGGGTAGGGTGTTTATCATTGAGATGCAGATGTTGTGGACAAGCGATTTCACGCAGCGTCTTGTCTTCAATGCCGGAAAAGCATATATCCGGCAATTGGATAAGAACGAGAGCTACCACCTGTTGCAGCCTGTTTATACACTGGCTATTCTCAACGTAAATTACGACAGCCGGACGAGCGAGTTTTTTCACCACTACAGTATCGTGAACCGTGAGAACACCGAAGAGGTGATCGAAGGGCTTGAGTTCGTATTGATAGAGTTGCTCAAGTTCAAGCCCGAAAAATGGTCTGACCGCAAAATGGCTGTCTTGTGGTTACGCTTTCTGAAAGAAGTCGGAGAAAAGATGTTTAAGCTGCCGGAAGAGTTAGCGGGCAACGAGCAGATAAGTCGGGCTGCCGAGCTGTGCGAAGAAGCGGGCTTCACCGCTGAGGAACTGGCCACATACGAAGCGTATTGGGACATGATTCGCGTGGAGAAAACCATTCGCGAAGGATCGCTTGCGGAAGGACGCACAGAAGGCGAAGCAGTTGGACTTGCGAAAGGGCGTGCAGAAGGACTTGCAAAGGGACTTGCGAAAGGACGCGCAGAAGGACGCGCAGAAGGACGCGCAGAAGGCCTCGCAGAAGGCCTCGCAGAAGGCCTCGCAGAAGGCGAAGCTGAACGCACTAAGTTGAAAACTGACATGGAAACCATGGCCGCACGTATTGCAGAACTGGAACGATCAACTGAGAAAATCTAATTCAACAGGATGTATTTGAAGACGATATATCAGTAATTCGCTTAGTGATGCGAAATATTTAACTTGTCATTTTTTTTCCGGATTCCGCTTCATTTCTCGCGGCTAAAGGCGCAGGCTCGCAATGACGATATACTTGTTTTCCACATCATTACGAGGTGGTTATTGAGCCTGTGGTCAGTGAGCCTGTGGTTATTGAGCCTGTGGTTATTGAGCCTGTGGTCAGTGAGCCTGTGGTTATTGAGCCTGTGGTTATTGAGCCTGTGGTCAGTGAGCCTGTCGAACTGTCGAAATAAACGAAGCAATCCGGAATGTTTTATATGTTATTTATTTTTCATGTCTTACATCTGCTATTCTTGGATTCATAAATACTTAGGATGATTGTCTTTTGCATACATGTAAACAATTAATCCGAAAAACATTGAAAGTTCCGGCATAATTACTCAAAATTTTAAAATTTCACTTTGCAAATATAGATAAAATATTTCACATCATACACTGCCAAATTTCAAATTCGACAGACACTGTTTGACGTGCAAAGATAGCGAAAATGCCTCGCAATGCAAAAAATCAGTTTTTTAAATCATAAAAAAATTGTAAAACATAAAGAAATTCATAATTTTGCGGGTTGGTTTTAAGCATATCACAAATATAACGAGACGATTACACGTAATATCAAACCGGTTTTTTCGACCATGAATACTCCGTGACCTACGACGCCAACGGCGGTTTCATACTTGATTCGATAACGGCACACAACTATTATTCCGAAACGACAACCGTCCGTCTTGACGGCGCCGGCGATACGCGCGCGTTCCGAATGCCTCCCTATCCGGTTGTCGTCCGCGCGACATTCAAACCCGACGACCCGACAGGCGATTTCAATACATCTTCAATTCCCGCTCTTTGTCTTCTTCTTTTTTGACGCGCAGGTAGCTTCGGTAGGAACTGAATCCGGCCATCAGGACAAGTTCCATATTGCCGCGACCGGCCATCTGGGGCGCCCGACGAAGTCGTTCGAGTTCCTCCAGCCGGCAACGGTTGATGAAACGGCTGAAACTCATTCCGTAAGTACTGTTAATATAGGTAGAGACATATTTGTTGTTGGTATACAGAGCGGCAGCCATATTCGTAATATGGATTTTGGGGTTCATGTAGGGACGCTTGTCTTTCAGGTATTTATCGAAACGCTTCGGGTCGATGACCGGTGATTTGACGGGCGCGGATTCGTCGTCGGGATTCATGAGCTCATAATTGTCCGCAAGCAGGTTGTAACACAGTATCGGATAGACGAAGAAAGCAGGCAATACACCCTGCATGGATAACCAAAAGCGACTAAACACATCTATATTCAGCAGTAGTCCCGCTAACGGGACGGGAACGGTTAGCAGGGTCAGCAGTTGCGTGATGCGAAGCCAGTTAAGCGATGAGCGCTGCGTATTGGCCGAGTAGTTCACAATCACGCGCCGATACCGGTGTATTCGCAACAATCCCAGCGCCGGATAAAAGGTGTTGTACAGTACAAATATCACGCCCGACATCCGGTAGATCGCTTCATACCACCGGTTTTGGTCGATGTCGCCCACGCTGTCGCCCACGCTGTAAAGTATCGCCAGCCGTCTTTCGAAAGGAATGATCAAGTCGCTTACCGCCATGAATGCAGTGAGCGCGACAGGCAATGCGATATGCAGCAGGTTGAATCGGTCGCGCGAGCGGATCGACGTTATCGTATGGACAAAACGGTATATCAGCGTCCGGCTCATCATCAGTGTGAAGAAGAATAGGGGTTGACAGCGAACAAACGCCTGCGGGAAGGAAACCTGAAGTATCAGTCCCGTCCGGTAAAGCGCTTCCACCGCGAGAGTCAGCGTTATGAATAGCCGCAGACGCCTTTCCTGCCGGTTTTTGTCGGGGTGAAAAGCGTCAATTAACATGAACGCCATGCACGCCAACGCGCACAGCGCGGGAGCGGCAAATGCCAGCGATTGAATGACTTCTCGATTCATTGATTAAGTGATGCGAAATATTTAACTTGTCATTTTTTTCCGGATTGCTTCGTTTCTCGCAATGACGTGGAAAACAAGTACATCGTCATTGCGAATGGGGATGATTTGCAATCAAACAGGCAAAAATGACAATACGTGTCGTGCGTCATTGCGAGCTTGCGCCTTTAGCCGCGAGGAAAGAAGCGGAATCCAGATGTATTGAATATCAACATATTGCATAAACTTGTCATTAGTAATGGGGATAGCGTGCCGCCAAACAGCCG
>Ga0082212_10007313_pt1 | contig 14632 bp, 12 predicted proteins | sample TergutNt197P3_FD_71548 | JGI IMG/M metagenome (GOLD analysis project Ga0082212, IMG submission 71548) | Neocapritermes taracua P3 segment gut microbial communities from Petit-Saut dam, French Guiana - Nt197 P3 | ecosystem: Host-associated > Arthropoda: Insects > Digestive system > Gut ... | reverse complement strand
GAAACCAATGTGCCAAATAACGGCGCCTCCGACTACGATGGGAGCAATACCTGCGTTTTTGATCTTTTCGCAGACATTCAGAAAATCGTTATAGGTTTTTATATTCTGAACATTGATACCCAGTTGGTTAAAGATTTTCTTGCTGTAAATAATACCATTAGGATAAGATTCATCAATGGGAGCGGTATAAATTTTGCCGTTAAAAGGAACCGTGGTTTCAAAAAGATCCGTAATATCCCTGGGCAGTTCACCAAGTTTTCCCGCCCGGACAAAGATAGGCGTATCCCGCATTTCAATAAGGTCTGGCAATTCTCCCACCGCATCCAGGGTTCTGAGTGCGTCAAGGTATGCCCCTTCATTGGTCAGTTTTTCCACCATGGTAACATGGGGGTTAAGCCGCTTAAAACCATCAAGACGGTCATGCATAAGGTCGGCAGTCATCTGATTGCCCGTAGCGTAGACCACGGAAATGCTCACAGGCGCTTTCCCGCCCGCAGCGCTCTGACTGCCTCCGGCGCTGAATCCGTTCAATACGAAAACAGTAAGAAACAGACCAACGAAAATAATTCTAATCTTATTCATAATTTTCCTCACTTATAAAAGATTTATATGATTATAGTCCCTTCGATTAAAAACCACATACATGAGTTTTTTAGAAAAATGTAGGTAAATTTAAGATTATCCGGAAAATCACGGTATGTTGATAGCATTGCCGGCTTCTGTCATGGTATGATAACAAAATGAAAGATCAACTGAATGTGGATATCAAAGAATGGGCGGAAAGTATTTTTGAAAAACTCAAAATCAAACTTAAGGCTGAATGCTCAAGGGTTGGGTGCACTATTCCCTATATTCCTACGAATGGCGTTTATCATGATCTTGATAAAGGTATTTTCTGGTGGACCAACAGTTTTTGGCCCGGTATGTTATGGCAAATGTACAATGCCACAGCTGATGAAGCCTATAGACTCAATGCGGAAGCTGTTGAGAAGCGCCTTGACGAAGCTCTTGAACGTTACGAGGGACTGCACCACGATTTGGGTTTTATGTGGCTTCATACCTCTGTGGCGAATTATCGTCTAACGCAAAACAAGGATTCAAGGCGACGTGGTCTGCACGCAGCCAATCTTTTGGCGGGACGTTATAACCCTGCGGGCAAATTTATACGTTCATGGAACGGCGATCGCACAGGCTGGATCATCATTGACTGCATGATGAATATTCCGCTGCTTTATTGGGCATCAAAAGAAATTAACGATCCCCGTTTCAGAATGATAGCACAGACCCACGCGCATACTGCCATGGATATACTGGTCAGATCTGACGGAAGCTGTAACCACATTGCCGTTCTTTCACCTGAAACCGGTGTATGCCTTGAACTTCCGGGAGGTCAGGGTTATGCGTCTGGTTCATCATGGAGCCGCGGCCAGGCCTGGGGTCTTTATGGATTTGTTCTTAGTTTCCTTCACACAGGCGAGAGGAAATATCTTGATACTGCCAAAAAAATTGCACACTATGTTACGGCTAACTTCGCCAAAAACGACTGGCTTCCTCTGGTTGACTTCCGCGCTCCGGCAGAACCGGTAAAGTACGATTCCACTTCCGCAATGATAAGCGCATGCGGTCTATTGGAACTTGCAGCACAAACCGGTGAATACGAAAAAGCTCTCTACGGGGATGCGGCAATCAAGCTGTTAAGGGCATGTGAAAAAGCTTTTGCCGACTGGAACATTGAAACTGACGGCATCATTGGAAAAGGAACAGGCTCCTACCACGGCGGTCCCGAAGATACTGAGGTTCCCATTATTTATGGGGATTACTTTTTTACCGAAGCGATCTTGCGTCTATTGGGAAAAAATTTTTTAATCTGGTAAAAAAAACGGACGAAATGATTTATGGAAACGGGAAAGAGCCGTTTAATTGAAAATCTAATTTTCAGGGGCTTTGAGGTGCGCCTTGTTTCTTTCAGCGCGCTGGATAATTACCTGGGTTTTCCGCCGCTTCCTTTTCTGCTTTTGGAAACAAATGCCGATATTGCGCAGCTTGCAGGACTAACAGAAAATCTGCGTTTCCCTGGCGCTGATTTTGCTGACGCTGCAATAGACGAAAACGGAAGGCGCTTGTATTTCCGCTGCCGGGATTCATACGAAATTTCGTACGAAATTCCGCTCGATATATCGCGCGTATCATACGGTCCTTCCTATAATCTGCTTTCACTTGTACAGGATTTAAAGAACCAAAGGTTTTATGACACAAAGAACGTATATACGCTTATCCGTTCTTTAAGATCAAAGCCCGCAAAAATAACGCATAACATTCCGAACGAAAACGAAACGCAGCTCTGGTGGGAAGGTCTTAATTACGGTGCAAGCTGTTTTGAGGCTCTGGCTGACGGAGCCCTGATCCTGTCTCGTTATGAGGCAGTCGATTTCCCGCCGCGGAATTTTATTAATGCGCTTGCACAGGGTATGGAAAATGAGCTTGCTCCCGGCATAGAAGCACAGCAGGCGCTTTTGATTGGGATGATGGCTTCAAGCCGGCCTGACCGTGGCCTTGAACTGCTTAAAGCATCCGGCTTTCTCGAAAAACTTTGGCCGGAAATCGCCCGCCTTGATAACGCGGATCACTCAAAGGAATACCACCCGGAAGGCAACGCATTTAAGCATACACTAAAGACCTTTGAACACAGAAAACGAAACGCGGCGGGCGAATACGATCTGCTTCTTTCCCTGGCCCTTCTTCTCCATGATATTGGCAAACCCATATCAGAGGGGTCGGGCAGCCGGCGTTTTGACGGCCATGCCGAACTGGGCGCTGATGCAGCAGCAGCGTTTCTTAAGCGCCTTGAATTTTCCCAGGATCTCATTGATGATGTTTTCTACCTTGTAAAAAACCACATGCTTCCGGCTGCCCTGGCCCGCCTCTCCCTTATGAAGACCGGAAACGTAATGGATTCTCCCCTGTTCCCTTCACTTATGGAACTTTACCGCTGCGATGAATCATCTTCATTTAAGGGGCTTGAAGGCTATTACGAAAACAGCGCGGCGTATCAGGCATATCTTAGAAATGTCAGGAACCCCTACCGCAGCGCAAGCGGTAAAGTCCTTGGCCGCAAGCGTAAACACAGGCATTAGGCGCAATTATGCAGCGAAAGCGTATATTCAAAGACTTCCCTTGACATAATAATCCCTGATAATCTCGTCAAGGCGCTGGCTGCGTGTAGTAATATCGGAAATATCAAATGAATCAATAAAAAATTTCATGGCATCTTTTGCAGGCATGGTACTGCGGTTGAGCTTGTAAAGAATCTGTTGGTTATTTCTGCTAATCATCGTGATTCGCTTGTCCTGTATCACAGGTGCTTCTCCGCCATATTCAACTTCCACATAGTATTCTTCGTTGTACTTTCTTTTGAAATCTACAAGAGGCTCGTCAACTAGTTTTTTACCCTTGTCGATAAGGATAATGCGCTGGCAAATCTGGTCTATGTCTTCCATGTCATGGGTGGTAAGGATAATGGTTGTCCCTTTTTCCTCCTGGAGGCTGCGTAGAAATTTTCTGATGCGATCTTTTACAACGACATCAAGGCCTATGGTAGGCTCGTCGAGGTACAGGATTTTTGGGTCATGGAGCAGTGCTATTGCAATCTCGGCGCGCATCTTCTGTCCAAGGCTTAGCTGGCGTACGGGCTTGCGGATAAAATCAGCCATATCCAAAAGCTCTGTAAAAAACGCCACATTGTGTTTGTATTTTGCATCTTCTATCTTGTACATTTTTTGGTAGAGTTCAAAAGTATCTTCTGTTGGAAGATCCCAGTTAAGCTGACTCCTTTGACCAAAAACAACGCCAATGGATTTCGCGTTTTCTTTTCTGCTTTCATAAGGCACAACGCCATTCACCCTGGCAGTGCCGCCAGTGGGAAAAAGTATACCGCAGAGTATTTTTACGGTCGTGGATTTTCCTGCCCCGTTGGCTCCAACATAACCGACAACTTCACCTTGCTCAAGCGAGAATGAAATATCTTGTATGGCATGTACGGTTTCAAACTTCCTGTTAAAAAGCGCGGCTGCGTTTTTCCAAAAACCTTTCTGCCTTTTGTAAACCTTAAAACCTTTGCAAAGCCCTTCGGCCTCAATTACTGCCATTTAATCCTCTATTTAATCAACTACCGGTGCTTTGATATGCACGCAGACCAAATTTCCAAAACTGATAAGCCAGGAAAAACCAGACTATACCCACGACAGGTGTTAATAACGAAAGCAAAGGGGGAAAAATTGAATCGCTTTTCCCAAGGAAAACCTGAACCGGATAAAAGTTAACAAAAGCATAAGGCAGCACCCAGGTTAATATAACCTGAATAACCCCAGAATAAATAGAAATGGGGTAATCTACAAACTCCGCCATATCATAATAAAGAATTTCCGCGAATGAGCTTGCCTTTACCAGCCAGAAAGACGGTACCCCGCAGGCTATAAGACTTGCCGCATGAATCAGAGTGCCGCCAATTAACGAAAGCGCAAAGTGAATCACCATAAAAGCACTAACGGACAGGTTAAGTTTAATTAGGGATAAAACCATAATTCCTATACCGATTATGTAATTGCTTGTGTAGCCTGCGCTTACATTCTGGCAGGTATAAAGGATCATTGGGTTAACAGGTTTGGTCAGTATCGAATCAATAAGTCCGCGTGAAATACGCATTGAGATGTCTGCGAAAGGCATGGCAAAAGTTGCGCCTATCGAATAACAAAGTATATTCATGGAATACAACAGAAGCACTTCCCAGGTAGACCAGCTTCCTATCGCATTAAACCTGTTAAGTAGTATGGCGATGATCGCAAAGCCGCTTCCAAAGGATAACACCTTTCCAAGCATACGCACTGCGTAGGTGGCCCTGAATTCCAACTGGGTTAGAAATGCTACTTTTGAAAATGAAATAAATAATACAAGGGTGTCGCGTAACGCGCCAAAAATGGATTTGCTTGTTGTATTATCTTTTGTTTTATTCATATTTCTATGCCTAGCCCCCGTTAACAACCACTGCTTTTTTTATCCTGGACCAAACCATGCGTTCAAGAGCGTAAAAAACCGCAATCCAGAAAAGCTGCAAAAACAAAACATTCCATGCTTCTGTAACATCAAGGCGGCCCAGGTAAATCTGTATGGGTTCGTAAGTCAGCATACGGAAAGGCAAAACCCTGGCAAGACTGTAAAGCCAGTCAGGATAAAACCAGAGGGGTATAAAAGAGCCCGCGAAAATTGTTTTTAGACCGCCCACTATCTGTCTTGAATAGACATTGTCTTTAGTCCAAAAAATGATAAGGCCTGCGATATATTCTATATAATAGGCCAGAGTTATGGCAAAAACAGCGCTAAGACTGAACTGCAGTATTTGCAGAGCGGATGAAGGTGCAATAGCACCCCAAAGCAGAACAGAGATAACAAGCACCGGTACGCAGGAAAAAATAATCGTACAGATATGTTCGCTAAGCTGTTCGGCGAACCAGTAAAATTTCAAATTGATGGGCCGCACAAAATCAACGGCAATATCGCCCTTTGAAACTTTATTGTAAAACACATTTCCAAAAGAGGTTCGCGTCAACTGTCTGAATATATTGGCAATTATTATGTAGGTACTCATATATTGAATACTTACCTGGGCTGCCATTCCGCTTTCCGCGCCCAGAAGAGACTGCCATATACATACCTGTATGTAAATAAAAAGTATATTTCCGGCAATTTTAAGAAAGAACTCTGCCCTGTACATTAACTGCTGTTTGAGGTTCTTTACAAATACCGATAAATACACTCAGTGCTCCCGGTTGCGAACTAACCCGTGTTTTTATTATGCTATATACATTTTAACCTTGTCTATATGAAGCCGGCCAAAAAACAATTACAAAAAATAGCAGTATTCCAGTATCCTTTTACTGTATCTATCGTCTTCAAAAAACTTTTGCCAGCAATAACGCTGAAAAAACCATTCAGAGGTCTGCGTATTTATTTTCTGGCATATATCTGCTTCCGCGAGTTTTTCTCTGCACAGGGTATCATAATGAATTATCGAATTTCTTTTGCCGTATACACTGCAAACTCCAAGTCCTGATTCCGGGAAATCAATCATTTCATATCCGTGCGGGATTGCTGCTCCTTTTGGCACAAACATACCTAACCAATATTCAAAAAATCCATCATCTTTCCTTCGCATAAGGCTGATGTATGAATTACCTTCTTTATAAACTGTTTCTGAACCCAATATTGATTGCTCTAGAATAGGGTCAAAACCATAGTTAAGGCGCCAATTATCAAGATTAACAAGTACTTTATCAAAAACAGAATAATCCAAAGGCTCTGTGTATTTTTTCCCGATAAACCGTAATGCCGGAAATTTCTGTCTGGTTGTATTTACAATTCCATCACAAAAAGGCGGTGCATGAACTTTAGTTTTTTCGATTACAGGCGCATACCATTCCCATATATTAAAAAACCTGTCTTGGGCAAATGTATTAAGTATCTCAAAATTTACTCTCTTTTTATCAAGGAAGTACCTTTGATATTCATTACCCATAAAATCGTCAATAGCCTTAAACATACCATCAGCAACAGCCATATTCAATTCTATGTCAGCAGGTCCTGCAAAGCGGAAGTTAGCGCATAACGATGATGGGAAAGTGTCGCTATCAAAACCTTCCGGAGTATTATCGAGAGATTTCACCTGAAGCGAAGGCATAAACCAGCTGTAGCTTGCGTCCCTTTCGGCTTCACGGGAAATATTTATATGGAAATCTGGATTAATTACATTAGGAATCAACATTTTGTCATTATTGCAGAAATGAATTGCCTTTTCCGGATCAAAAGCAACGGCATCACGAAATGGTGATTTATGTCTTTTCCCCACAACAAAAAATTCCGGAACCAGAACTATATCAGGCCCGAAAATAATGCCATCTCCCAATCTGTTACTGTCAAAAAGGTGAAGAGGCGGGTCTATTTTTATTATCTGTCCTGATCTGCGTAATTCGCCGGGAGTTAACCCAAATTCGCGCTTAAATGATCTAATATAGGTTTGCTCATACTCAAAACCATAAACCTTGGCAATTTCCAGAATACTTTTACCATTATTATGCAATTCTTCAATGCTGGATGCCAATTTGCGTGAACGAATGTATGCTCCTATAGTCCGTCCAAACGCATACTTAAAAAGCCTTCTTAAATGAACCGATGAAAATGAAATTCTTTCTGCCAGAGTGTGCTCGTTAACATCATCTTTGAGCTCATTTTCAATATTCTGTAAAACTGTTTCAAGCAAGTCATAAAGTTGGAGCATAAATCTGCCTCGTCATCTGTTTTACCAAAAGTATTAAAAAAGGTAAACCCAATAAATAAAGAACTTGCAAATAAAGAAGATGCAGGGGTGTAATGCCTTATGGAAACATTGAATTCATTATTCAGGGAATATGTTAAGCAGGTTGTGATTCTTTCTAAATCATCTACATATATTACCGAAGAAAATGTTTTTCAGGAAGGAGATAAAAATATACTTCCCTTTCTGGATAAAATGGTTGACGAACTGGTACTGCCCGGCTCCGGCGTTGACGGCATGGAAAACCTTGAAGATCTTCTGGACAAAGCAGAATCAGGGAAATCCTGCCTGCTTTTCCCCGAGCATTACAGCAACATGGATCTCTCTCTGGTTTCAAGACTAGTGCGATACGAAGCAGGCAGAGGAGAAGATATTTCCAATGCCATAGTTGCCATAGCTGGCGCAAAACTAAACGAAGACAGCCCGGTTGTAGCTGCCTTTGCCAGCGCTTACAGCCGCTTGGTAATTTATCCAAGCCGTTCTTTACAGGGACTTGACGCGGAAACGGAAAAAGCAGAGATTATTCGGGCAAATACCATTAACCGTGCCGCAATGAAAGCACTGCTTGATGTAAAAGTAAAGGGCAGGCTTATTTTGGTTTTTCCGTCGGGAACCCGTTACCGTCCCTGGGATCCAAAAACTAAACAGGGTGTAAGAGAAATAGATACCTACATAAAATCTTTCGATTATATGTGCCCTATAGCAATTAACGGTGAGGTCCTTCATGTTCGTCAGGGCGATATGATGGAAGATTCAGTAAGCAAAGACATTGTGCGCATAACAGCCGGTAAAGTAATTTCCTGTTCAGAGTTCAGGGATAAAGTACGCGCCGGAGTAGATGCCAAAGTTGATCAAGGCGAGCCTGCGGACAAGAAACAGGCAGTGGCGGACGCAATCATGGATTTGCTTGAAGAAATGCACATTCAGGGTGAAGAAAAGCGAAAGCTGCTTTTGGAGAAATAATTTCTAGTCTTTAAGCAGAAAATTAATTGCCTTATCTCTGGCTTTTTCGTTTTCAAGCATTTTAATAAAAACCATATATGTGATATACGAATCATACATGCTGCCGTGCAATTCGTTTTTGTCAATCTTTACACCGTAAAATTTTGCAGTCTCACCCAATGAGGGGAATTTAAGGCTCCCGTCCTGTCTTTTCAATCCCAATATGTCTGTATTTTCCCTCATGGTGCAGAAAATATTGGGAAGCCAAAAATCTATGTATTGTTTGTCATAGAGTATATTATGTCCCGAGAAATGCCTTGAATCCATACAAAAATTACGAAATGAAGAAATATCATCGCAGAAATTTTCCGGGTAATCAGCTCCGCATCTTTTTTTCTTGATCACTTCATCAGTTAAGCCGTTTACCTTTATTGCTTCTTCACCCATTTGCTCACCTGGGTTACGGAAGTAAAAACGTTCATAGCGGCCGGTAAGTTCACCGGTAATAGTTTGACCATCCATTGCGAAGAAACACTTAATGGCAGAAATGGATAATACACTGTGGTATTTTTCCAAACCATTGGTTTCTGTATCCCAAAAAATCACATTCATCTATGGAGCTGCCATCATACTATTTACAGTCTGTTAACTTTTCCAAGCCCATTAGTACGTCCGCTTAGTGCAGGATTTCCCCTATAGCGAATAGTACCCACCCCGGATATTTGGTAATTTAGTTCATTGACTGCCCATGTTTTTACATCACCTGCCCCGGAGAGCGAAACATCAACATTGTTGACCTCATAATCCTGCGCATTTATTGTTGCTGCACCGTTTAGGTTTATTTTTAAGTTTGATGCTTTACCGCCTGAAACATTTACAGTTGCAGCGCCGTTCACATTAAGCTCGGTTAACTCGGGCATATAAATGTCAATAGTTAGTTTTGTAGGAACAAAACCACCGCTGGCAATATTATTTGCATTTATTACTATGCGCAGGATATTATTACGGACTCTGGTTTCAATTCTGTTCTGAATATTGCTGTCTGTGCTTACAATTACATTAAAATCCGCAGACTGATGAATATTTACGTTTGCCGCACCGTTTAGCTCAACACCAGTAAACCCTCTTACAGACCTTTCCTGCTCTATTACATTACCGTTTCCCAGTATTCTGCCGGGAGCCCTGCAGCTGCTAACAGTTCCAATAAAAAGTACTGCCAAAAAAAACGTGAGTAATCTATTTGTTTTCATATTATCCTCCAAAACTACTTACATGGAATCTTGAATACGACCTTGGTAACTGCCTCGGCCTTGTCTTCTACCCTAAGGTTAGGCTTATGGCCGTCCTCTGGAAAGTATATGGCAAAATAACCCGCATCCAAAGTCAAAGCCGCGCCTTTACCGTCAAAGGAGATAAAGTCCTTTTCATCATCATAATTATCCCGGATTTTGAGTGTCGAAATATGGGCGTAATCATGGCGCTCTTTGCCGCTTGCTATAAATTGCAGATCAATATATTTCCTGTGGGCTTCAAAAAAACCTTCAGCCTCTGGTTTGGTTTCGTAACTTTGCACAAGATAAAACATACCATTTTTGAAATCGTAACGGCCCGGCGCTTTCTCTGCTTGATTATTCAAAAGAAGTTCAAAAGCCTCTTTGAAATCCTGGCCCAAACCCGCATAGAGTTTGTAGTTTGTGATCTTGTCCAAAATCATGACTTTACTCCTTAGTAATTTTTCAAAATACCTAAAAGTCTTTCTTTGCTGATTGAGCGCAAAAAGCTCGCAAGCCTTGGGCCCTGATCCTTCCCTATAAGTGCCTGGTAACTTGCACGGAAAAGGTCTTTGCCGTCCATGTTTAGTTCCTTGGCGACACTGTAAATGGCTTCCGCACAGGACTTGTCGTCGTTGTAGTTTTCGATGTTGGCAATGACAGTGTCGCGCAACATGCGTATGGCGGCTTTTTCTGTGTCGCCCAAATTCGCAGCAACTTCTGTCCCCTCTGCCTTTAGTTTGAAGCGGAAATCTTCCGGCGCACATTCATCGACCCAGTATTTTGCACATAACGCGCGGCTTCGCAGAGCTGGTAACTGTTCGGGTGTTGGGCCTGCATCAACACTCCCCCGGTCAAGCCCGGACAGGGTAAGGCCAGCAAGAGCCTTGTCTATATCACCGTCCGCGATTTGGATAAGGTTACAGAAATGCCTAAACGGAACCTGATATGGCATTATAGAAGGCATTTGTGATTTGCCTTCCGCTGTAAGTCCTGGCTGGGACAATTCGTAAATCCTGCGTTCTTTTAGGTACTGCGCCTCATCTTTGGCAGCTTCCATTTTCCATGCAATGCGTTCTGTCTTATCGTAATCCTCGTATATTTTTATAACGTCAAGGTCAAACGAAATCGTGAATTCGGTATTGGGCCTTGTGCCCGCGAAAAGGTAACGCGCCAGTTCCGGCGTGTAAACCTTTAGCACATCGCTTAAATCAACCACCTGGCCTGAAGAACTCGATATTTTTCCAACCGATCCCTTGATACCGATAAAATCATAGCGGAAGCTGACAGGCGCGTCAAAACCGTAAACATCTTTGCTGACGTGGCGGGCTGTATCAAAACTGCCGCCCTGACTGTGGTGATCTTTACCCGCAGGTTCAAAATCAACTTTTTCATGCTCCCAGCGCATGGGCCAGTCAACGCGCCAAACCAGCTTGGCCGCGCCTGTTTTTCGCAGGTCAACAGTTTCTTTATGCCCGCAGGAATCGCAATGATATGTAAGCCCCCACTCATTGTCCCAGCTTTCAACAGTGGTTTCGTCTTTGTTGCATGATGTACAGAAAACGCTAACCGGCCACCATTCACCCTGTATCTTGTGATCCTCATCGCGGAATTTGTCGAGTATGTTTTTAAGTTCCTGCCTGTGTTCAAGGGCGCGCCGCATTCCTTCTGCGTAATGCGATGTACGGTAACGTTCTGCCTGATAAAGGTATTCGGGATTAATACCCACTATTGGAAGCGCAGCTTCAACATCAACTTCATGATGGCGGGCGTAACTAGAGTCCCTGTCCCATGGGTCTGGAACCATGGTTATGGGAAAGCGCAGGCATTTTTTAAGCTCGTCCTGTTTGGGCATATTCGCCGGAACTTTGCGGAACACATCATATTCATCCCATGAATAAATGAAGCGCACCTTTTTGCCCATGTCGCGAAGGGCCCTTACCACCAGCTCTACAGATATGATCTCCCGGAAGTTTCCTATATGCACAGTGCCCGAAGGCGTGATCCCCGAAGCGCAGGTATATAGCTCCTTTTCACCTTTTTCAAAAATTATTTTGGACGCTGTTTCATCTGCCCAGTGATAAGTCGTTTGCTTTTCCATACGGTGGTTATTATAGTCAAAGCAATGATAATGGACAAGGCAAGCATAATCATATAATGTTTTTTTATGAACAGAATCGTTGTCAATGCTGCCGAAGCCAGGGCGCGGATAAGCCGCCATATTTACGGTCATTTTTCGGAACATCTGGGACGCTGTATTTACGGCGGTTACTGGGTTGGAGAAGATTCTCCTATCCCAAATGTGCGGGGCATACGAAAGGACGTAGTTGCCGCGTTAAAGAAAATCAAAATCCCCAACCTGCGCTGGCCCGGAGGCTGCTTTGCCGATGAGTATCACTGGAAGGACGGCATAGGCCCGCGGGCCGAACGCCCAAAAATGGTTAATACGCACTGGGGCGGCGTTACAGAAGACAACAGTTTTGGCACCCATGAATTCCTTGACCTCTGCGAACAACTTTCCGATGCGTCCGGCCCGCGCTGCGAACCCTATATATGCGGCAATGTTGGGAGCGGCACGGTTCAGGAACTGTCACAATGGGTTGAGTATTGCAATTTCGACGGCATTAGTCCCATGGCAGATTTACGCAAAAAAAACGGCCGTGAGCAGCCATGGCAGGTTCGCTACTGGGGCATTGGAAATGAAAGCTGGGGCTGCGGCGGCAACATGACGCCCGAGTTTTACGCGGACAATTACCGCCGTTACGCGGTTTACGTCAGAAAGTACGGGGAGGCCGCCCCGTATAAAATTGCCTGCGGTGCGAGCAACACCAATTACAACTGGACAAGGGTATTAATGGAAAAAACCTGTAGCGATCGCGGCAATGCCCTAGACGCGCTTTCCCTTCATTATTATACAGTGCCGGGCGAATGGACCCACAAGGGATCTGCCACACATTTTGTTGACAAGGAATGGCTTATCACCATGCGCAAGGCTTACTTTATGGATGATTTAATTAGAAAGCACGGCGCCATAATGGATGAGTTTGATCCCGGGAAAAAGGTTTCCCTGATCGTAGATGAATGGGGAACCTGGTTTGATGTGGAACCCGGAACCAATCCTGGTTTTCTTTACCAGCAAAATACTTTGCGCGATGCGTTAGTCGCAGGCATTCATTTCAATATTTTCAACAATCATTGCGAGCGTGTGGGAATGGCAAATATAGCCCAGACTGTCAATGTACTCCAGTCCGTGATCCTTACCAAAGATGAAAAAATGGTTTTGACACCGACCTACCATGCTTTTGATATGTACAAGGTTCACCATGACGCGCTTAAACTGCCGGTATTTGTTGAAAGCGACGGGTGCTCCGCGTTAAGCGCAATTCCGGCAATCAGCGCCAGCGCCTCGGAAGACAACAACGGCAAAGTTCATATATCCATGACCAACATTGAGCCGCAAAACGAGTGCGAAGTTTCGCTTGAACTGCGCGGACTTATGCCGAAATTTACAAACGCGTGTATCATTACATCGGAAAATATTGGTGATCACAATACTTTTGATGAGGGCGAAAAAGTAGTTATTAAAAAATTCACCAATGTCAAATCCGAAGCAGCAGGAAAGCTAAAAGTAATACTGCCGCCCAAATCTCTTGTGACTATTGAGTTGGCATGAGCTTGTTTCAAAACTCGGTTAGTTTTGCAACAGCCTCACATAAACATTAAAGGATAAAATATGAAAGCGAGCATCACACTTCACAATGAATTTTCAATAGGCACTGTTGATAAACGCATTTACGGTTCCTTTATCGAACACCTTGGGCGTGCTGTTTACCGCGGCATTTACGAACCGGGCCATCCCGACGCCGACGAGCTTGGCTTTAGGGAAGATGTGATCAAGCTGGTTAGGGAAATGGGTGTACCAATAGTGCGTTACCCGGGCGGTAATTTCGTATCAGGCTATAATTGGGAAGACGGTGTCGGGCCTCTTCCAAAAAGACCGGCGCGCATGGACCTTGCGTGGATGACCCTTGAACCCAACAAATTCGGAACCAACGAATTTGCGGAATGGGCCCGCCGCGCGGATTCCGAAGTAATGATGGCAGTAAACCTTGGAACCCGCGGCGCAGAAGAAGCCAGAAACCTTGTTGAGTATTGCAATTTTCCAAAAGGTACCCATTGGAGCGACCTGCGCCAGAGCCACGGTGTAAAAGACCCGCACAACATAAAACTCTGGTGCCTTGGCAATGAGATGGACGGCCCATGGCAGATCTGCCACAAGACCGCAACCGAATACGGCCGCGCCGCTTCGGAGGCTGCCAAACTGATGAAGTGGACTGATCCTTCGATTGAGCTTGTTGCCTGCGGAAGTTCCAACATGCGTATGCCGACTTTTGGTAAATGGGAAGAAACAGTTCTGGACGAGACTTACGATGATGTGGACTATGTTTCGCTTCACATTTATTTTGGCAACGCAGAAAAAGACACACCCAATTTCCTTGGCAGAAGCCTTGAGATGAATTCTTTTATAAAAACTGTTGCCGGTATTTGCGATTACGTTAAGGCCAAAAAGAAAAGCAAAAAACAGGTAAACCTTTCTTTTGACGAATGGAATGTCTGGTTTCACAGTCACGATCAGGACAAACAAATTGAAAAGTGGATCGAATCACCGCCGCGCCTTGAAGATATTTACACCATGGAAGACGCGCTGGTTGTGGGCTGTATGCTCATCACCCTGCTTAAAAATGCGGACAGGGTAAAAATAGCCTGCCTTGCCCAGCTTGTTAATGTAATCGCGCCCATCATGACAGAACCGGGCGGTAAAAGTTGGCGGCAGTCAATTTTTTACCCCTTCATGCACGCTTCCATGTACGGCCGCGGCACTGTACTGCGCTGCCCTGTCAAATGCGGTCTGTATGATTCAAAAGAATACCAGGGCATTCCCTGGCTTGAGACCGTTGCGGTTCATAACGAAGAAAAAGACGAGCTTACGATCTTTGCCGTAAACCGCAGTCTTACCGAGACCATGGAACTTGAGGCCGATATTTTTGGTTACACA
>Ga0082212_10007312_pt1 | contig 14633 bp, 4 predicted proteins | sample TergutNt197P3_FD_71548 | JGI IMG/M metagenome (GOLD analysis project Ga0082212, IMG submission 71548) | Neocapritermes taracua P3 segment gut microbial communities from Petit-Saut dam, French Guiana - Nt197 P3 | ecosystem: Host-associated > Arthropoda: Insects > Digestive system > Gut ... | reverse complement strand
TATTTCTTAACAATATTTTTTAAAGAACACTTTCTTTGCTTTTCTATCCACATTACCACGCGAAAGGATTCGCGCGGTAGCTGGGGCAGAATTTTTTTATTTCTTACTCGTGCGACACTATTGGCAAATCTATATTGACTACGCTAAAATTCATTGTCTAAAACATTATAAGATAACTCACTTATGATTTTATCTGACTTTGTTCTAAATATTATCTTTTCCAAATTATCATCAGCATTTATCGTAAATGGCTCTTTTATTATTGCATCTGTACTCATCATTATTAATTGCCAAAACTCATCTTTTTCCTTAAAAATGTAAATATTCCAACAAGGTAAGCCTGAACACCCTGCAACTCTCAAAATAAAAACATTACTGTTTTTAATTCTAATATCTCCTGGATACACGGTAGAAAATGGAAGTTGATTCTTGCCCCATTCTAATATTTGGTCTTTATTTTCAAAAACCACCATCTTGACAGAATCGCAAGAAACATTTTTCCACTGTAATTCTTTTGTGAATAATTCTTGAGAATGAGAGTGCATATTTGACAACATTAACATTAACAACAATAAATATTGACGACTGTTTATCTTTTTACCCATAATCTTCTTGCCCCATTATTATAATTTACACTTCCATAATTATGATTGGCTTTTACAGGATTGGTTATAATACGACCCGAAGCATCAACATTTTTCACAGGAGTTATACCTGGCTTATGAGACCAATTCCCACCTTTATCTTGGCGATACCAATGATAATCTTTACCTTGGTCAATAACTAAATATACTTCATAGTAACCATTTTTTCCAAACCCTAATTTATTCCACAAATTAGGCTGTTTAATTCTACCATCACTTATTGACCCTTTTAAAATATAGTCAAGATTTATATCAGAATAACTTGTGATAGGATATCCGCCTACATCTCCAGGTTGTAATCCCCAATAATTCCCATTATTAATGTCGTCCAAAGCATAACTATAACAATTATTTGTTGTTAAAATGTTTGGGTCGTCATTCCATTCATCAGGTGCATAAACAGGATTATCTTTCCAAGCCCAAGGATTATAATAACCACCTAAACCAAAATCCCAACCGCCAGAACCATATCCAACGTTTAGACCAATTCCCCACGCATCATTCCCAAAAAGGTTAATGCCTGCACTTACTCCCCAACTCCAACTGTCATACGTATGGTTGTATGCCACATTTCCACCTGCGTTAAACAATCCCAAAGAACCATAAACACCTGCACTTGTAGTTGTACTCCAAGAATTAGACCCAAAACCATAATCCAAACTTTGGCTTATTGTGGCACCTGCACCTAATCCTGTACCGCCTACACGGTATCCCACTTCACCATATACTCCAGCAGAGCCACCTCCACTCCAACCAATATTGATTCCTCCGCCTAATGGTATTCCTATTGGAGTGAGGTTAAACCCTATACTAAATCCACGTTTGCCAATACTCCACGTAATAAATTCCCCTGTCGGGTCTGTGTAAATTAGTGGATTATTTCTTGCATACGCATAACGATTATAATCTTGACTATATAACGAATTAGCCACAAAATTATCGGGACTTAACATACGCCCAAGCAACGGGTCATACATTCTACCGTTCATATTGATAAGTTTAAAATCGGGTAGGTGTTCGTGTCTGGTATATCCACGATGAAACCCAATGCTGTCTGTTGTTACGGTTTGGTTTCCCCAAGCATCGTAAGCGGCAGCAAATACTGCGTTGTCATTTTCATCGGTTAGTTTTACGATACTTCCCAGGTGGTCGGTGTGGGCAATATAAAGTTTTTCGGGTTGTTCGTTTTCACTTATACCTATTGCAGCCAACCCATCGCCTCCGTAAATATAGTAAAAATGCTTTGTGGTGTTTTCTGCGTCAGTTACGCGCTCGTAATTGGGCGCAAAGATAGTTGTTTTTTCAAGCTCTCCGTCTTTTTTCAGCGTCGTTTTCCATCTTTGTTGGTCGGGTCCGTAGGTTATTTCCAATTTATATTCATGTCCGTTTACTATTTCGGTTATTGTGTCAGCTTTGTTAAAGGCGTTGTAAGTAATATTCTGCGTGGCGGTAGAAACCAAACCGGCAGTATTGTCAATTCCGATTACGGCATGAAGTTTGTCGTTGTCGTAGTCGTATTGTCCGATTCCGGTTTTGGATTGGATATTTCCGTTGAGTTGATATTGCATGCTTAATACGTCTTCGATTTTTGAGTCGTAATTTACAGACGTAAGCCTGTCTATATTGTCATAGTGGAAATATTCCGGTTCATCCATCATGCCGGCGCGCTCCCACAAATTACCGGTTAAAGGTTCAAATCCGTAACTCATGCCATGAATTCTGTTATTTCCTCTGAATGTTCTTTGGCTTGTCAAGTAGCCATGCCGGTCGTACGTTTTCGTAATATTTATTGTTCCGTCCAGCAGCTTGGCTGTTGTTTGCGTACCGGTGTTTCCGGTAAGTTCCCAAATGTGAATGGGAGAATCGCTTGTTCCAAAGCGGATAGCTTTTTCTATATAATTTCCGTACTCATCGAACGAAAATTGTTGCTGTAAACCATTTAGTGAAGAAACATACATTTGTCCGGTTTGTGCGTCTCTCCCATAACCGATTTTTGATATTTCATCATTGCCTAAAAGGCGTGTTTCGGTTATAACATCGCCATATCTGTTGTAGTCGTAACGGATGGAGGCATTTTCGTTTTTTATTTCTGTTAGTCTCAAATAATTATTCCCATGTGCTGTGCCGTAATGATACTTTGTTCTTATACCATCAATCAGCGAATAATCTAATCGGTTTAGGTTGTCGTATTCGTTTTTTGTTACTTTTCCTCTTGCATCGGTTTGCTCTTTCAGTTGTCCGAGTGCGTTGTATTTGTAGGTAATTTTTCCGGCATTGGGATCTATCAGTTCGATTTGATTGCCTGCGCCGTCATACTTCATTGTTGTAACAGCATCTTCAGCATCAATGCGTTGGGGTTTTCCATTTGAACAGTACATGTATTCTACTGTTCCACCCGGATCGGTGGCGGTTTTTACATTGCCCCACGTATCGAAAGTTTTAATGTAGGTGCGTCCGTTTGTGGTGGTAGTTACTTTATGGTTATCGTATTTATAATTAATAATTTGTCCGCTGCTTTTGGTTTCTTCTACCACTCTGCCGAACGCATCGTATTCAAATCGGTCTGTCAGTGTGAGATTGCCACGCTTGTTTTTGGTTTGCATGAGCTGCCCTTTAGCGTTGTAAGTGTTGGTTACGGAAATCTCCAACCCATTTACACCTGTGGCTTCTATTGAGGTTTCTCGCCCAACGGCATCGTAATATATTTTACTTGGCTGCTGTCCGGTACCTTTTGTTACAATAAAAAATGCTTTATCGGATCTTGTTCCATCAAAGCCTCTTTCGTAACTTCTTATTCTTCCGTCGGGAAATGTAGTTGCCGTTTTTCTTCCCCATCTATCGTAAACATGCGAAATAGTGAGAATATCTGCGCCGTTGGTTTCATCGTTTTCGGTCAGCAGATTTCCCCACATGTCGTAAGTGTAAGTCATTTTGGTGGTAGCAGGCGAAGTAGTTGTTTCAGCTGCAAATCGCAGTGTATTGTCGTACTTAATATTATGTTTTATTGTGCTAATACCGGAACCGCTTACTTCGTATGAGGTAAGATTACCAACGTTATCATAACTCAAATAGTTGGTGGTTAATGCCCAACTTGTATCATAGTTTTCCACTTTTTGGGTAAGACTACCCTTGTTGTTGTATTCAAAACGGGTTTTATTAATAAATGGTCGGACATCATTGCTGTGTTTTTGCGTTACGGTAACCAATCTTGGTTTATTGGGTATTGTGCTGCCTGCTGCAACATAGTTTGCATATTCTATTTCTCTGTAATTAACATTGTTGCCGAATGCGGTTTTTTCCCACGTAATGTTGCCGTTATTATCGTATTTGTAATTAGTAGTATTTGTATTTCCGTCAAAATCTCTTTCCGTTATTTTTTGAGGGAAAGCAAAATATATTTTATTTTCTTTGTCCTTATAACCGTACTCCGTAGTCGTTTCGGCAGCTTGGCTGCCAATAGTTGTTTTGGTGTACGTTTCTAACGGAGTAAAATAAGTTGCATGCCGCGACTTTACACCTGTTTCTGTTGTAATGCCGGTAGTTACGTTTTGTGCTGTTTGTTTGTCGAATCCGAGAAATCCTTTTCCCGGCAAATGTATTTGGGCATTGATGTAATTATAATTGACGGTTATCGGATCTGCAACACCATTGGTTGAAGTTACGCTTTTTACAGCCGATAAAGCAGGTCGTATAGTCTTAAGCGGATAAGACTTGTGTCCGGTTAGGTTGTAATTAGAAATAGATAAATTAGCGTAATCGATCGTTGTGGAGTTGAAAGCATCTCTTATGCGTGTCAGCCTGCCGCTGTTTGCCGTTAATGAAGCCGGTTGATATATATGCCATTGACCGGTGGAACTTTTACTATTCAAGCAATTGTGGTCGAAGTTCATTAATTCTTGTCTGCCATCGCCATCGAAATCGCCAAGTACAAAATATTTGGGGAGAGCAAAGTAGTCTCTGTCTGATGTAGCTGAACGTACTTTTTCTAATTTTGTGCCGGTGGAACGCAGCCAATAGGTTTCGGTTTTATCATATTTTTTCCCTTTGTATTTTGCTTTTGTAAAAACCACATCCGATTTTCCATCCAGGTCAAAGTCATACACTATACAGGTAAACTTATCACCTCCGGATGTAGAATTGTGAGTTGTCATGTTACGGGCAAGTGTTTTGGAAAATGTTCCATCGCCGTTATTCAGTGCAAAATACCAATTCTCACTACCGTTTTTATTCATCAGAAAATCAGTCAATCCGTCGCCATTGAAATCGCCCGTACGAAGCATATTGCTTGCACTAAAAATAGTCGTCCCGAAAGTTTTATGAGCATCCGAAAATGTTCCGTTGCCTTGATTCCAAAAAATAGTATATTCATTGTCGCCCACAAGCATAAAATCGGTCATGCCGTCGCCATTGAAATCGGAGATAAACATTCTTCGAGGGTGAATGCCTGTTATATTAAATGTAGTGTTTGTATTGAGAATACGACACCGGTAATTACCGGCACTGCCTTTTGTTTCCACTATTAAAATATTTGCTTTTCCGTCATTGTTAAAATCGCCAACAGCATATAATGGTATGGAAGAAGTTATGTTCGGACTATATGTTGCATATAAGTCCGGCATAAAAAAATTTAACGGAGGCTGACCCGGATCAGGTTGAAGCGAACTCAAATAGTCTGCTTGGTATGGCATTTTGCATACAAAGAATTGAAGTTTTTTATCCTTATCATCCCAATAAACTGTTATCAGCTTATCGATGCCATTTCCGTTCAAATCTGCTGTCAATACTCCTTGATTGTTGTTCATAATAGAGATTGTTTGATTGAATCTATTGTTAGAACCGAAAGACACATCACCCATAGGACTTACGGAAGACAAACTTATGCTGGCATAACGAGTGCTTTGCCCCGGAACAGTAAAAATACCTATCAAATCATCTTTACCATCACCGTCTAAATCGGCGGTTATAAATTGCTCTATTTTATTGAAATCAAAATCAATAAGTTCGCTATACCACCTGTTCCAAGGTTCAGCAGGCACTTCTACTATTTTTGTGTATTTATCCGGCAGCGCTACTGCCGGCGTTTTTGTTGTTAAGGAAGTCGGCAAATGTTCCCAATTCAAATAAACGGGATTTGATGCTTCGCCTGCGCCATTTTTTTCTGTAACAGAAGTAAGGCGCGAAAAATTGTCGTCATCTCTCATAAAATTGTTACTACTTTCGTAAGAAAAAATATACTGACGATAAGTAGCATCACCTGTTTTTATATCAATTCTTTTCAATCGTTGGTTCATTTCTCCGTTTACAAATCTCAATATTTTAAAATGTGTTGTATCGGGACGTTCTTCGTAAGTAAACGAAACAGTGCTTTCTATATTTGCATTTTTTCTGTATGAAATAGTTTCCGGATATATATAGTTGTCATTATTGCTATATGTATAGGTCATATAATTTCCCCACGCATCTTCTACTCTGTTTAAAAACCACGCATTACTTGGATATTCTTTTTTCCAGTGCGAATAATTTTGTTTAGAATCATCGGTGTTTCCATACGTATATTTCATTCCGTCTTTGGTCAATACTTCAAAATAATCGTCCATATAGGTTATTGTTGTAAATGGGTCGCTTTCGGTATTATACACCATGCTGTTTGCATCACGCTTGATAAGCCGCTGTCCGTCCAGCATAAAGGCATCACTGCTGTCGTAGGTAATACCTTTTGCAGCATCATCGTAATAGATGCTTTTGGGTATGCGTGTAATCGCCGATATTCCCGAAATACTTGTTCCCCAGCCAACCACACCATTTCCCGATTGGCTATTATATGTAATGGCAATATTAGGCTGCATACCGGTTACTCCAAGTGGCACTTCGATGGGAATAGTATAAACAGCCGCTCCTGTGGGACTGATATTTAGCGCACCATTAATTGTTTTCGCGCTAATGGGATTTATTTTTTCTGCATTATTGCTTTGCGGCTTTTCTGCCCAATATGATATATCGGGAAATGTAACACCATCGGGTAATTGTAGCGGAGTAGCATTATTTGCCATGAAATCGGTTTCTCTATGCAACATATATCCATCAGAGTGCTGCGAAATTTTTTGTCGTTGTATCGACAACCATTCTTTACCATTGGGGTGTCTAGCTCGCTTATTTGTAGCAGAAAGATTCCAATAACTTCTATTCCACCCTGAACCCTTATACGAAATACCATCTATTTCTTTTCCCATGTTATCATATAACAAGACTCTTCCTTCTTTATTGGTTAGAAAGAAATGATTGTGATATAATATCTGTTTGTATGGAGTCTGTTGTATTTCGGGAAACAGTATTTCTAACTTAAACTCCGGTGTGTTTACATGACGATAGGCTACAATCAACATTCCTTGCGGGTTGATAGTTGTTCCTTGTGGGAAAGTATATCTACCCACAGTACCATAAAACGACACAGTTTTAATAGACCAACCGGAAATATCAACAGCCCAGTCTGTAGGATTGTAAAACTCTATGAATTCTCCATTGTGATGTTGTTTCACATTTGCACGAAATCCATACGTATCGAATATATCTTCGCTGATTCTATTGCTTTCATTATACGGAGTATCATAAAACACTTCTGTAATGACAATAGTACCATGTTGCGCTTTTATTATCGAGCAAAAGAATAATGATAGTAAAAGAAAGAGTATAATTTTTTTCATAGAAATGATGTTTTAAGTATTAAAAATGGTTTTATGAACTCTTCATTATCCCAATTTGCGTGCAAATCCATTTTGAGGGTCTAATTGTAAAATATTGGCTTTTGTTTTGTTTAATCCGGCTCTATCGCCTTGTCCTTTTTGAATTTTGGCTATAGCCACATGGATTTTTATTTGTTCTTGTGGGTGTAGTTCTTTGCCTTTGCGATTTTTTATGCAATTATTTATTTCTTCACTTTCGTCAATTTTCCCGTCCGATGTTGCGGATAGAAGTGCATCTAATATTTTTAGCCCTTGTTTCCATTGTTTCTCGTAAGAAAAACTTTGAGCATAAGCTAATAATATAGTAAGTTCTATACCTTCTTTTATATTGTTAAAATTGTTGCTGTTGTTTCCATTTCCGTTATTCCCATTTCCATTGTTCCCGTTCCCGTTGTTTCCATTCCCATTGTTTCCGTTATTTCCGCTGTTACCAAAAATTTCTACAAGCAATTTGCGACTTTGTCCGTAATTTCTTTGAGCAATATAGCATTGCATTAATCCCAAATAATAAGCAGATGCTTCTTTGGAATTTAGTCTAGCCGGGTTGGGACAGGCATCTCTGTAAAGTTGTCTGGCTCTATTTATTTCTACCGAAACATTATTTTTCCAACCATACATACATTTAGCATTGGCTAACGAAACAGCAGTCCAAAAATCTTTCTTTTGTGCATAAAGTTGCTCGTATAACTTCATCAAATTCTCATAATCTTCATTCTTTTTGTAATATCTTCTTAGTCTTTTCAATGTATCTGTTTCTTCGGGCGAGTCTTTCGCTATTGTCAAAGCCTTTTGAGTAATAATGTTTTTATTTGCTTTCGATGATATAAGATGTTTTAATTCGTTACTTCGGATAGTTCTAACTTGTTCATCAATATGTTTTTTTCTCAGTTCAATTTCTTCGGTCGTATATAATTGACGGCGAGGTTTATTTTTGATTTTCTGCACGGTTTCCGGTGCTTGTTCCGGTGCAAAAGTTACTTTTCTACTGTCTCGTGTTCTTGCCCAATCACTTATATAGGCTACCGTAGTAGTTTCGATTGTTTCTATTATTTGAGGAGCAAAAGACAATTCGATTTTGTTGTTATGCCGGAGTGGTTTGTTCAATTTTTCGAGGCATCTGACGGTATCAAGCATACCTTCGTACAAATATTTTTTATTGGGATTAAGAGCTATGGCTTGTGTATAAAGAATTATGGAAGATTCGAACAGAAAAATTTCGCCGTATTTTAGACAAAATGCTCTTTCATCTTTTTGATTGCCTAGACAGAGAGCGTTCATCGTGCGTGCCATACGGTCATAAAAAGCAGGCTTATCGTTGTTTATTTGCAGGGCTTGTTTATATAATTCTGCTGCTTCCAAGTTTCGGTTTTGTGCTACCAATACTTTCCGAAGTCCGTCGTAATTAGAAACGACTTTGGGTTCTTGCTCTATGATTTGACGGTACAAATTAGCCGCTTGGTCATACTTTTTTTGATAAAAAAGTTCACGTGCTTGTCGTTTGAGTGATAGTAAATTGGAAGTTGAGTTTGTTGAATTGGTCGGATTTGTTTCTTGTGCAAAAATGCTTAGTGGAGTTGTCGCTATGAACAATGCTCCTGAAGCTGTAAAAATCCTTTTAAAAAATTCTCTACGGGATATATTTTCTTTCATAGGCATTAGGTTAGTAATAGTTGTCAAGAAAGAATACCCTAAATTTTAACAAAACAAAAAAGAAAGACACTTTGGCAAGGCTTTCACTTGCATCTGCCCATGTGTTCACCACATACCGTTTTCCATTAAACTACAAAGTTCCTTCTATAATTAAATAAGTTTCTTTCAGAAATCAACTATACATTATGATTAGATTTATTGTTTTAAAATTTTCCATGAACTTGTTTTGCCGTCCATTTTTATATTAAGCAGATACATACCGTCAGGCTGATTGCCTATATCAAATAGTATGCTTGAACCGATTATTTCTTTTTTTTGTAATAAAAGACCGTTGGATGTGTATATGGAAATATCTCCTAATGTTTCGGTATCATAATTTTGTATTTCAATAACAAGCTGACCGCGAGTTGGATTGGGATATATAACTACATTTTTTTGAGGGAACAAGTCATCTTCATATTTTTTTAATTCAATTTCTTCTGCTTGTTGTGTTTGTAATTCTTGTTGTTGCTCTTCTTCTATGTCATCGTCCATCATAGCTCTTGCTGCCATGAACGGAATTACCCGCTCTGTTCTATTTCCGGCAGCATCATAATGATAGGTTATCCGTTGAGCGCTAAGATTGCAAAACAACCCAAAGTAAAAAAGTAATAATATGATTAAAATTTTTTTCATGTTATTCCCGCAATTTTCATACGTAAATAATTATTTTTTACACTAATGTCGTATCTATGATTTACATCAATATAAATGCTTGTTTCATTTGCCAAATATAGATATTTTTTTTAACATAAACAAACTTATGTTAATTTTTTTTATAAAAACACAAATAGAGCTGTCAGTAATTTTAAAAACAAGTAGCATATGTTTCAATAATTTCTTCAAAATAAACGGACTATGAAATTATCTAAATTTTCTACAAATACTTTGTTACACATGCAGGAACTGATTTTTCGCAATAAATTATATGCTTTTTTGTAAAATTCCAACTTCTTTTTGCTCATTTAACCTGCTAAAATCGCAAAACGAATCCAAAATTTTAGCAAATGCTAACCGTTGATTCCAAAAAAATCATCATAATTTATTTTGCGAGCAGAATTTAGACAGTTCCTAAAAAGCCATTTAACTACTAAGCTTTATACAAAGTAATAAAAGTCTATTTTACCACAAAGAACACAAAGTTTTACACAAAGAAACACAAAGAGCTGAGATTGATTTTCAGCTCTTTGTGTTTTTAGTGAACGTTGTGTTTTTTTAAATTTAATAGTTTATCAATGTAAAATGTCCCACGATTTGCGTTCCATCAGGCATTGAAATGATATACCAATAGTCGGTTGATGGCATCAGTTTTCCTAAATATATTCCGTCCCAGCCCAATTCGGATCCGTTGTACGTTATTAACTCTTTTCCGAAACGGTCGAAAATGATAATCTTGGCGGTTGGATATTTATCAATGCCTTTTATTTCCCAACGGTCGTTTATCGTATTTTTATTAGGCGAAAAGTATTTAGGAATTTCTAAACCGGTTCCGTCATAGAAATAAGTTGTATCTGTTGTACAGAAGTTTTTATCTCGAACATAAATAGTGTACCAAGTTTCCGGTAATAATTGTCTGCTCAAGAATGTTTTCTTGTCAACAAAAGTGTCATTCTCATCAAATGTGTATGCATACGGTTCTGTTCCGCCTGTTACTTGGATAGTAAGTTCACCGTTCATTTTTTCGGAAATACTTTCTATCATCGGATTATCAACTACTTTTATCAACACTTGCTTGGTTGCAGAACAGTTACCTGTTATTATCCGAACGGCATAATTGGTAGTTACGGTAACATTGACAATCGGATTGGCAATAGTGGTATCGCTTAGACCTTCGGACGGAGTCCACAAATATTTTTCGCCGCCCGAGGCGAATAATTGCGCCTCATCACCACGACAAATAGTTATCATTTCGGGAGCAATAACATCTAATTTTGATTGAACTGTTACAGTCGTGCTTTTAGATGCACTGCAAAAACCATTGGATACTGTTGCGGTAAATGTTTCTGTTATTTCCGGTTTAACACGAATGGCATCATTTGTTTTTCGAATGATACTTGGACTTGTCTCCCACGTTACTATTGTACCTGAAGGACGATTTTCTACTTGTAAATCCGCGGTATTGCCTTCGCAAATAACTAATGAAGGCGTCAAATCAAAATGAAAATGAATAATATCAGAGTTGTCTTCTGTTATTGTAACAGTATTGTTGGAAATACAACCGTGTGCATCGCGTACCCAAATTGTATATGTATCGCCTCTCGTTATGGTAAAGACATTGCTGTCTTGATAACGTACTCCATCTACACTGTATGTATATGGCGCCTTGCCTTGCGTTGTATTTATCGTTAATCTGACAGAAGGATTCGTACAGCTTATCATTGAAGGATAAGCATTTATTGAAACAACAGGCAAGCCTTCTTCGGCAATAGTTATTTGGCCTGTTACGGTACAACCCGAAGTTGTTTGCGCGACTACCGAATATGTTCCGGGCGAGTCAACATCTATACTTTGAGAAGTTTTTCCATTGCTCCACAAATAAGTTGCATCCGAAAACGGTGTCAATGAAGCTTGCAGTGTTATACTATCTACATTACAATTAAAACTTGGAGCAGAAGGAGTTATAGATAATGATATATTTTCGCCGATTGTTATTGGAACCGTATTTATGCAGCCATTATGTCCTACAGCGGTTACGGTATATGTACCGTTTGTATTTATTGTTCTGTTATACAAATCGGAACCATCAGACCAATAAATATAACTTGCTGTCGGTGCATTGACCGTCAAATTTGCATTTGGATTCATGCAATCTGTAGATATTGAATGGGTTGTAATATTGATAGGCGGCAATGTTTTATCTTCTGTTATCTCGATTTTATTGGAAGCAATACAACCCGCATTATCCTTCGTCCAAATCTGGTAAGTACCCAAAGTGGTTACAGTAAAAACATTGCTGTTTTGATAATTAACACCATCAATACTATACATATATGGTAACTTTCCATTTGCGCCATCGGCAATCAAACTAATAGTCGAATTATTACAATCCAACGTAGAAGATGGATGAGAATTAATGTACAATACCGGTGAATCTTCTTTTGTTATGACAATCAAATCTGTTGCTGTACAGCCATTAGGAGTGGTTACCGTAACAGAATATGTTCCTGGAGTTGTAACGTATATACTTTGAGAAGTGCTGCCATCATTCCATCTGTAAGTTGCTCCCGAAGATGTTGTTATTGCTTGTAATGTAAGATTTTTTACATGACAGTTCAATGCTGTTCCTGAAGAAGATAAAATTGAAACGGTTGGAATGGTTGTATCTTCTGCTATGGTAATCGACGCACTATTTGAACAACCATTAGTGCCTACTGCTGTTACAGTATATGTACCTCCTTTGTTTACCGTTCTATTGTAAGAAACAGAACCGTCTTCCCAATAAATATGTTTTTCCGACGCCGGAACATTAACCGATAAAGTTATGGTCGGCTGTAAGCAATTTATTGTTGTACCTGAAGGAGTAATGTTAACTATCGGCAATGCTTTGTCTTCTGTAATAAGAATTTGGTTATCAGAAGCACAACCGTTGTTATCTCTCACGTTAATAGTATACATATCGGGTGTAGAAACTTCAAAAATATTACCGGTTTGATAATTAATTCCGTCTATGCTGTACATATATGGCATTTTTCCGCCTATAGCTTCTGCAATCAAACTAATTGTTGAATTATCACAATCCAATGTAGAAGTGGGATGAGAAATTATGGAGATAACCGGAATATCTTCGAGTGTAATAAGCGTTGTTTGAGGTTCGCTCACACAATTTGTATTATTATCCCTAATTGTAATAGTATAAGTTCCTACGCCCAAATTTGTTAATGAGCCGTTCGATACACCATTGATTGTATAATTGTAAGAAGTCGGCGCGTTTATAATTTGTATAGAACCGGTATTAGCATTACAAGCAGTATTTGTTTTTGTCAAACCAAATGTCGGTTTCGCTCGAACAGTAGTTGTTGCTTGATCCTTCATTTTTTCCGGAGTAGATGCAAAGTTCGGATATATCGTTGCATCTGCCATAGACACATGCGCCTGATTCAAAAGATTATTTCCGGCAACAACAGCTTCTACATAAATGGTCAATGTAACAGTTTCGCCTACGGCTAAATTTCCTACATTCCAAATTCCGGTACTGCCGTCATAAGACCCTTGAGTTGCCATGCTCGACACATAAGCAAATTGATTGGTCAACACATCTGTTACATTTACTCCAAGAGCAGGAACATGAGCGTCATTTGTCAACGTCAACGTGAAAGCAATGGTTTCATTTAAGCAAACATCTCCGCTTGTTTGTTTTTCCAATAACAAATCTGTACAAACTTGAACAGTAACTTCAGCAGTAGCGCTGCTAAAACAATTATTGGTATCTGTACCAACTACTGTATAAGAAGTAGTGTTCAATGGATTTGCAATAACCGTACTGCCTGTTGTAGTGTTTAATCCGATTGCCGGACTCCAAACATAATTAGAAGCTCCGCTTGCAGTCAATGTTGTGCTTGTTCCACTGCAAATGGTTTCGCTATTAACTGTGATGGTAGGATTAGGATTAATAGTTACAACCACTGATGCTGTATCAGAGCAGTTTTCGGCTGTTTTTCCTACTATGTAATAAGTTCCACCTATACCTACTGCATTTGGATTTGCTAATACAGATGTTGCTTCAGCATCAGTAAAATATGTATAGCTCAAGTCTGCTGTTGAACCACCGGTTATTGAAGCCGCCGTTAAGTCAACAGTAGAAGATTCACATACAGCTGCCGGAGCATTTATTATTATTGTTGGTTTAGGATTTACTGTTACCGTTACTGTTGCAGTATCTGTACAACCTCCTATATCTTTTCCAATAATCTTATATGTTCCCGAACTCACTGCGGTTTCATCTGTAAGAGCTACAAATATATCATTGTAATAACTCAGGCTCAATCCTGTTGTATCACCTGCAGCTAAAGTCAACATTGTCAAATCTATTGTCAATGGAGAACATACAGCCGATGGATTTGCAAAGCTAAATTCAGGCTTAGCATGTTTTGTTATACTTACCTGTGCTGTATCTCTACAACCATTGCTCGCTTTTACTTCTAACCTGTATGTTCCCGCTGTCGTTACGATAGGACCGCCGTCCAGCCATGTGTATGTACCTGTACCACCGGGAATCATTGTGATACTCGGTGCATCACAAGTTAATAACGTTGTATCCGGATCAAGAATAATTACTGCAATAGGTATATTTACATCTTCATCAACGATTATTTCCGTGCTGTCTTTGCATCCGCTGAGTATGTCAGTCACGATGAGTTTGTATGTCCCTTGCTCTGTTACGGTGATGTTTTGTGTTGTTTCTTCGGTGTTCCACAGATACGTTACCCCGTTTTCGGGTAATGCCGTCAGTTCAATGCTTGTTGTGTCGCATGTTAATGCCATGGCACTTGCATCGATTGTCGGCATGGGTTTATTGATGTTGATGCCGATTTGTATTTGTGTACTGTCTTTACATCCGCTG
>Ga0082212_10007311_pt1 | contig 14634 bp, 13 predicted proteins | sample TergutNt197P3_FD_71548 | JGI IMG/M metagenome (GOLD analysis project Ga0082212, IMG submission 71548) | Neocapritermes taracua P3 segment gut microbial communities from Petit-Saut dam, French Guiana - Nt197 P3 | ecosystem: Host-associated > Arthropoda: Insects > Digestive system > Gut ... | reverse complement strand
GCAAATCAAAGGGGGCCCGGTTGGTCTCCCCGAACATGCATATCAGAAAGATGAAGAAGGCCAGGGGCTGGCGGGCCACGTTCCACTCCCAGGGCCAGGCCCCCTGAGCGTTGTTGATGAGGGTCAGGTTCAGGGTGCCGCACTGGAAGGCCACGGCCAAAATGGCCAGGATCAGGGGTATTTCGTAGGCCACGGCCTGGCTGACGGCCCGGGCCGCGCCGATGAGGCCGTATTTATTGTTGGAGGCCCAGCCCCCGGTCAGGACGGCCAGGCCCTCGAAACCGGCGAAGGCCAGGATCAGAAGGACGCCCAAGTCCGCTTCCAGGCCGGTCAAAAGAGGCCCGAAGGGGATGACCAGGAACATCAGGAACATGGGAAACATGGCCAGGACCGGGCCCAGGAAGAACAGGAGGCGGTCGCAGTTGGCCGGGACCACCAGTTGCTTGGTCAGGAGCTTTACGGTGTCGGCAATGGTCTGGAGCAAGCCGTGGGGGCCGACTTCGTAAGGGCCGGGGCGGCGCTGGATAAAGCCGGCCGCCTTGCGCTCCAGCCAGACCATGATCACGCTGTTGCCGATGAGAAGGGTGATGATCAGGACCAGGGCCGTCAGCAGTTTGAGGATTACCAGGAGATTTATGTCCATCACGGTTTCCTGTCGTCAGCCGGGGGCGCCGCGTTCAGCGGTCCACTTCGGGAATGACCAGATCCAGGCTGCCTAAAATGGCCAGGGCATCGGCCAAAAGGGTGCCCTCGGCGGCTTCGGCGAACAGGCTCAGGTTGGAAAAGCCCGGAGCCCGCAGTTTGACCCGGTAGGGGTTTTTGCCGCCGTCGCTCATGAGGTGGATGATTATTTTGCCGCGGGCTCCTTCCACGGCGAACACGGACTCGCCGGCCGGCAGCTTCCAGGTGACCTTGGGGGCCTTGGGGTGGCGGATGGGGCCGGAGGGGATACTGTCCAGGGCCTGCTCGATGATGCGAAGGCTCTGGCGGATCTCCTCCAGGCGCAGGAGATAGCGGCCCAGGCAGTCGTCGGTCGGGCCCGTGGGCACGTCGAAATCAAAGCGGTCGTAGAGGCCGTAGGGCTCGGCCCGGCGGGTGTCGTAGGCCCGGCCCGCGGCCCGGAGGATGGGCCCGGTGGCCCCGTAGCGGAGGCAGATATCCTCATCCAGGCGGCCTATGCCCTCCAGGCGGCGGCGGAAGATGACGTTGCCGGTGACCAGTTGGTCATACATGGCCAGGCGGCCGCGCAAATAGGGGATGAAGTCGCGGGCCAGGCTCATGAAGCGGTCGTCTATGTCGGCCCCCACCCCGCCGAAACGCAGGTAGTTGATGGTCAGGCGGGAGCCGGTGATGATCTGCAAAAGGTCGTTGATCTTTTCCCGCTCCTCGAAGGCGTAGAGGATGGGCGTAAAGGCCCCCAGGTCCAGGACAAAGGCCCCCCACCACAGGACGTGGGAGGCGATGCGGTTGAACTCGCAGGCGATGATGCGCAGATATTCGGCCCGCTCCGGCACTTCCAGGCCGGCCAGGCGTTCCGCCGCCCCCACGTAGGCCCAGTTCCAGGCCACGGGGTGCAGGTAGTCCACCCGGCCCGTGTTGGGCAGGAATTGCCAGGGCGTCTTGGACTGGCCCATCTTGTCATGCATCCGGTGGAGGTAGCCCAGGACAGGTTCGGCCCGGAGCACGTATTCCCCGTGGAGTTCGGCCAGGATGCGCAGGACCCCGTGGGTGGAGGGGTGCTGGGGGCCCAGGTTGATGATGAGGGAATCCGGGGCCACCCGGCCCTTTTCAAAATTGCGGGTGTAGAAATCGCCCAGCATGTCGCCGGGATTTTCCGAGAACTGGAAGGGATTGACAAACACGCCGCTCATGACGCCGCCTCCCCTTCTACTAAATGGGCCAGGGCCTGCCAGGCCGGGTCGAGGAATTCGGCCTGGCCGAATATTTTCAACTCACTTAAGGGGGGGGCCACGCTTTTGTGCCCGCCGGTTTTGGAGAGGCCCGCCCACCGATCCATCGACCGTCCCCACGGCACGGCGGCCGCGTTTTCGTGGGCGGTCCGGTGCAGGGGCGGCGGCCCGGGAAAATCATGAGGCAAAAGAAGAGGCACGGGGTTGGGGTTGCCGGTGAATTCAAGGCCGAGAAAATCAGTCGCCTCCCGCTCGTGCCATTCGGCGCCCTGGAAGATATGGGCCACGGAAGGGAGGCTCCCGCCTATCTCGGCCAGGGCCCGCACAGCCAAGCGGCCGGGCTCGGTCGGGGAATCATAGAGCCAGGTGGCCAGAAGGCCCTCCCGGACCTCCACAGCGGTGATGGTCTCCAGGAAAAAGCCGGCCGCCCGCATGGCTTCGGCCGCTTCCCGCACCCGGTCCGGAGGCAGGACGGCCGCGGCTTTAAGGCCGGTCTTCTGAAACTCGTACCGGGAGATGACCAACGCCCCCAAGCGCCGCCAGGTTTCCAAGTGACGTTCCACGCTCATTTAGGCCCCATCCTCCGGCAATTCAGCCGCCACCGGTTTGGCCACGGGCCAGAAGCGCCGGCCGGTCAGTTTTTGCTGGATGGCGAAAATACCCTCCAGGAGCGCTTCGGGCCGGGGGGGGCAGCCGGGCACATAGATATCCACGGGCACGATCTTATCCACCCCTTCCAGCACACTGTAATTGCCCTCGAATTTAAAGGGGCCGCCGGAAATGGCGCAGTTGCCCATGGCCAGGACGAACTTGGGGGCGGGCATCTGTTCATAGAGCCGGCGGACGGCCGGGGCGAGCTTCTTGACCACTGTGCCGGCCACCAGCATCAGGTCGGCCTGGCGGGCCGAGGGCCGAAATACTTCGGCTCCGAAGCGGGAGATATCCCAGCGGGCCATGCTGGCCGACATCATTTCAATGGCGCAGCAGGCCAGGCCGAAGGTCAGGGGCCAGATGCTCATGGCCCGGGTCACGTCAAAAACGTAGTTGAGAGGCTTTACGTTCAAAAGGGGCGGCCGGATCAGGGACTGCGCCGGCTTGGCCGTCTCCTCGGCCCATTTGGCCGCCTCTTCAGCCCAACTGGCCGTCTCCTCAGCCCAGATGGTGTTTGTCACATCCCCCCCCTTGCCCGAGACCTTTAGGCGCGCACTTTTATGCGGCGGGGCCAGTCGAAAACCCCCCTGGCCCGGAAATAGACCAGGGCCAGGAAGATAAAAAAGATGAAGAAGCTCAATTCCGCAAAGGCCAGCCAGCCGGCGGCGTCGCGGTAGAAGACAGCCACAGGAAACAGGTAGAGGATGTCCACATCAAAGGCGATGAAGATGAGGGCGTAAACGTAGTAATTGATCCCGAAATGACCCCAGGCCCGTCCATGGGGCACCATGCCGCATTCGTAGGGCATGGCCATATCGCCGCCGGAGGCCCGGGGGGCCAGGATGGCGGCCAGCACCAGGGGAACTATGGGGAAAATGAGCCCCACGGCCAGAAAAAGAATGATCGCCAAGTGCAGACTGTCGAAGACCATTATTTCACCTCGGGCCGGAAATAAATATTGACCAGCCGACTAAGCATAATCATTCGCCTTCAGCAATTGACTTTATTATTTTATAGGCCAAACCCGGGCGCCTGTCAAGACAATCATCGGACTTTCTTGACCAAGGCCCGAATTTTGACGCTTTTTAGAGAAACTGTCGCTTTTGTTGTTAATTTCAGCTCAAGGCCCGGGCCGGGCCAAGCTGAGACCGGCCGTGAGATTTTAAATATTATCATATAAAATCAATATATTATTCCCACATTTTAAACTTGGCCCACCTTTTGCTTATTAACTGGCCGAAGGGCCGCCCGCCCTGTCCGGCGGCCCCAAGGAGGCGGCTATGAGCATGTTCATCGGACCCTACCCCTATACCATAACCCACACCTACCTGGGCCTGATGGCCCAGGAGGAGCGGATGCACCTGACGGCCAACAACATGGCCAACGTCTCCACCCCGGGCTTCAAGAAAGACGTGCCGATCTTCGAGGGCTACCTGGTCAAGCAGTCCAAGACCTATTTCGGCGCCGGGCCCTTTGAACTGACCGACCGGGACCTGGACGTGGCCCTCCACGGCCCGGCCTTCTTCCAGATCGAGACCCCGGCCGGGATCCGCTATTCCCGCAACGGCAATTTCAAGGTCAATTCCGACGGCCAGATAGTCACCATGGACGGCGACCCCGTCACCGGGGCGGGCTTCGTGCCCGAGGGCTCCCTTCGGGTTTACATCGAGCGGGAGGGCCGGGTCCAGGCCATTGACCAGGACGGCGAGGCCGTCATCATCGGCCAGTTCGAACTGGTGGAGTTCGACGACCCCAATATGCTCATCAAAGAGGGCTACGATATGTATGTGCCCAAGAGCCCGGATTTCGTTCCCGAGCCCGCCACCCAGACCACCCTGGAGCAGGGGTTTTTGGAAAAAGCCAACGTCAACCCGGTCAACGAGATGGTGCAGATGATCGAACTGCACCGCATCTACGAAGCTCTGCAGAAGGTCGTCCATACCCGGCAGGAAATGGACGACCAGGCCATAGGTCAGTTGGGCAAAATAAGTTAAGGAAGCGCTGATTAATGGTCTTTTTGCCCCCTGGCGGCGTTGCTTATGTTTTTTAATGCTCGAAATATAGCCATATATTCCTGCGCTTAAAAAACATTCGCGCCTGGCCAGGAAACAAAAATCCTCATTAATCCACGCTTCCTTGAGGTTCATCATATAGAAATCAAGTTAGGAGTACCCCGACCATGATGAGATCACTCTACACCGCGGCCACGGGCATGATCGGCCAGCAGACCCACCTGGACGTCATCGCCCACAACCTGGCCAACGTCAACACCACCGGCTTCAAGAAGAACCGGGCCGAATTCGAGGACCTGATCTACCAGACCCACAAGTTCGCCGGCACCGAGACCATCGGCGGCCAGCAGATCCCGGTGGGCATCCAGGTGGGCCTGGGCACCAAGGTCAACTCCAACGCCAAGATCCACACCATGGGGGATTTCAACAAGACCGACAGCCCCCTGGATACGGCCATAGCGGGCGAGGGCTATTTCCGGGTGCTGCGCAACGGGGAACTTTACTACACCCGGGACGGGGCCTGGAAACTCAACAGCGACGGGGTCATCGTCAGCCAGGACGGCAACCCCATGGACCCGGAATTCATCGTCCCCCAGGACGCCGTCCACCTGTCGATAGATCCGGCCGGCTTCATCGAAGCCCTGGACCAACGGGGCAACGTGCTGGCTGAAGGCCGCATCGAACTGTCCCGCTTCATCAACCCCCCGGGCCTTTTCGCCCTGGGCTACAACATCTACCAACCCACGGCCGCCTCGGGCCCGCCCATCGACGGCCTGCCCGCGGAAGAGGGCTTCGGCACCATCGAACACGGCTTTCTGGAAATGTCCAACGTGGAAGTGGTCACGGAAATGGTGGAGATGATCGTGGCCCAGAGGGCCTACGAAATGAACTCCAAGGCCATCACCACCTCGGACGAAATGCTCTCCATCGCCAACAACCTCAAACGTTAAGAAACATAGCCCCCTTAATGAAAAGCCCCGCCCCCCGGCGGGGCTTTTTGCGTCGTGGCCGCCTTGATCGGTTCGGCCCCGAAGTCCGCCGGATATGGGCCCCCGGGCTCGGCCCCGGTTGACTCGTCCGGGACAATCGGGTAACATTTATACGATAATCTGGGGAGGGCGTTATGACCAGGCGTCTGGTGCTGACCCGGGCCGAGATAAGCGAACTGGTGGCCGGCCTGGGCGACAGGATCAGGCGGGACTATGAAAAGGCCCTGGCCCCGGGCGAAGCCCTTCTGGCCGTCGGCGTCCTGAACGGGGCCTTCATTTTCATGGCCGACCTGGTGCGGGCCCTGGGCGAGATGCCGGTGGAGGTCGATTTCGTCCGCCTGTCCAGCTACCAGGACAGCGACACCTCCTCGTCCCAGGTGGTGATGACCAAGAACCTGGAAAAGGAGATCCGGGGCCGCCACGTGCTGGTGGTGGAGGACATCGCCGATTGCGGCCTTACCCTGGCCTGGCTCCTGGACTTCCTGGGCCGCAGGGAGCCGGCCTCTGTCAGGGTGGCCGTGGCCGTGGATAAAAAGGCCCGGCGGAAAGTGCCGGTGCCCCTGGACTACGTGGCCTTTGATGTGGAAGACGGCTTCCTGGTGGGCTACGGCCTGGACTTTGCGGAAAAATACCGCCAACTGCCGGATATTTACGAACTGGACACCTAAGAGGTGGGCATGATCATTACCTGCGGCCAATGCCAGGCCAGATTCAAAGTCGCACCCGAGCAGATCAAGGTCACCGGGTCCAAAGTCCGCTGTTCCCACTGCCTGTCCGTATTTACGGTTTTCCGGCCCGGGGGGTCGGAGGCCGAAGCGGAAGCCCCGGGGGAAACCTCCGGCCTCTTCGGGGATGAGGAGACCGGCTCCCAAAAGGCCCGGCGGGAACGCCGCCGCCTCCTCTACGCCGGCCCGGACGGGGAGGGCGGGGAGGAGGACGACCAGCCGGAGGACGATGGCTGGACCGAAGCCGGCCTGGACGAAACCTCGGGCCACCCGCCCTTAAGGCGCCGGCCCCAGGACCAGCCTTCGGCTGAACAACCAGCGGCCGAACAGCCCTCGGCTGAACAACCAGAGGCCGAGCAGCCCTCGGCCGACCAGCCGGAGGCTGAACAGCCGCTGACAGAGCCCGCGTCGACCGGCCCGGCCGGCGACGACCTGGGCCTGGGCGCCGACCCGACCCGGCCCTTCCCGGATCCCCCCCCGCGCCGGGTGGGCGACGAATTGCCCCCGGTGCCCGGCTCCAACTACAACGGCGAAATCCGCGCGGCCGTCACCAAGGTCAAGGGCCGGCGCCACGGCCTCTTCCTGGGCCTGGCCATTTTCTGCGCCGCCCTGGCCATAGGCCTTTATTACCTGAGCAGCCGGCCCGAACCCCTGGCCTTAAGCGAGGGCGACGGCCCGCCCCCGGCCCCGGCCGCCCCGGGCCTGCCCGCCCCGGCCCAGCCCCCCCCGGCCCAGGCCGCCGGACCCGACCCCCGGGGCATAGAACACATCACCTTCACCCCCAAGGACAACCTGAAGCATTTCTACCGCAAGAACGAAAAGGAAGGCGAGCTTCTCATCATCACCGGCCGGGTGCGCAACAGCTACCCCGAGCCCCGCAGTTTCATCCGCCTCCGGGGACTTTTGCTGGACCAGAACGGCAGCACCCTGGCCGACCGTTTCATCTATGCCGGAAACCTCATCTCCGAGGAAGACCTGACCACCCTGCGCAAAGAGGAGATCATGGCCCTCCTGAACATAAAAGGCGGGAAGAACAACCAGAACATGAACATCGCCCCGGGCCGGGAAGTGCCCTTCATGGTGGTTTTCGACAAGGTTCCCGCCAGCAAGGATGAATACCGCATCATCCCCGTGGGTTCCAGCCCGGCGGATCAATGAAAAACCAACTCGCCGCCTGGCTGGCCAAACAGGGTTGGTCCCTGTTCCGGCGCTTCGACCTGGTCAGGTTCATGGAGCGCCTGGCCCGGCTGGAGCCCGGGGCCGGCTACGCGGCCCGCACCGGGCCCCTGGTCCCCGCCTTCGCCGACCAGGCCGAGGTGGCCCGGCTGGCCGTGGACCTGGCCGAGCGGGCCCTGGCCGGGCGGGGCGAGCCGGTGGGCCGGCGGGAACTGGAAGCCCAGGCCGACATCATATCCTGCCGTTATGACGCGGAACTCCACCAGATGATCCGCGCCTCGGCCGTGAACATCGTCGCCGGGCTGTTCGGGGGCGGGAGCGCGGACCTGGAAGCCCTCTTCCTTTCCCGCGACGGCCGGGAACTGGCCAACCTGCCCCGTCTCCGGGAGGCCCGCCGGGAGGGCCGGGGGGTGGTCTATCTCATCAACCACTCCTCCCATTGGGACGAGTTCATTTTTGACGCCTTTCTGGATATCCACGGCCTGGGCCTGCCCCTGTTCGCCGCCGGCCAGAACATGATGGCCACGCCCTCCCTGGGCCGGCTCCTGATGATAGGCTCTTACGTCATTCTGAGGGCCGGGGCCAGCCGGGCCTATCTCTCGACCCTGTTCCATTTCTGCCAGGCCTTAGGCGAGATGGGCAAGAGCCAGGGCATTTTTTTGGAGGCCTGGTCCGGCGGAGCCAGGACCAGGGACGGCAGCCTGCGCTACCCCCGGCGGCTCATCGCCCTCCAGGGGGCCCTGGCCGCCCGCAACGATGTCTTTGTGCAGCCGGTGGTCCTTAGCTACAGCCGGGTGCCCGAGGACCAGGGCCTGTCGGAGGGGCGCAGCCTGGCCTCCTGGCTCAACGGGCACCGCCTGGGCCGGGAGTTCCTCAAGCAGCCCTGGACCCCGGTGGAAAGCCTGTTCCGGGGCCTGTCGGGCCTCTACGGCCGGACCTATGTGGGCCTGGGGCGGGGGCGGCTGGCTTCGGAACTGGCCGCGGAAATGGAGCGGGGCGAGGGGGGGTACCAGGAACTGACCCTGGATGAATACGCCTCGCTCTTCGCCATTCGCGAAATAGCCCGGGACAAGAAGATCATGACCACCCAGGTGGCCGCCCGGGCCTTTTCCCTCCTGAAAAAGACCGGCGACCTGGCCCGGGCCGCGGCCCGGGCCGTGGAGGAGGCCCGGGATTACCACCGGCGCACCTTCGGCCAGGAACCGGATTTCGAGGATTACTTCCAGGACCGCGGCCTGGCCGCGGCCCTGGAGGACGGGCTGGCCTCCCTGGCCGCCCGCCGGGTCATCCGCCGCGGCCCTTGGGGCCGCTGGACCAGGCGGCCGCCCCGCGTCCTGGCCCGGCACTGCCTGGCCTATTACGCCACCCACGGCGACCGGCGGCTCTACAGCCCCGCGGCCCGGGAGAATTTCGTGGTCTGCGGCTCCGAGCCCTGGGCCCTGGCCCTGGTCTCCTATCTCGGCCGCCGCACCCTGGGGGACAAGAAATACAACAACTCCAGCCTCACTCTCTACGACCGGGAAGAGAGGGTCATGACCGCCCTGGCCGATGAAAGGACCCTGGCCGAACTGCCCGACCACCGTCTGCCCAAGAACGTCTTCCCCACCCACGACCACACCGCCGCCTTCCGCAAGGCCACCGAGGTGGTGGTGGCCGTGCCCCCCCCGCGCATGGAACAGACCCTGGCCCTGATCATGGCCGAGGCCAGGGAGATGCGCAGCCTCATCATCGCCAGCCGGGGCTTCGACCCCCGCTCCCACCGCCTGACCATGCAGATCGCCTGGGAGGCGGCCGTGGCCGCCGGCCGCAACAGCCTTAACATCCTGGCCCTGAGCGGACCCTTCACCCCCCTGGCCCTCTGGCGGGGCGACGAGGCCGGCGGCCTGTGGACCCTGGCCGGGGCCACGCGCGGGGGCCGGGCCTCCGAGGCCCTTCTTTTCAAGTTCGGCAAATACCGGGTCGCCTTAAGCCCCGACCCCATCGGGGTCCAGATGGCCGCGGCCCTGGCCGACGCCTATGCCCTCTACGCGGCCCTCCGGGACAAACGCCCCCGCCAGGACGCGGCCGAGTCGGGCGCCGCCCCGGAAACCGCCGCCTTCCTCCGGGAGATAAGCGCCGAGGCCAAGAGCCTGGCCCTGGCCCTGGGCGGCCAGCCCCAGACCTTCGAGGCCGACAACCCGGCCTGGCTGGCGGAATATCTCATCCGCTCCGCCCATCGCCCCGCCCCGGGGTCGTCCTGGCTGGCGCCCTTGAAAAACGACCAGCCCCCCGGCCACGGGGCGGCCCACCGGGAACTGGCCGCCTTGTGGCCCGAGCCCTGGGCCAATGGTTACTTTTCCATCCATTCGGCCAGCCTCACGGCTCGCCATCTCAGCCTGAACCTGCCGCACCTGGAAGAGGCCGACCGCCTGATAGGCGGAGCCGTGAGGTTTCAATGATCCGCCGTGGCCTGACCGCCCTCTTCTGGCTTTGGCTGGCCCTCTCGCTGGCGGCCGGCCCCCGGCCCGCCCTGGCCGCGGTGGAGGTCCTGGCCGCCGATTACCCGGTCTGGCTGTTCACCCGGAGCCTTATGGCCGGCGTGCGGGGCGGACAGGTGACCCTGTTGACCGCCGCCCCGGGCTGCGCCCACGACCACGTCCTGGCCCCGGCCGAACTGGAGACCCTCTCCCGGGCCGATATCCTGGTCAGCGGCGGCCTGGCCCTGGACGCCTTCCTGGAGCGGGCCCTGGGCGTGGCCAAGCCGGGCCTTAAGATCATCGACGCGGCCGGCGGCGGTTTCAAGGTCCGCTCCGGCCAGAACCAGGCCCTGGTGCTGGACCTGGCCACGGCCCGCCAGTGGTACCGCGCGGCCGGGGAAAGGCCCGACCCCCACCTCTTCGCCTCCCTCTCCGGGGCCATGACCATGACCGACAACCTGGCCGAGGCCCTGGCCCGGCTCGACCCCCAGAGCGCGGAGGCCTATCGGGACAACGCCCTTCAGATCAATGCCCAATACCAGCGGCTGCTCTACGAATTCCAGGCCGTCGCCGCCCGGTGGTCCCCGCGCCCCCGGGTCGTCCTGAGCCACGGCGTGCTTCGCTATATGGCCGCGGACCTGCGCCTGTCCGTGGCGGACATCATCGAAGGGGCCGAGGAAGAGCCGGTTTCAGCCGCCCGCCTGGCCGAACTGGTGGACCGGGCCCGGCAGTGCCAGGCCGTGCTGGCCGACCCCCACGGCCGGCTGGACCTGGCCCGGACCGTGGGCGCCGAAGCCCGCCGGCCCGTGGCCGTCATAGACCCGGTCGCCTCCGGGCCGCCGGACCCCCCCCCGGATTATTTTGAAAAAGTATTTCTGACCAACCTGGCCGTCCTGGACGAACTCTTCACCCGGCCGCCCGGCGCGCCGCCCCGGAAATGAGCGGCCTGCCCCGGGTGGAGATCCAGGGCCTGTCCGTGCGCCTGGGCCGGCGGGCGGTGCTTTTTGAACTGAGCGCCCAGGTGCCCGCCGGGGGCCAGACCGTCATCATCGGGCCCAACGGCGGGGGCAAGACCACTTTGATCCGCACCTTATTGGGCGAGGTCGCCCCCCTAAGCGGCGGCTTCGTCTTCGACCCGCCCGCGCCCCGCCTGGGCTATGTGCCCCAGCGTTTCAACTTCGACCGCCACCTGCCCCTGACCGTCCTGGAGTTTTTGGCCTTGGGCCTGACCGACCGGCCCCTGTGGCTGGGCCGGTCGGCCAAAATAAAAAAACAGGCCCTGGCCCGGCTGGCCGAAGTCAAGGCCGAGACCCTGGCCGGCCGCCGCCTGGGGGATCTTTCCGGCGGGGAGCTGCAACGGGTGCTTTTGGCCTCGGCCCTGAGCCTGTCCCCGGAACTGTTGATCTTGGACGAGCCGGCCACGGGCGTGGATGTTTACGGGGAAGAGTTGCTCTGCGAGCTTTTGGGTTCCTTCAAGGGCCGCTTCACCATTCTCATGGTCAGCCACGATCTGCCCACGGCCCGGGCCCACGCCGATTGGATAATCTGCCTCAACCGCCGGGTCATGGCCCAGGGCCCGCCCGGGGACATATTCAATTCCGGGGCCCTCGCGGCCACCTTCGGCCTCCACGGCGCCGGGGCCTGAGGGCCCTGTTTCAATCCGCCCGTAAGGGGCTTAATCAGTTTTCAAGGGTAATAGGCGCAGGCGGGATTTTGGTAAATCAATAGTCAAAACCGCCCCGTTTTCCAGTTCCGCGGTCATCCGCCGCAATAAAGGGATTATGGCCGGGACAAGGTATTCCGGGCTGAGGTTCCCTGATCTTACCTGCACCACGCTGGGTTTGCGGGCTTCAGTGGCCGCTAAAATGGCGCTGAAATCCAAATCATAGGTCAGCACTACATAGTCGTTGTTTCTGGCAAAGGCCATGACAGCGGCATCAGGAGCTTCCGGAGGACCAGCGCTAGACCAATGCAAGGATTCAAAGCCGGCCTCGGACAAGACGGAAACCAAACGCGGAGAAAGGTTCATATCCAGGAGCAATTTCATGCTCAGGCCAAATCAACCTCGCGTTCTTCCGCCCTCCAGGCGGCATAACGCAAGGCCTGCATGATGTCCTCCCGCTCCAGGTAAGGATAATCGGCCAATAGTTCCTCCGGGCTCCGGCCGGCGCCCATCTGGCTGACAATAAGCCCGACTGTGACCCGTGAGCCCCTGATACAGGGTTTCCCTCCCATCACTTCCGCTTTATGGGTGATGCGGTCCAGTTGCGGCATTGTAGTTTCTCCTGGCCATAATGGATGTTAATTTACAGCGGCGGCCATAGATGGCTCCGCCAACTGAAAATAGTTTAGCCCAAAGGCTGAAAAATGGCAATCCGGCCTTTACAAATCAAAAGCCCCGCCTAGAAGCGGGGCTTTTGGTTGACCGGCCAGGGCCGGTTATCTGCCGATGAGGGAGAGGGCCAACTGGCTCAGGGAGTTGGCCTGGGCCAGCATCCCGGTGGCCGCCTGAGTCAGCACGTTGTTCTTGGTGAACTCGGTCATTTCCCAGGCCACGTCCACATCCGAGATGCGGCTTTCCGAGGCCTGGAGGTTTTCAGCCTGAATTTCCAGGTTGGTCATGGTGTTCTCCAATCTGTTCTGCATGGCGCCGAGATCGGCCCTGATCTTGTCTTTGACGTCAATGGAATAGTTGATGGCGTCCAGGGTCTCCTGGGCATTGCTCTGGGTGCGCACGTCCGCCCCGGCCCAGAGGCCGTTGGCGGCGTCCTGGATCTCCACGAAGCTGTAGCGGTCCAGCCCGTTGATGATCTCGTCATAGCCGCTGGGGAACAGGCCGGGCAGCTTCAGTTCGCGGGCCGCGGCTATCCACAGGTCGCGGTCGTCGCCCACGTCCTTGCCGTTGAGGGTCACGTTCCAGACCTCGTTGCCGAGGTTCGACTTGGTCTGGATGGGCTTCATCTTGCCCCAGACCTCGGCGGCCGTGCTGCCCAAGGTGAAGTTGGTGCCGTCTTTTATCCAGACGTGCTGCCCGGGGTTCAGGCCGGCCGTGCTCTCCACGTTCTCGAAGTCCACGAACTGCCGCCGCATCACCTGGGAAACGGGGTCGATGTCGTAAACGTCGCAGGCCAGAAGGTTGTTGTAATCCCCGCCTGTCTTGTTGAACACGTAAAGGACGGTGGAATCGTTCTGGTCCAGCATGGCCCAGAACTGGCTGTTGGCATTGTGGTTGATGGCCGAGGCCAGGGAGTAGGCGTTGAATTCAAAGGCGCCGCCCACTTCGATGACCTTCTTGCCCGGGTCGACGTAGCCGTTGGCATGCTCCTCTTCGCTGGTGACCTCCAGGTTGATCCTCGTGGTGGCGGTGATTTCGCCGATCCGGTACGCTCCGTCATCATAGTTCTTTATGACGCCCCGGTTGACGATCTCGTCGCTCAAATCTCTAAACGCATCGGCAAGCCTTTCCGCCAAAACATCGAGGCCGTCACTCCAAGTCCAATTCACCGTGAGTTGATTGGCCGGGCCATCGATGCCCAAGAGCCTGGCCAGGGACGCGTCCGCGGTCCAAAATTCCCGGCCCAGGTCGGTAAAGAGGCCCGTATTGATGGTCCCCACGGCCCCGGTGGCGGTGATCTGCCTGGTCAGATCGCCGAAGCTTAAATCAATCCCGTCAATGTCCCGGGTGCCCAGCACGAAGCCTTCGTCATTCGCCTGCAGGTCCGCCAGGAACAGGCCGGTAAATGTTAAGGCCGACAGGTTCATGTTGCCTTGGACCGCGGTGGAACTCGTCCAATAGCCGACCTCGCAATCGGTGTCGTCCTCCAAGTGGCCCCAGATGCCAAGATTTAAACCGGTGGCTTCGAAGTCGTCCACATAGCCGCCGGGAACAAGCCCCAACTGCCCGGTGCCAGTGCCGGTAAGATAGGCTATGACCGCGGCTTCAAAAGAAGCCTGATCGCCGTCGCCAGTACCGGTGCCGTCAGGACTAAAGGTGACGCTGCTGATCTGATTAGCCGTGAACGTCACTTGCCGCCAACCGGTCTCCTGTTCGCTCACCAGGTCGTAAACGGCCTTGACATCCGTCCAAGTGCCGTCGCTCTTATACCAGAGATTGATGGTATAAGCTGAGTCTGCATCACCAGTCGCGCTGTTCCATGTAAGCGTCGCAGCCGGTCCCAAGGCTTCAACATCGCTAAACACGGTAAGGTCAGTGCCGGTGCCGACGCCACTCAAGGCCAAGCCGTGACCATAATACTTTTCGAAGAAAGCTTGATAATCCCCCAGCTCAGGAAAGGCGGTCAAAAGAGGGTTGGTCGCCGCCGACACATAGCCCCGATTTTCCAGGAAATTCATGGCCAGGTGGTAGAGCCCCTCATCCGTGGTGGGGAACGGGACAAAGTCCGCCGCTATGGCCGGCGGCCTGCTTATGGTGTCGATGAACATGGACCCGTTGTTCATCCGGTCTATGATCTGGTTGAGTTCCGCGCGGGCCCCGGCCGAGTCGGCGGAGTACCTGATGAGGGTGTTGATAATGGCGGAACCGTAGAACAGGGCGGCGGCCAAGTCCCCGTTGTCGGTCAGGATGCCCAAGCTGTCGTTGCCGAACAGGCCGTTGAGGGCGCAACTGTAATTGTAGTGGGAGACCCAGGCGCTGCCGCCCATGGCCCTGGCGGACCCGCCCCAGACATAGGCTTCGTCGCCCACGCACACGGCCA
>Ga0082212_10007310_pt1 | contig 14636 bp, 14 predicted proteins | sample TergutNt197P3_FD_71548 | JGI IMG/M metagenome (GOLD analysis project Ga0082212, IMG submission 71548) | Neocapritermes taracua P3 segment gut microbial communities from Petit-Saut dam, French Guiana - Nt197 P3 | ecosystem: Host-associated > Arthropoda: Insects > Digestive system > Gut ... | reverse complement strand
CAGCATGCATGATTTTTACATACAGTCTATCGGTTTTATGCGAGCCAAAGGAATAATCGGGTTGATAAACTTACTTTACAATATGTGCCGATACGAACAGATTGTGAGATTAAATCTTTTGCCGATAAAAAATTGATAAAAAGACATCTTTTATAACACGATGATTAACAGGTAATTAAATCTATATATATATATATATAGATAGATAGATAGAATTTTTCAGAAAAAACAGTTGGTTTATCATAAAATAATGTCTAAATTTACAGCGGTTTTTCAGAGAGTTTTAACGCACTTCGACTCTTTGTAAAAATCAAAAGATAAAAAAGTATTAATAAAAGTGCCCTTAACAAATTATTGTATTTTATGTACTTGTCAAAGATTTTCTTTTATTTTTTTATTGCTTGTTTGCTTTTCTTTGTTTCCTGTAAGAATCAAGAAAAGAATATACATTCGGGTATAATCGATATTGAACAGGGTTTGCAAAACCTTACCCGTCTTAAAACCTCTGATTTCGGTAAAACAATCCGTTATATTCCGCTTGAGACAACGAATGATGGATTGGTAGGTAGAAATCCTGTTGTCAAGGTATTACGAGACTATATTGTCGTTGAATATGGAAATCAATATTCTGCACAGGCTTGTTTGTTATTTCATAAAGATGACGGTCGTTTTATCGCTGAAGTCGGACATTCCGGCCAAGATCCGGAGTCATTTACAAGCCATTTTAGCTGGACTGACGAAACTGAAACATTTTTATATTTTCAGCGAAGCCCTAATCAATTAGTAAAATATGATATGCAAGGAAACTATGGCGGCAATGTGAGGTTTTCTACTTCAAGTTTAGCGTCTTATTATTTATTGAATGATTCAGAGATTATTGGATATTTTGGCGGAATGAATCAACAAGGTAAAACGAATTCGTTTTCCATAGGTTTTTTCGATAGAGATGGGATTTTGATTGATTCGATTCCAAGCCTCTTTCCGGAAACAACGCCAATGACTCCAGACGAAGTTGTTAATGCAAACATACTCACAGCAGGAGGACGAGGACGCGAGATATTTGGAATTTGGGGATACACAGGTACTATGATCTTGAATTATAAAAATGACAGAAGGCAAGTTATTGCTTCGAACGCAGCAAGAATATGGAAACATGACGGGAACATACGTTTCAAAGAAGAATTTGTGGATACGCTCTATACAATCTCCGATAGAAAACTTGTTCCGTCAATTGTTTTCAATACAGGGAAATACCACTGGCCTGTAGAAGAAAGATTGAGCACGAAGAATACAAATGAAAGGATTTTTATTGCAGATATATCTGAAAATAACACGTTTGTTTTCTTTCAATGTATCAAAGGAATGAATTCCGATGCGCCTGTGTTATATACCGGTCTGTATAATAAGCATACGGGTAAAACAAGAATCAGTAACAACAGCGATGCCATCGAAGATGATTTAACACATTTCATACCATTTACACCTTTGGGGTTAAGTACATCCGGCGAATTTGTTTCTTTGGTTGAAGCCTACAAAATCATGGAATGGATGGAGGAACATCCGGAAGCAAAAAATAATGAAAAACTTACCTTTTTGAAGGGGCTCGACGGGGAAATGAATCCGGTTGTCATTCTTATAGAGTAATTTTTCTTGATGAAAACAAACACACGCTAACAATATGAAATACTGTTACAAAACAATCATTATTGTCCTTATTTTTTTATGGCGCTGTCATGCGGTTGCGCAAGAGATCACGATTGCAGGCATTATATGCGATGAAGACACAAAATTGCCGATCTCAAACGTGTATGTTTACCTTGACGGGACATCCATACAAACCATTACGGATAATTCGGGCAAATTTGAATTAAAACCGAAATCAGTAATCAACACTAAACTGGTAATACAGCATTTGTCATACGAAACAGCCATTATCGACCACCCGTTTGAAGCGCTTCCCGATACAATGTACATCCAAGAACAGATGCAATCACTGTTTGAAGTAGCTGTTACGGCCGACCGTTTTTCCCGCAGACAAAAAATGAAGGCTTTCCACGAACAATTTTTAGGTATGTCAAGAGCAGGAAGGTCTTGTACCATTAAGAACGAGGATGACATACAACTTTATTTCAATATGCAGGCTCAAAGGTTGTCTGCTTTTTCCGACAAGCCCATTGTAGTTGTAAATAATTATCTGGGCTATGAGATTTCATTTATGCTGATAGATTTTTGGGCACAATACGGTTCTTTTGGCAGTGTTTCTGTACGTGGTGTGAGTAGCTTGGATAACGATAACATACAGAGTTCTTTTTTTGCTGTTGTTTCGTCATTTTCCGATATTGCTCCGGACAATAACAGAATAAAGCAACGCAGGGATAATGTTTACGAAAGATCAGCCAACTATTTTTTCAAAAGCTTTGCCGGTGATGCTTTGGCAGAAAATCAATTCACGTTATACAACAACAGTTTTCCTGTTAATTACCAAGACTATTTTTCAATTACGGATACATTGTCGCAGAAAACAATAAATATCATACCCGGTACAGATATTAATAAGGATAATAGGGCGGAGTATTTCGACTCAAAACTCACAGGTTCAATCAGTGTGCTATATCGTAAGAATGTCCGGTCGGATATTTATTTCATGACAGATTCCTTTTTGGTAGACCGGTACGGTAATATCGACCAAATCAACAAAATATTATTTAATGGGCAAATGGGAAATAATCGGGCAGGAGATATGTTGCCGATAGACTATGAATGAAAACCGTTCGCTCAGTTTTTTAAATAAAGAGAATAAATAAGATGGATGATACCCATAAAAAACTAATCAACAATCTTTTATCATCAAACTTTGACAGCTATTCCCCCAGTCTGATTTACGGAAAGATGGGTTTGTCCATTTACTTGTTTTGCCTGTCAAAAATCGAATCCAATCCCGCATACTATTCCCTTGCCGATAAGTTGCTTGATCAGGTTTTGCTCCATGATTTATCTCCCAACTCTTCCATCAATGTAGAGGACGGTTTAGCCGGAGTTGGACTGGGTGTAACGTGGTTAGTGAGAAACCGGTTTATTGAAGCAGATTTGAATGAAATGCTTGAAGTGATAGATAATGCCATCTATCGCAGAATTGCCTTTCAAAAAGATTCGCCCAATTTTTCAGCAACTCAATTATTGCATTTGACCGGATATTTATATATCCGCCTGAAAGAACAAACAGTCGCAAATTCACAAATACTGTAACAAGAATTAATAATAAAAGTTTTGAACATGTTTTATTCTAAAAACGGCAGATTGTATTTATGTGCGAGATTGGCTAATATATTAGATTACAAAGATGATCTTGTTGACGATAGCATCAATCTAAATACTCGGTCAAAAAACAATGCGATTAAGTTTTTGATAAAAGATTATAGCCTAAACTGTAAATATTGTAATATTAACAAAAATGAACTGTGCAATGCGGCTGAACAGAGAACAATGGTTCGATAGTCGTTCCTTAAAAAGGGATATTCAGTAAATAACCCAAACCTGCCGATAGCATTTTTCTATCGGTAGGTTTTTTGTATGATGCCTGACGTGCTTGCGTTTTTGCTTACTGAATATCTTTACCTTCTTGTTGGAGATGAAGATGAAGAACGACGCTGTGGATCTTGTTGCTGCTGTTGTTGCTGTTGCGAGCTATTATTATCGCTTTGCGCTCTTTGTATTTGCCTTGTTGTTTGCGGCGCCGCCCTGTTTGTTACACGCGGCTGCTCTTGCGTCGGACGGTATTCGCGTGTTTCAGGAGTCTGATCCTGCTGCGTTCTTGTCTGAGGCGTTGAAACCCTGTTATTGTTATCGGGAGTCGTAGTAGATCTGCTTGACCCTTCGCTTGTTGAAGGACGGTACACACGCAATTCGTTATTACTTACTCCTGTACTTCTACTGTCGGACGCACTTGATACGCGCAAAGGTTCAACAGTTCTGCCTGTATATCTTTGAACATCGGCAACATTTGGCCCTCTACTGTAACGGCTGTTGCTTTCTGTTCCATAATTATTGATGATAGTTGTATTATTGATGATGGTTACATTGTTCGAACGGTTTACATAATATCCTCCGATATTGGTATTACCCATATATCTGCCCGGCATAAATGTCCAGTAACTCGAAGGAAACAGATTAACTGTCAGCCTGACACCATAATTCATTCCGGGCATCAATGGCGCCCATCCATACATATCATTACTTGAACTCCATGCTACCCAGGCAGGCCCCCATTCATACCCGGGCACCCAATACCAGCCATACCTGTTATCGTAGCCCCAACGGCCATAATGAAACGGCGCCCATCCCCACGCATAGTTGGAAACCCAAGTCCAACCGTAGGTTGTATAAGCCCAATAGCCATTGGTTGAATAAGGTTGAAAATTACGAACATTGGCTACCCAAACCTGTCCGTACGGACGTATATTTACCCAAACGCCATAAGGGGATAATTGTGTGTAAAAATCGTTAAAACTCAACGACGACTGACTAACTACAACATTAGCTGATTGTTGACGCTGATAAGACTGTGTGTTCGGGTTATAGTAATAACCATCGGGTTGTCCGTCGCCATAATTATATCCGTATGACGGGCTATAAAAGCTTCTTGAGGTTGTGACGTATGCCGGACCACAACCTGCCCAAAAAAGCGCAGTAACTGCAATACTAATGATTGTTTTGAAATGTGTGCTCATTTTGAATTATGAATTTACGTTAGTGTTAAAAATTATATAATATTTGGTTTTCCGAAGGGAAGCAATTATGAATTATTTTACCGCAAAGAACGCAAAAAAAAATGAGTTTTACTATGAATCAGTTAATCAATTAATCAGTTATTCATAATTGTATGGCTGAAAGCCATTGTTCCGCCTCCTCCAACCCTTTTGGTTTGCCTGCGTCTATCAATTGGATACCGTTTTCAGTATAAAGGCGAATAGGATATTTAGGGCAAACAGACAGGTAAAAATCAATGATAGAAAATTTGCCGGTCCACTCTTCCATTCGGCGAAAAATTTCGGGAGAAATCACATGAACGCCTCCGAAAGCATATTCTTTATGATTAGAAGGGTCGAAATCAGGAGTGGATGATTTTTCTTCTCCTGTTTCGCGATTTCGCCAGCCGCACAATCGGTCTTTTTTATTGAACAGCAATTGCCGGGAAGTTCGGCGCCGACTTACTAATAAGGTGGCTAATGATTTCGAACTGACATGCGCACTGTACATCGTTTGTAAATCTACATCTGAAAATATATCTACGTTATGGACTAAAAAAGGTTCGTCGCCATTCAGCAAAAAGTTTGCTTGTTTAATGCCTCCTCCTGTATCCAACAGGTAATGCCGTTCGTCGGATATTTGAATATCCAATCCAAAATTGTCTTTAGAGGCAAGAAAATCGATGATTTGTGCTCCAAAATGATGGATATTAATAATCAAACTCGTAAATCCTGTCGCTTTTATTTTCATGACTATATGTTCAAGCATGGGGACTCCCCTTACCGGAATCAGCGCTTTCGGCATCTTGTCAGTTAGAGGTTTCAAGCGAGTACCTGTCCCTGCTGCTAAAATCATCGCTTTCACTTCAAATAAAGTTTTGAGTTTAATTGAATTTCTAATTCAGAATTCAAAATTATTTATATGCAGTTATTCATAATTATTTTGTATGCAGTTCTCTGTGTATCAAGTTTATTTTGACATCAAACTTTTTCGATAAATGATCTGCCAGATGTTGAGCACAATAAACGGAACGATGTTGTCCGCCTGTGCAACCGAAGCATACCATCAGATTCGTAAAGCCTCTGTTCGAATAACGTTTCACGGAGGCGTCAACCAACATATAGACATGATTCAAAAAGGCGCTAATCTCGCCATCTTCTTCCAAAAAACGTATTACCGGATCATCCAATCCGGTAAAAGCATTGTATCGTTCGTACTTTCCGGGATTATTAATTGACCGGCAATCAAAAACATAGCCCCCTCCGTTTCCGCTCGAATCGTCCGGAATACCTTTTTTATAGGCAAAACTGATAATTTTAACTTCCAGTATACGTTTCTTGTGTTCTTCCGAAAATTGCTTCAGTGTGGTTAGTTTGCGCAACAAATTACACAAATAGGGGTATTCGACATAGTCTTCGTATAGTAGTTCACGTAAATTCTCAATAGCATAAGGAACGCTTTGTATAAAATGAGGTTTTTTCTCGAAATATCCCCGGAATCCGTAAGCGCCCAACACCTGTAATAGACGAAACAACACAAAATGCCGTAACCGACTGCGAAAATTGGCTTCATCAACCGGCTTGTAAACACGTAATGCCTTGATATATGTATTCAGTAGTTCTTCTCTTAGTTCTTGTGTATACTTCGCTTTTGCCTGCCAAAGAAAAGAGGCTACATCATAATAAACCGGCCCTTTCCGTCCTCCTTGAAAGTCAATAAAATATGGTTCCCCATCTTTGATCATCACATTCCTCGACTGAAAATCACGATAAAGAAACGTATCCGTTTGATCCTGAAGTAATACCTTGCACATCTGCTGGAAATCATCCTCCATGCGACTTTCTTGAAAATCCATACCGGTAACCTTCAAAAAACAGTATTTGAAATAATTTAAATCCCATATAACCGACCGACTGTCAAATTCGGGCTGAGGGTAACATCTTGAAAAATCAAACCCTTCTGCCCCTTTAATCTGTATGGAGGGCAAAACTGAAATTGTTTTGTGTAACAGCATGCGTTCTCTTTCATCAAACACACAACTTTGGCGTCCTTTTTCTATTGCATTGAAAAGCAATGTGTCGCCTAAATCTTCTTGCAGATACATCAATTTATCGTCCGAATAACAATAAACCTCCGGCACGGGCAAACCTTTTTCGCAAAAATGGCCGACCATATAGATAAAAGCATTATTTTCCTCTGCCGAAGTTCCAATGACTCCTATCAGGCTCTGCTCTCCGATCAAACGAAAATAGCGACGATTAGATCCCGACAAAACGTGTAATTCCTGAATCTCTTTAGCTTGAAAACCGGTATAATAAGCATAGAGTTTTTGTAGTTCATTCATTACATTTTTTTCAACACAATTTATTCTTCTACTATGAAGTCATCTTTACCTACGCCACACAATGGACAAACCCAATCTTCCGGCAAATCCTCAAAAGCTATTCCCGGTTGGATACCACCATCCGCATCGCCTTCGGTAGGATCGTAAATGTAATCGCATACTTCGCATCTGTACTTTTTCATTTTTATTTGTTTTTTTAACAGTTAATAAATTACCGGTATCCTTCACATTACACATTGTGGTTATTGAAAGCTACCGATGGTCAAAATTAATTATTTTTATACAAAAAACAAATTATACCTGATTTTTTTTTAATTTTGTTTCTTTAAAACCAAATTGAATAATTCAAGATTTCAGGATGCTTAGTTCTTAACTCTTAGTTCTTAATTCTTAGCTCTTATGTCTCCACTGCTTGTCCTTGTAACGATTGCGGCCTATTTTACGGTTTTGTTTACGGTTTCCTACATTGCCGGCAAAAAGAGTGATAATCAGGGTTTTTTTGTTGGTAACCGCAAGTCGTCATGGTTTGTGGTTGCTTTTGCGATGATTGGTTCGAGTATTTCGGGTGTAACGTTTATTTCGGTGCCGGGTATGGTGGGAACAGCGAATTTTTCCTACATGCAAATGGTGTTGGGATTTGTTGTGGGGCAGTTTATCATCGCTTTTGTGCTTGTGCCGCTGTTTTACCGGATGAATCTGGTTTCGATCTATGGCTATTTGGAAAATCGCTTTGGAAGCGCTTCCCACAAAACAGGCGCATGGTTCTTTTTTATTTCCAAGATGCTGGGTGCTTCGGTACGCCTCTTTGTTGTTTGTCTGACACTGCAATTGCTTGTTTTTGATTCATTTCACCTGCCATTTGCATTGAACGTGGCCTGTACGGTAGCGTTGGTATGGTTATATACTTTCCGTAGCGGTGTTAAGTCGCTGGTTTGGACGGATTCGCTGAAAACATTTTGCCTGATCATGTCCGTAGGTTTATGTATTTATTTTATTTCCAATAACTTACAGTTGAACTTTGGCGGATTGATTCGCGCCGTCAAGGAAAGCGATTTGTCGCGCACGTTCTTTTTTGATGATATGAACGACAAACGTTATTTTTTCAAGCAGTTTTTGGGAGGCGTTTTTACCATGATTGCTTTGACGGGGCTTGATCAGGATTTTATGCAACGCAACCTTAGCTGCAAAAACTCGAAAGATTCGCAAAAAAATATTGTTACCAGTAGTCTGATGCAACTTTTCATTAATCTGTTGTTTTTGGTATTGGGTGTTATTTTGTACCTGTTTACGGCTCGCAACGGCATACAAAATCCCGACAAAAGCGATGAGTTGTTCACAATGATTGCCACGGGAGGTTATTTTCCGGTCGTTGTGGGCATCCTTTTTCTTGTCGGTTTGATTTCGTCGGCTTATGCCGCTGCCGGCTCGGCGCTGACTGCGCTGACTACTTCGTTTACGATTGATATACTGGGTACCGGAGGCAAAAGTGAAGATGAGGTTCGCCGTTTACGTAAAAAGGTACATTTCGGAATGACGGCAGTGATGGGCGTCGTCATTTTTATTTTCGGCATGCTCAACAACAAAACCGCAATCGACGCCGTCTATACGATTGCCTCATATTCTTACGGGCCGCTATTGGGTATGTTCGTTTTTGGTATCTTTATGAAACAGCGGGTACGCGACAAATATATCCCGATTGTGGCTATTGTATCGCCTGTCCTTTGTTATGTGATACAACAAAATTCGGAAAGGTGGTTTGGCGGCTATCAGTTCAGTTATGAGTTGTTGCTTATCAATGCATTATTTACGTTTTTGGGGCTTTGGGCGCTTTCATATCGAGAGTTTAGAGTGTAGTTAGTAGAGTTTAGTTAGAGGTTTTAAAATTTAAAATGAATTATTCATCCATTCCCGTAGGGAATATAGCTTGGTAGAATTCAATTAATATTGTTATTATGGTTGCAGAATTAATAAAGAAAAACAGAAGTTACAGGCGGTTTTATCAGGAAATCGCTATTGCCGAAAGCGATTTGCGCGAAATGGTCGATAACGCCCGGCTGACGCCTTCAGGGCGTAATGCACAAACATTGCGTTATATCCTGTCGCACACACCGGAAATGAATGCCCTTATCTTTCCAACATTATCATGGGCCGGATACCTTACCGACTGGGGAGGGCCTGAAGAGGGTGAACGCCCGGCGGCTTATATCGTGATATTGAACGACGACACGTTGTCAAAAACGTATTTTTGCGATCATGGCATCGCTTCGATGGCCATATTACTGACTGCCGTGGAAAAGGGTTACGGGGGATGTATTATTGCGGCGGTTAACCGCGAAGCGCTTCGCGAAGCGCTCCGGATACCTGAACAATATGCCATTGTGCAGGTTATTGCACTTGGCAAACCTGCCGAAACCGTAGTAATTGACCCTATGGTTGGTGGCGATATCAAATATTGGCGAGACGAGCAAAGCGTACATCACGTGCCAAAACGGGGATTAGACGAAATAATTTTATAGGGTTTTATGAACATCAACTATCATATATGTACACAATGGTTAACGGTTAGTGGTTAGGGTAATTTTAAATATTTGATTTTTTTAATTCTTAATTTATTTTATATGACAACAAAACATTCAATAACAGCGCTATCCATGCTGTTATTACTTTACAGTAGCATCGTTACCGCTCAGGAAACCGAAAATTATTTTTCGGTCAGCGGAATCGTAAAAGACGCACGCTCGAGAAGATCGGTCGGAGGCGTAAATGTTTCTGCCAAAGGCACTAACATCGGTACAGTTACCAACGAAGACGGAGAGTTTGTGCTTAAACTTATCGAACCCTTAACAGTCAGGGAAATAGAATTTTCGTGTGTAGGGTTTATAAACACAACGATTCCCATTTCGAAAGAAATGGAGCAGAATCAAACATTTTTCATCACTCCGCAGGCTTTTACACTCAGTGAAGTAGAAGTTTTCAGCTGGAGAAATCCACGCGATTTGGTAGAATTGGCCATAGACAAGGTGGAACAAAATTACAGTTTGAAGCCTAATCTGTTAACCGGCTTTTACCGCGAAACCATTCAAAAAAGGCGGAATTTCATTCATATATCCGAAGCGGTCATTCAGGTATATAAAACGCCCTATCGTCAGAATGCGGATTTTGACAGGTCGCAGGTGCTCAAAGGGCGTTCGTTGGTAAGTCCCAAAAAGAGTGATACATTGGACGTCAAATTCCTCGGCGGTCCGAATATGCCTGTTTATATTGATATTGTGAAAAATCCCGATGTTATATTGAGCAGAGAGATTTTGCCATACTATGCGTACAAAATGGGTGAAACGACCACTATCAACGACCGTTTGCAATATGTTGTTCATTTTGAGCCACAAGCAATCATGGATTTTCCCTTGTATCGCGGCACACTTTATATCGACCGCGAAACTTTCGCCTTTACGCGTGCAGAATTCAGCATGGATATGAGTGATCGTTTGAAAGTGACTAACACGATTTTGAGATCCAAACCGACGGGGCTTCGCTTCACACCCGATGAGGTTCTATACGTCGTCACTTACAAACAATCAAATGACAAAACCTACCTGAATTATATCCGTAATGAAGTCAGATTCAGATGTGACTGGAGACGAAGGTTATTCGCAACCAACTACACCATAGTCAATGAAACAGTCATAACCGATACCGAAGAAGAAAATATTTCGAGGATAGCGACAAGAGACGCTTTTTCGATGAGAAAGTCGTTAAGCGCCGAAGTAGCTTCTTATTACGACGAAGATTTTTGGGGCGCCTACAATATCATCGAACCGACCGAATCGCTGGAGAATGCAGTAGGCAGGTTAAAAAGGCTACAAAGATAGTCTGAACCATATTTTCGTAATTATTGAGACAACTTCCTACAGTTGATTTTCTATTCGTAATTCGTAATTTTTAATTCTTAATTGACATTAATGTTGAACGGTTTAGTTGAATTCCAAAAGATCAAAGAGGGCGACGTCAAAGCATTCGAAAGAATCTTCCGTCAATATTATACGCCCCTCAATCTATACGCATTCAGCATAACAGGACAAAAAGAAGCGGCAGAAGAAATCATACAGGACACATTTTACATGCTATGGAAAGACAGGGAAAAAATTCAAATTCTTCTGTCTTTTCACAGTTATCTGTATAAAACAGTCAAAAACCGTTCATTGCAATACCTTGAGCATCTCAATGTGCGTGAGCAACATCGCGACTATATTTTGAAGCAAAGCGGCGCAACTGCAGCATCTTCTCCCGACGAACTGTTGGAATATAAAGAATTAGAAAATATACTGTCACAAACAATCCAAAAACTGCCCGAACGACGCAGACAAATATTTCGCATGCACCGCATGGATGGAATCAAATACAAGGATATCGCCAAAAAACTTTCCATTTCGGTCAAAACCGTCGAAGCGGAAATGACAAAAGCATACCGGGCAATCCGAAAAGAAATTGATTATATTTACAGTTAAAATGATGATAAATAAGATAAAACAAGATCATACGGTTGACATTGCATGGGAGCAACTGTACAACCGATTAGACCGGGACAACCTGCTCCCCTCTCAAAAAACAATCTCCAAACAACCTGTTTTTCTGTTTGCCCGTTTCAGATGGGTGGCAAGCATAGCGATTTTGTGCGTAGGCCTCTTGGCTGTTTTGTTTATGAAATCGCGCCCAAAAACTTCCGAAAGCGAATTGTTGGTTTTGCATAACGAAACGAATGCACCCACTTTGGCTACGACGCTCGAAGATGGCTCTGTCGTGTATCTGTCCGAACAAGCCACGATCTACTATCCCGAACATTTTCAGGAAGATAAACGATCCGTTACCCTTGTGGGCAATGCCTTTTTTGAAGTCGCTAAACACAGTGAACGACCTTTTGTCATTGATACTGAAGTGGCAGAAATAGAAGTGCTTGGTACATTTTTTCAGGTAAAAAACACTGATAAATCCTCTTTTCATTTAGCTGTCAGAAACGGCGAAATCAAAGTTACCTTGAAAAACAATAATCAAACGATCTATGTAAAAGACGGCGAAGCCGCATACTTGCAATCCGGCGCCCTGCAATTATCCAAAACCGATTTGCATCAATTTGATAATTGCTTCGGGAAGATATGTTTCAAAGATGAACGGCTGGCTGATATAACACGCATTATTAACCAAAATCCAAACTTCATCCCGATTGAAGTAGCTGAAGAAGCAGGAAACAGACGACTCAATTTTGATTACTCCGGCGAAACGCCCCAAGAGGCCGCTCAACTGATTTGTATGGCTTTAGATCTGAATTATTATCAACAACAAAACAGTATTTTTATAACCAAAGAAGTGCCCTGAAAAATAATTTGCAATTTTTAATGCTTAATTAACCATGTCAAATCGTTGTGTTTTCTGTATCATCCTTGCTTTCACGGCAATACACTTGCAGGCCGATGACAGAGACGATGTGTTTGTCAAAAAAATCAAATTATCCACCGGAAAAGGCACCATTTATCAACTGTTAAAGGAAGTATCCGAACAGTCGGGTTATTCGTTTCTCTACGACAGCCGGATCATCGAAAATGACAAAAAGGTAGCTGTCAAGAAAGGCGAATATACCCTGAAGGACGCTATCTTTGCCATTACAGGAAACAACCTGTTACAAATTGATCTGCTGGGAAACCACATTTTGTTGAGATTAACAGATGTCATTGAGGATATTACAAAAAAAAACCGAGATAATAACATTACAGCAATCGTATTACGGGGGGCAATCTATGACAGCGAAACCCTTGAACCCATCCCGTATGTAAACATTGGCATAACAGACGCAACGACAGGAAGCGTTTCTAATCAAAACGGCGAATTTCAACTAATCGTTCATGATCATACGGATGCCTCTCAAATCAAATTATCTCATATCGGCTATGAAACTTTGGTTGCCGATATTTCACTGCTGTCCGGACGGCTGATGGATTTCTTTTTAAAGCCACAGGCAATTGTACTACAGGAAATTACCGTAAGCGCCGCCGATCCTGTACAGGTTTTGAATGATATACTCAGGCACAAAGCGCAAAATTATTCGCTTGAACCGGCCTACTTGACCTGTTTTTACCGCGAAGGCATCGAACACAAACAAAGAAACATTGATTTGACCGAAGCAGTTTTGCAGATTTATAAAAGCGGAAGTATGTACGATTCCGAATACGACCAGGCAAAACTGATCAAAAAACGCCGCGTTGTTAATCAACAAATGAATGATACGATCTTGCCGCGCATGAAATCGGGAATCAACTCTTGTTTGGTATTGGATATTATCAAAGAAATACCCGATTTCATCGACCCGGCAAACAATTCACTCTATACCTATTTCTTTAATCATGTCACTACCATTGACAACCGATTGGTTAACGTCATTACATTCAAACAGAAGCCGGTTGTAAAAGAACCTTTATATACAGGCGATTTGTATGTGGATGCCGAGAGTAAGGCATTACTCGAAGTCCGGTTCGAAATAAACCCGCGACATGTCGATAAGGCAACCAATACGTTCGTTGCAAAAAAAACACGCGACTTAAATCTGTCGCTTCAGGAAGCCAAATATATGGTCTCCTACAAACCTGCAACAGACGGGATGTATTACATCAATCATATACGGGGCGATATTGTTTTTAAAGTGAGGAAAAAAAATCATCTTTTCAGTAACCCGTTGCATTTTTGGTTTGAGATGGTAACATGCAAAATAGATACCGAAGATGTGAAAGGGTTTCCAAGAAACGAACGCCTGTTGCCTGACAGAATTTTTGCAGAGACAAAACATGCCTACGACCAAAATTTTTGGGAAAATTTTAATTTAATCCTCCCCGAAGAAAGATTGCTCGAAACAATGATCAAAAATCTGCATGAGGTGATAAATAATGAAGAGTTGAGAGTTGAGAATTGAGAGTTGAGACTATTCATTAGCGTTATTAATTAACGTGAATTCGATCTAAGAATATCCCGTTAGGGATTAAATATCAATAGCATATCAACAACAGATCCATATTTTGTCCATTAGGACATGAACCGGTTAAAGCCCTCCGGGCTATTTGTCGGTGTGTATCCATTGGCTATTGATATGAATGTCCGACCGGACAAATTATACGAATAAGCAATATATTGCCTTTGTTTCTTAGGTCGAACTGACATTAATTAAATAATGTTTGGCTTTCCGAAGGGAAGCAATTGAGAAATAGCTAAGGGATTAATCCCATAGTCAAAAAAATGTTTATTTTTGTGCATTATTCAGTTAATCAAATGAGATTTTTAGGAATTATACCCGCCCGTTATGCTTCCACCCGTTTTCTGGGAAAACCGTTGGTCGATATGCGTGGAAAACCCATGATACAATGTGTATATGAGCAGGTTGTTGACGTGGTCGACGGGCTTTATGTAGCTACCGACGACACCCGTATCGAAGCCGCCGTACAATCATTTGGCGGTAATGTGATCATGACGTCCGAAACACATCGTAGCGGGACAGACCGTTGCTATG
>Ga0082212_10007309_pt1 | contig 14639 bp, 6 predicted proteins | sample TergutNt197P3_FD_71548 | JGI IMG/M metagenome (GOLD analysis project Ga0082212, IMG submission 71548) | Neocapritermes taracua P3 segment gut microbial communities from Petit-Saut dam, French Guiana - Nt197 P3 | ecosystem: Host-associated > Arthropoda: Insects > Digestive system > Gut ... | reverse complement strand
AAATATTTGTTGTAGATAATCGTGTCCCGCCTCTCTTTTTTGGGATGTCTCATCTTTTCAACCCTGAAACGGTCGTGCAGTTCGTCCATGGGGAAATTGTCCCTGTAGTCCAGCACTGTCAGTACGTAGTGGGCGGTTAACTCTCGCAGGCGGGTGTCTGGCAACATGTCGAAACTGACATCGGTTTCGCCGACCGGCACGTCATAGTCGCCAGAACACTTGCCAGGCTCTTTTGGCACTCTCTTGAACACTATTTTCAGGTATTCGGTCTGTTGTTCAAAATTGAGGTGCAGTTCGGCTAACTGTCCACCGGCCCAGGAAAAATGCTGAAATTTATCGTGGTCTTTAACCAGGGGTAACCTTGGCAGAGAGTTCTTAAGATCGTCAGCAAATTCTTTACGATATTTGGGGTGGTGGAGGAGGCCATAGACGTAATAGAAAATATCCTCCTTTGTCACCGCTGGCCCGTACAATTCCCGCGCGGCTTTGAGTACGTAATCACTCACGCCGTCCCTCTTTATGCTGCCGTTGGCTTCGTACCAATAAAAGGGGAAACACTGGGTGACCCCCATGGTGCCGAGGTCTGCAAAACTGTTGGATATAAGGCAGGAAAAATTAGCGAGTGTTCCGATGCCGGGAACCAGGATCAATAGGTTGTCAGTACGAGTTTCGGTGAAGAAGTGGTCGAATTGCCCACGCCTGTGTATCATCATTTCGCCAAAGTATAAGTTCTTTTTGGTGAATGGACGATAGAGCGCGCTGCCTATCTTGTTTTCATCAAATCCGGCCCTGTTTCCCCGTCTGAAGTTGTCAAGCAGGGAACTGGACCATGAGATGTTTCTAGGATCATGAGCAGCCTCATGTCCTATTTGTGAGTTGTAGAACTCCACCATGGAGCGCATGTTTTCTGTTACTTCGCTTCGGGAAAAATTATATATCCAGGCATCCCGCGCTGTTTCATAGCCTCTCGAATAAATTGTAAAAAAGCTCTCTGTCTTTTCATCAAATTTGTTGTCGGGCGCAAGGGGAATAAAGCCCCGAAATGCCTTGTGGCGGGTGGTAATCCAATCACCGTAATTGTTTGGATGGAGGTGAATCAGGTGCAGGTTTGGGTTGAGAAATGATCTGTGGTGTTCGAGCAGGTCCAGCTTTTCTTCCCTTGTAAGGTAGCTGCCAACATCCTTGTAATAAATTTTCGCCTTGCCTTTGTGTCCGGCGCGTTTGACCAGCAGGGTTATGGCAACCGGCGCACGAGAGGCACTGCCAAATATGTTGCCGGCCTCCTGTCTTCTCACTTCGCCTCTGGCGCGTGTGTTGCCCCTGAGATTGAATACATATATTTTTGCAAATTCTTTTTCGATGGATTTTCTAAAGCCAGCGGTGCTTCTGCCGTCCAGCCAGGAGCCGTTAGAGATGAAACATATTACACCATTGCCTCCCCCCAACCTATCGGTAGCATATCGGAATGCATGTATGTAGCTGTCGTGGAGGGCACTGTTGTTTATGGCGTTCGAGAGGGCCAGGTAGGTGTCGGCAATAGCACTGTCCACGAGCGGATAACCGCTGCTTTTTGTCTCATCATTACTTTTTCCACGTACTGACGCATAGGGTGGATTGCCCAGAATCACTGTGATGGGTCTCTCGTTTTGCCTATAGACTCTGTTTGTATTTTCATCCAGCATGAGGTAATCATTCGCGGCGGAAAGGCTACCGCCGCGATGTTCCGCTGCTTTTTCCCAGGCCATGAAGGTATCCGTGAGAGCGATGCCATCGAAGGGTTCATAAGTTTTGAGGTTCAGGATGTCCTGATAGGTATTTTCTATATTTGCACAGGCAATATAGTAGGCAAGCAACTCATTGTCATTTGCGAAGATTTCGCTTTTATACTTTCGGGGAAGATCTTGTTCACCTATCAGCCCGGACTGCATGAGCCTGATGATATATGTTCCCGTACCTGTAAAGGGATCGAGGATATTAATGCCTTCGTCCGAGAGGCGGTGCCTGAATTCTGCCTTTAATACATCATTTACGGAATTGATAATAAAATCTACGACCTGGACGGGCGTTTGCAGGATGTTCATCCTGGATGCCTGGGGCGGAAAAGCCGTCTGGAAAAAATTTTCGTAAAGCTCTTTGATTATGGCCTGCCTGTCTTCGGAGTTTCTTGCGGCAGAGGCCAGCGATTTGATGCCATCATAAAGGTTTGCTAATGCTTCAGCGTCATTTTTGTCCAGCCAGTTTATGGTACTGGCATTGCCTTTGGCCCGCGGCTGAGTTTTGTCTGCCAATTTTTCCAGGATTGCTTCCATGGCCTTTGAGATTGCATTTTTTGATGTAAATGTGTAGTTTTCAAACAGGACATCAAATATCGGCGCGGCGATGAAATGCTGGGCCAGCATTTGTACAGCCACTTCTCTGGTGATGGTGGAATCAACGCTATTTTGCAATTCTGACAGGAATGTCTCGAAAGCAGGAACCAACCTTTCACTGCCGCTTTTTTTGCCAGGCAGAAGTGTTGCCCTGGAAATCTTTTCGCACAGGCGGGATGAAATGCAACCTATGTCCCATTTTTGTTGCATGCTGGCTCGGTGTTGGGCCAGCATAGAATCAAAGGTACTCATTGGGATATTCTAGCAGATGTTAAGTGTCAATTGTTACGTAAAGGAATGTAATAAATGAGTTATTTTCAAAACCCACCAGGGTTTTAAAAGTGGCTCCACTATCTTTCGTTTTCGGAAGTTGGAACACCAAAAAAAAGCCCCCTTGGTGGGGGCTGTTTGAGGATTGATTACTGTATTTCGCCGTTTTCCTGCTTTACCTTATCTCTTGAGCGCAAGTGTCTCCTGCATCATTTCGTCAGAGGTTGTGACGATGCGGCTGTTGGCCTGGTAGCCTCGCTGGGTGATGATCAGGCGGGTAAACTCGTCTGCCACGTCAACATTGGACATTTCGAGGTGTGAGCCAAGTATTGCTCCCCGTCCCACGTCGTTTGCGGTGCCGATGTTTGCAGGGCCGGAGGCGATTGTCTCTTTCCAGATATTTTCGCCCACCTTTTGGAGGCCGTTGTTGTTGGTGAAAATAGACATTGCGACACGGGCTACGGGGTATGTCTGGCCGTTAGAGAATGTGCCGATGATGAAGCCGTTTTGGTCAACGGTGAGGCTCTTGATTGTGCCTGCACCGTAGCCGTCCTGGGAGCTGTTGCTGGTGCCGGATGCACTGGATGTCTGGGTCAGTAGCCAGAATGGGGTTTCTGCGGTTCCGTTGTTCAGATTCCAGATAATGGGATTGCTGAATGGATCTGCGTTGGCGGTGCCGTTAGTTGGAAGGTTGTGCGGAGATGACCCGTTATCCCACATGACCTGTAACATGGGATTTCCTTTGCCATCCTGGCGGTCAGTGGGGGTGAATGGCGTAGCGGAGGTGTAGGGTGGTGTAAATGCAGGATCTGTGTTTACGGTAGCATTCGGTGTGCCGGAACCCCCTGCAAACCAAGTCCCCAGGTCTACTGTCTGAACTGAAGATGTTGAACCGTTTGCAGCAAAATTTATTTTTCCTTCCGCCAGTGTGAAGTAGTCAACACCCCACTGTTCGCCGCCCGCTGCGTCTGGAGGCCTGTTCTCAGGTGGTGATAGTGGCCATGCCGGCATGTCAGCAGGTGCTATTCCCATCAATAGCATTGTCTGCTCGATGTTGGTATCTGCTGACCAGATGTAGTAATTCCATTCGTTGGCAGTGCCGGTCTTTTCGTAGGTAATCATGACGTTGTGCCTGCTGCCGAGGCTGTCATAGATGTTAACGCTGGTGGTATACCTGCTCTCGCCGGCTGGCACGGATGCGTCTAAATTGGTGGTGAAGGAGATGTTTCGAGTCATGGAGGCTGGTACTGTCTCGCCCATGGGAAGCCTGATGTCAACTGATCCCATAGCGGCATCAATTATGCCCCTCGCATCTCTGTTGTAACCCTGGAGCCTGTTTCCGGCTGGGTCTACCACGTGTCCGTCAATGTCAATGGTAAAGTTGCCCGACCTGGTGTGGCCAAAACCGCCATTAACGAGCCTCATGTAGAAGAATCCCGATCCCTGAACGGCCATGTCCATGACGTTGGAGGTGCTCTGGAATGTGGATTGGCCAAAGTTCTGCATCACTGCACCCACCATCGCACCCAATCCAACCTGGGACGGGTTGCCGTTGCCCTGGAAGGCCTGGGCACCTAAGTTGGCTGAGAACAAGTCCTGGAAGGTGGTTGAACTGCCTTTGAAACCGATGGTGTTGAGGTTGGCCAGGTTGTTACCGATGACGGTAAGTGAACTGGAATTGACCGACAGCCCTGAGAGCGCGGTATAGAATGCACTGGCAATGCCCATGATGGTACTCCTTGATTAGTTGCGAGTTTAGAAGATTTTCTTCAGTGTTAGTTCGCCATGCTTGTCCATTCCGTTCACTCAGTTGTCGTTCACTTCATTTCCAATCATGACTCTCAGCACATTCGTGCCTTTAGAGGTTTTCTACCCTGTCACTTCAATGATGTCGCCGAGAGAGTAGTACTTGCCTCCGGCCACGATTAATACTGTTCCTTCGGCAAATGCGACTGCATCAACCCTCAGGTCGCTGACACTCTGTGCGTTTACTGTGCTGCCGTCATCTGCGGTGGCTAAAAATTCGATGTGATAGATGCCATCTTTGAGCATTGCTCCGGCTTCGGTCATGCCATCCCAGGTAAAGTCGTGGTGGCCCTTTTCAAAGCCGCCCTTTTCGAGCCTGGCTACGGTGTTGCCCATGTCGTCCTTGATTATCATGATGACGCTGGCTGGGCCGGCTAGGTCCAGTCCAATTTTGGCCGACTTGGAACCATCCTCAAGTGCTTTCAATTCAACACCTGCACCCTGGACTCGGACATTTTTACCCACTAAACCGGTCGCCTGAGATTGGAATAATGCAACGTTCTGATCCTGCATGGCTTGTAGGTGTGCGCCCAGGTTTTCCAATTGTTCCAACTGGCTAAACGCCGTCATCTGCGTCACCATCTGCATGGGGTCGTTTTGATCTGTTGGATCCTGATTCTGCAGCTGGGCCACCAGGAGCTTCATGAATGCTTCTTTGTCCATGTTTTGGGAGGGCACTTTTTCTGCGGTGGTGTAACCCATGTAGTTATTGATCTGTGCCGCGTTGACTGCCATAGCGATTTACCTCTCGTGATTGATAGACTCATACTTCGTGCCAATTTCGAGGGGGCGAAAATTGCCCCTATAGTTCAGTTGTCAGTTATCAGGTATCAAAAATGCGATTGCCCACCGATGGCAGGCAACACTCAACCGGAAACTTGAAATTGGAAACTCGCCACTAACAACTAATCAGGCGTACAACTCCACCCTGCCGTCATTTATGCTCTGGGCGGTCAACTGCACTGGGAGTTCTTGTCTGAATTCGCTGCCATTCCAGCTCTCCATCATCTGGGGAGCGAAGTGAAAATGCTGACCATGATTATGATTCTGTCCGTTTCGATTATCACCTTCAGTCTGCTGCCCCCCCCTACCCTGCTGGAGGTCGAAACTACTCAGGTTCAGCCCTTGTTCTTTCAGGCTGTTTTCCAAAAAGGCTCTATGCTCTTTCAGCATCGGAATCGTTGATGCCTCGCTGGCCCAAACGCGGGCGTGGACTTCGTTACCTTCAATTCGCAACCGCACGGTGACTCTACCCAGATGCTCTGGATACAACTGTATTTCGGCCATCCTGGCATCGTTGCGGAGTAACCACTTTACGCTTCCTTCCAACTGAGCCATCGGAGCCTGTGGGGGAAGGTAGGGTTTTTTTGGCACTTCGGGGGCCGAAGGAGTTGCTGCCTGTGCCGGGTTAGATACACCAACATTTGCCGCCGAAAAGGGTGCAGTGTGGCTAACCGAAACGTTACTGCTGGTGCCTGGCCTGTCGTTATGGGCCGTAGTTCTGTGCCTGGCGGGATTGTCTGAATTATTCGATGTGTTCGGATCTGTCTGAGCCTTTGCCAACAAAGCATCTGGCCTCTGGCTGGCGTTGCCTTCGGTGGCATTGCTCCTGCTCTCTTGTGCCCTTCCGGTTTCCTTGGTACCCATTTGGTGCTGGCCAATGTCGGTCCGAACTGGCGCATGGCCTACCTGTACTTTTTCTGGTTGGGCCTGACTGGATGATATTCCGGCCCTTCGGCCACCTTCGCCCCTGGCCGCTGAACTACCTTTGCCAGTTTCTGCTTCCTCTGCATTCCGCACACCAGGTATTTCATGAGTTCTGTGGTTTCTGGTTGCCCTGGCTTCATTTGTCTTATTTGCCTGATTAGTCTGATTAGTTCTATCGCTGGCCTGCCTATGTTCGGATTTGCTCCGTTCATTTCCTTCGATTTGCTCCTGTACCTTTTTGGCCTGGGCACTGGACTTAGCAACCCTGGCTGTTTCATCATTCTCACTTCTTTCGCCCCTGACTCCTGCCACGGCTTGCTCTCTCTTTGATAATTCAGTATTCTCTGACGTGATAGTTTGTCCCTTAATGTTAGTACGGACGCTATCATTCTGGTTATCTTCTTCCAACACAACTAACCCATCTATTCCATCCCTGGCCTGTTTCGGAAGGGCAGACTCTATTTCCAGAGGTAAAATCCTGGACGAGGGCATTGAAAGTCCACCCTCTGGCTTATCTTCTGTTGGCAATTCAGCGACCATTTCTGAACGCACTGAAAGGGCCTTTGCAGCATCGCCCTGGCTGACATCTGCATTTGCCGAATTGTTGACCTGGGTTTGTGCAGCGGTGTTTTCTGCGGTATTTGTTTTTGCCTCGGGTAAGGAATTTGCACTGACACTGGCTTGTGGTTCCGCCTGGTTAGTGGCCTGACCATCCTGCGCGACTTGACCTGGCTTAGCTGCAATAGCTATTTTTTCCGTTAACCCCTGATCAGGAATAAGTTCAACCTTGCCATCGACACCATCTATTGCTATATCTTTGCCCAGTTCATACATAGGTATGACCTGACCTGGTTGTCGGTTACCTTGCTGGCTCTGAACAACCGTCTTTGCGCCATCCTGCTCGGCTACAACTTCATTGCCACCAACATGGCCAGAGATTCGCCCAGCATTACCAACGTTGCTGGAATCAGCGAGCGTCTCCCCCTTGATTACCGTTGCAGATTCCGGCTGACGAATAAAAACCCGGGAATCTTCTTCCATATTTTCCAAAGGCTGAAACAATCCATTGTCGTCTGCCAGAATCACTTCATTGGCGACGCAGCTGGTGTTGGCTATGGTTTCGCCTGAAACGGGGCCGACATTCCTAATCGGCTCTGCTGAGTTAGCATTTTCGGTTGCTACGGGCGGTTTTGGCAATTCTTTTTTATTGACTCCATTTGGTTTGGTAGCCTTGCCTCGTGTTTTTTCCTTACCATCTGCCGGACCCGCACCAGGGCCAGACTTTGCTGAAATGCTTTTCTTTCCAGGATGGTCATTATTGCCAAAAGATGTTTTTGCATGAGTTAGAGCTTGGCCAAAGGCCTTGGTATCATTTTCGGCAGTCCTGGAAAATCCCGTTTCGCCTCCTGACATGGCCTGGGGAATCGCTGCCAGCATTTGAATGTCTGCCATGTGTCTCTCCAGCGGACAGTATTCCGCAACCCGTAGCCGCATAGTTCATGCCGAAATTGTATAGGCAAAAATAGCCGTCATCATTTTTTAGCCTGATTTTTTCAGTCTTTAAAATTAATTCAAATTACTCGTAACAAGTTTTTCAAAATTATCATCAAAAAAACTACCATCAAACCTACACATTGGAGATGTATTGGCTGGTCGTACCATCCATTATTTTTTTTGGCAAAAATCTGTTAGACTGAACCTCTTTTACGGGATGCTCCCATGCCAGTCCGACCAACGGGCGATATGAGGCAAAACACCGAGTCTGCCCATCAATGGGCATGCTGGAGTGGCGTATTTAGTTTTGGGCAATCCATGATCCCGCAATTGGTATTTCAGCACGGCAGTCTGCGATGCAACGGATACAAGAGTGCAGCGCGATCGTTATGCATGTAAGGAAGGTGTCTCGTGAAAACAATAAGACTCTTCAAAAGCATCCTTGGCAAAGGGATTTTAGCTGTACTTATCAGCTTAATAGCCTCCTCAATTGCCCTATGGTTTTTCTTCGTCAGGTTTGCCAGCTACTCTGATTCGCTGTTGATGGAGAGAATCGTTGCAGACACATACATTTTCAACATGTTCCTGGATGACATTCAGGAAAATTCCAGGATAGCCGCCAGGTCTATGGCGGCAAATCCTGATGTCATCAGGGCCGTCAGGAGGGGTGACAGGCAGGAAATCACAAGGATTTTTGAGCCTGGCCTTCAGCTCTACCCAATAGACTTCTTTACCATTTTAGATAGCAAAGGAAGGGTGCTGGTTGCCATCAATAACTCGGAAAAATACGGAGATTCATCACTAAGTCAGCGCAATGTCAGGGACGCATTGAATGGCATCGTATCGTCTTACATTGAGCAAGGCACCGCAATAAAGCTATCTGCACGGGCCGGAGCGCCAATCAGGGATACCAGCGGCGCGGTCATAGGCGTTATTTCAGCCGGCGTGAGGCTGGATTCCCTGAATGCGGCCTCCAAACTTAAGAACCTGCTTCATTCAGACACATCAATTTTTTTGGGTAATTCCATACTCGCCACCACCCTTGAAGCTGACAGCCTGGGCGGCACAGCATTTATCTTCGATTCAAAAGAAGCAAAACAAAGTCTCGCCCTTGGCAAGGAGTATTATGGCGAGACGATGATTCAGGACAAAAAGTATAAGACCTACTACAAACCGCTACTATCATCAGATGATGACAGTCATGCAACAGTCTTTTTGTGCATTTATATTTCTCTTCCCGAATCAGCTTTCAACACCCTGTTTCTGGAAGGAGTGCTAATCGTACTAGTTGGGTTCGTGCTTTCCAAGTCGCTGATGTTCCACACTTTTTTCTCAATCCGTAAACGTGTTCTCTCGCTGATAAAAAAAGAAACACGCATGTCACATGGAGACCTGGAAGTCAATTTTTTGTTGAGCGGAACTGATGAAATAAGCACCCTGAGCAAGTCAATGCAGGGTGCCGAAAATGTCATCAACAGGCTGCTCGAAGAAATATCCAACATGATAGCCGAACATCAGAAAGGCAATATTTCATACCGTCTTATCCTGGAGGAATTTGAAGGCAAGTTCGAGAAGCTGGCCGAAAACATATTGGAGCTTACAAACCTGAGCATAAAGGACAGATTGACGGGGCTTCCCAACAGGCGTAGCTTCTATTCGCGGCTGACCCATATCAGGGAACGGGCAATCAAGGAATTAGCCCAGACCAGCCTCCTGATGGTTGACATTGACAGCTTCAAATGGCTGGGCTTCGACAATGCCAACGAAGCAATGAAGACAGTAGCACAAATATGCATCAAGTCACTCACCCATGACATAGACATCGTGACCCGATGGGCAGGGGATTTATTTATCATACTGCTTCCAAACACAGATATAAACACCGCCCAGCAGGTCGCTGACCGTATTCGCGCCAGAGTCGAAAATGCTGAGATCAAAAGTTCAGAAGGCAAAACTACAAAAATAACTGTAAGCATAGGTGGATTCACATTTGTCCCATCAGACGCAGACAGCCCGGACGACATGATATTCAAAGCACGCGAAGCACTTAATGCCGCCAAAGACAGAGGAAGGAATGCCGTCCACTTCCTTGAACGACAATAGCAATAATCAGTTGCTGCTACTGAAGTGCGTACATGATGCCAGAATGCCATATCTCCCTTTACACTTCATATAAAAAACCTTATTATTGAACGTTGGTACATATGGAGTCCCATTGAGGCCGCATTCTTCCGGTTCGCATTGGCATTTCATGGGCAGGGGGCCATTTTCGCCCAAAATAACTGAAATGTTTGCTTTTAGCGGCGAGTTGACATGAAAATGACATTTTTCAAGAGCTTCAGGGGCAAGATTATTTTCCCAACCATGTTGGTATTGCTTGCATTGTCTGTTTTTACAAGCTTTTATTTGTCAATCAGGTTTTCGGCGTTTACAGGAAACATCGTACAAGAAAAAATTGCTGCAAACGCAAATAGCTTAAACCAATATCTGCAGGATGCCGAGTCTAATACTGTTGCCGCCGCCATTTCAGTGGCCAAAGACCCCCAAGTGATCCAGGCAGTCGGTAGAAGGGACAGGAGTGGGATCCTGAAGCTGGTTAATTCCATGCCTGAGATATATCGGGTAAGTTATTTAACATTTACAGATGCCAAGGGAGTAGCAATAGCCCGCACTCACGAACCAGATACTTTCGGTGACTCACTAGTTGGCATATACAATATCGATGGTGCCCTGGAAGGACGTGTATCCAAGAGTTATGCTACTGGAGGAACCATCAGACTTGGAATCCGCACAGGTGTACCAATAAGGGATTCCGGCGGAAGGATTATTGGCGCAGTATCGGCAGGAGTAAGGTTTGACGATGACAAGGAAGTCGAAAGACTCAAAGAAATGCTTGGCACAGAAGTCACCATTTTCCTTGAAGACAAGAGGATCGCTACCACGATCACCAGGCATGGTTCGAGAGTTGTGGGTACTACCCTGGAGTCAAGGATAGCAAAAACCGTCCTGGGTGAAGGCCAGGAATATACGGGCAATGCACGCATTTTGGGCGAAGATTACATGTCCTATTACAAACCAATTTTTAATTCTGACGGACAAGCCTTCGCAGCCATTTTTATTGGCGCACCACTAGCAGAAATGAAGTCCGGAGCAAATGAACTAGTCCGCTCAGGACTTGCTATGAGCATCATAGGGCTTGCAATTGCCATGGTGCTACAGTTTCTCATCATTGCCTCCGTTAGCCGCCCGATTTCAACGCTGTCAAGAGACACAACCCATATCGCAGCAGGTCACCTGGGCCTTAACGTGCATATAAATAATGAAGATGAAGTAGGCCAGTTGGGTAAATCCATACAAGAAGTAGTACTCATCATCCGAAAGCTCATCGAAGAAATTAACACAATGATCTATGAACACGACCACGGCAACACAGATTACTGCATAGACATTGACCGCTTCGAAGGAGACTACAGAATACTCGCCGCCAATATCCTGGATTTGGCAGTACTGGGCATAAGGGATCAACTGACTGGCCTTGCCAACAGGCGTAGCTTCGACAACAGGCTGAACATTGAATGGATACGCGGCATTAGGGAGAAAACAGCCACGAGCCTGTTGATAATCGATTTAGACAATTTCAGGCACTACAACGACACATTCGGACACCATCAGGGCGATGCGGTGCTGAAGGCCATCTCAATGGCCATATGCCATTGCCTGAAGCGTGACGTTGATTATGTTGCCCGTTGGGGCAGCGACAAATTTATTGTCCTGATGCCCAGTACAGATGCCAGGGGAGCCTTGAGCGTGGCAGAGCGGATACGTAAAGAAATTGAGATGATAGAGTTCCCTGACCAGAAGGATCATCAAATCCATCAAGCCAGTCAAGGTCATGCGGACAACCAAAAAGCAGCAGAAACAGAAAACCTGACCGCATGTATCGGCGTGTGTTCACAGATACCTATGAAAAACACTTCGGTGGACGAACTAGTCATCAATGCAGACGAAGCCCTGATAAAGGCAAAAGAGAGCGGCAAGAACAGGGTCGCATTAAAGAACGAAAAGACAATAGCCATTTTCTAGTGCCACGTCCGCAAACTAACTTTGCTATTCGGTTGCTTTTGTTTCATACTTATCATTCGGCTCAAAGTGATAAAGGACGCGGCACTAGTAGGGGGTGTGGGGGAGGCGAAAGGAGCGTAGCGACTGGAGTTCCCCCGGAAAGCATTCATAGGCTTTTTTCTGACAGTAGCAAGCCCTTTTCACGATGCCGATATTGCAAACCTTTTTCACGAAGGCAACACAAGTGCCACGTCCGCAAATTAAACTGCCAAATAATTTTCAAATGACCTGGAAGCAAAGAGAGCTGGATGCCATTGAGTTTCCCACCCTTGTGGGCCTGATTTCCAGGTTCGCCAGGACACGTACCGGGAGAAGCAGACTGGAGGGAATGCACCCCTGGGACGGGCGATGCAGCATAAGGAGACTAAGACAGGACGAACTAAGCGAGGCATGGCAGTCTGAACCCTCATCCCTATCCGTTTGCCCCTTCGATGAGTCCATGGACGAACTCCTGTCTCCAGCCGGATGGCTACTGCCTGAGCATTGGAAACAATTGCGTTACGCACTGCGCTCCATGACCGTACTGCTCAGCAAGGTGGCCTCCCTTTCCTGGCCTGAGGGCTGCATCCCGCCCTCGGGCACAAATCAGGGAATTGACCGTCTGCAAGTCTCAGCGTCAATTATGGCAGACCCAACGCCCATTGTTGACACTCTTGCAAAGTGCTTTAACGAAGACGGCAAGCTGGAGCCGCTCAAGGTACCAGCCCTGGCAGAACTCTACAGAGCCAGGATGTCTGCCTACCAGCAAATTCAAAACAAGCTCCAGAGATATTTCAGAGACATACCAGAGGCCTTCATGGAGGCTACCATTGTCGAGCGTAACGGGCGTTTCTGTCTTCCCGTGAGGATAGACAGAAAGAGCCTCATCCCTGGCCTCATTCTTGACAGGTCAGGCAGCGGGGCCACCGCATTTGTAGAACCAATGGACGCAGTGCCACTAAACAACGAATATATGGAGGCCGACAGCGAATATAATGAAGCTGTAAACGCATGGCTAAGGAGTCTCCTGGATTCATTGCGTTCAAGGCTCAATGACTTTTGCCGCTGGCATGAATTTTTGTCTGACGTGGATGAAATCATTGCGCTGCTCCAATGGTCGAGACTATGTGAAGGAATACTGCCAGAGCTAGGCGCAGGCAAATTTGTGCTGCTGGGTGCAAGGCATCCCCTGTTGATGCCAAAAATCAGAGAGACGCTGGAATCAGAGCCGATAGGGCATGAAGTTGTGCCCTTGGACCTATCGATGGATAGGGACAGACCGGGTCTGGTCATATCTGGTTCCAACACCGGCGGTAAAACTGTCGTGCTAAAGACAGTCGGTCTGCTCGCTGCTCTCGCCCACTGTGGATGCGCCGTGCCAGCAAGCATCGGCACTGAATTTCCACGTCTTACAACCCTCCATGCAGATATTGGTGACCACCAGACTCTCATTGGGAGCCTAAGCACATTTAGCAGTCACATCATGCACCTGCGGCGCATACTGGGCCAGGCACGCCCGGATGGTTTTGTGCTATTGGATGAACTTGGCACAGGCACAGACCCCAAAGAGGGTGCAGCCTTAGGTATCGCCATACTGCAAGCCCTGTCACGCCGTGGCTGTTGGGTACTTTGCTCCACCCACCTGGGCGAAATGAGCCAATGGGCACTACGCCACTCCAGATTTCAAAACGCCTCCGTGCAATTTGATGAAGAGCGGCTGGTACCAACCTATCGTCTTTTGCTCGGCCAGCCAGGCCAGAGCCGCGCCATCACAATTGCTGCCAGGCTGGGGATGCCAAAGAAGGTGCTGGAACTGGCCCAAAGGACTCTTGGACGGCGTGAACAGGATTGGAGGGATTTTTTGCGGCAACTGGAAGCAGAGCGGGGACGCTTGCTGGAAGAATCTGACCTGCTCGCAAAGGCACAGGCAGCTCTGGAAAAAGACAGGAGAATATTAGACGACAGGGAAGCCCAACTAAAACACATGCAAGAAAAATTCAGGGAGGAGTCTCAGACAAAACTGGCGCGGGTGCTGGAATTTGCTGACCATGAGTCCAGGCGACTGATCAAAGAGATTAAATCACAGCAAAAGGCCAATCAAAAGATTCCAATCAACGCAGACAAAATTGGCACAGGAGCGAGGGAGAGGGTAGCAGCAATCGAAAAAACTGCCAGACAGGAATTGGCCCCAATCCTGCCAAAACATAAGCAAATAGACCCCAGGAGCCTTGCTGAAGGCATGTACGCAAGGCATCGAGGCCTGGGCGTAGAGGGTAAGATCATCACCATCAAGGGCAAAAAAGCAATCCTTGAATCAGCTCCTGGCCGAAGGTTGGAAGTGCAGACAAGCGAACTGGAACCAAGCACCAGGGCGCAATCCGCCACCAGCAAGCCTGGTGGCCGCATCAGAATCAGGGCCGAGTACAGAGACATTGACAGCGAAATTAACCTGATAGGCAGGGCATCAGATGATGTTGACTTTGAAATTCATCGTTTCATTGAGTCAGCACTTGCAAGCGGCAATAAATTCATTCGAATTGTCCACGGCCATGGGACAGGGCGTTTGAAGGCCGCAGTCAGGGAGGCTCTCAAAGGTCACCCCAGCATCAGCCATATAGAAGATGCCGCACAAGCCCAAGGCGGCGCAGGTGCCACGGTGGTGGTGTTAAAGTAAGTGACTGCTTGTGCCAATGATATATTAGACAACAAATTATACCAAGTTGCACCCGAACGGGAGCAACTTGATATAACGGCAGCGCGAAGGCGTGGCCCGCAGAATGAAGGTAAAGAAAACAAGAAACCAGCAAGCGAGTCCAAAATCTCAAGTTTACTCAAGTGTTTGGCGTGGCTGTCTCGCGTATCCGAAGGATACCGAGAGGTTTTTGATAATAC
>Ga0082212_10007308_pt1 | contig 14643 bp, 12 predicted proteins | sample TergutNt197P3_FD_71548 | JGI IMG/M metagenome (GOLD analysis project Ga0082212, IMG submission 71548) | Neocapritermes taracua P3 segment gut microbial communities from Petit-Saut dam, French Guiana - Nt197 P3 | ecosystem: Host-associated > Arthropoda: Insects > Digestive system > Gut ... | reverse complement strand
TCAATGTCCAATTTTTCGATAATGTTATTGTCTGCCATGTTGTTAAGCGTTTATGAGCAAAAACTCTTACACTTTCGGCAAACAAAAAGAGCGTAAAACTGCTTGTTGTTGCTTATTTTTGTGTTCAGGTGCTGGTTTTACCTTTTCTACCAAATAAGCGCAAACAGTCCACGCCCTGAGACGTGAACCTACGCAACTTATTCTCGGTAGAAATTTACCAGACTTCGAACACAAGAGAATAAGAGCTAAAAGCCCAATTATTTATAATTCAATATTTTACATTTCAATTATTAAATCTATTACAATTAAAACAGTCACAAAGATAGCATATATTTACTACAAAAACCAAATTTCTTACTCCTATTCCGCCGAATTTTCCATTCGGTGTATTAGAATATTGGGATATACAATTCGGTTTCTATTGATTATATATTATAAATACCAATACTCACTCTTGCCTGATTACAAAGGCGGCAAGACGGCAAGTCGGTGATTTTTTGACTAAATCAACCGGAATATTCAAAATATTTTTTGTAATTTTGCGAAAATATAATTTTACGAAAAAATGGAAGTAGCGGATAGACTTAAAGACAAATATATTGACCCATTTACAGATTTCGGGTTCAAAAAATTATTTGGTGAAGAATGTAATAAAGACTTGTTACTTGACTTTTTAAACGAATTACTGCATACAAAAGAGGGCAAAATAATTCAATTAACCTATCTCAAGTCAGAACAACTCGGCAGGTCGGACGAAGACAGAAAAGCCATTTTTGATTTGCATTGTGTAAATGAAAAAGGCGAAAAGTTTATCGTGGAAATGCAAAAAACCAAACAAAATTTCTTTAAAGACCGTGCCTTATATTACAGCACGTTTCCAATTTTGGAGCAGGCCATACAGGGCGATTGGAACTACGAACTGAAAGCGGTTTACACTGTTGCTATATTGGATTTTGTATTTGAAGAAGACAAGAATGATCCGGATAAATATCGTTACGATGTAATGCTTACGGATATCGAAACGCATAAGATTTTTTACAATAAATTGATGTTCATTTATTTGGAAATGCCGAAATTCAACAAGGCAATAGAAGAATTAGAAACCCGTTTCGAGAAGTGGATGTATGTGATAAAGAATTTAAAACGTTTGGACAGACTTCCCGATAAATTACGCGAGAAAGTATTTGAAAAAATATTTACAGCCGCCGAAATCGCCAATCTAAGCAAAGATGAATATAAACAATACATAACCAGTTTGAACGCATACCGTGACTTTAAAAATTCTATTGATACTGCGAGAGATGAAGGGAAAATTGAAGGGAAAATTGAAGGGATGATAGAAGGAGAAAGAGCAGGGAAAATAGAAATAGCCAAAAAACTAAAAAATAGAGGAATGTCGATTGACCAAATAAGTGAATTAACAAACCTGACAAAAGAAGATATAGAAAGTATTTAGCAATAATCGAAGATTAGCAGCAACAAAAATTACATCAACATGAAAATAGCCATCATCTATGCGTCGAAATATGGTACAACAGAGAAGGTTGCCGGTTCGATAGCTGAAAAATTAAGGGAAAACAATGAAGTTGAATTGATTTCGATCAAGATAAATGCCAATCCGAATATAAGCGATTTCGGGACAGTGATTCTCGGGTCTTCCATTTATGCGGGAAAAGCATCAGGGAAAATGAAGTCCTTCTGTGCGAAAAATGAACAGGCTTTGCTTCGGAAGAAAATTGGCTTGTTTGTTTGCGGGATGGAACCAAGCAGGGCAAAAAGGCAAAAAGAATTGGTTGATGCCTATCCGGAAGTATTATCAAAAAGCGCTGTGGCAACAGGATTTTTGGGCGGGGAGTTCAAATTTGAAGAAATGAATTTCTTTGAGCGATTCATTATCAAAAGAATCTCAAAAACAAATGAGTCGGTCAGCCGGATAGACGAGCATGCCACGGGGGTTTTTGTTGAAAAATTATTGGAATAAATTCTTTGTGTCGCATTGTAGCGGTTTTTAGTGCTGCCAAATGCTTAGTGTTGCTGAATCTGCAATTCGGCTGACTGTCACCCGTACTACATAATCAGTCTACCTTTTTGCAAGTCCGACCAAATAAGTAAATATCGGTAAAAATTCATCGAGACCTTGTGATGTTGGCCCTTCGGGATGAAATTGTACGGTAAAGACACGTGGGTTATCTTTCATTTCCATTGCCTCTACTACTCCATCGCCGGTGCGTCCGGTGATGACAAAGCCGGGAGCCACGTCTTTTACCGCCTGATGATGAAAGGAATTGGATACAACAGAAGTTTTACCCAGTATCTTTGCCAAAATTGAGTTTGGCTCTATTTCTACCTGATGCGTACCGTACCATGAGGGCGCTTGTTGCCTGTGTTTTATCAAATCGGCCGATTTATGCTGAGAGGGCAAATCCTGATAAAGCGTTCCGCCGCATGCCACATTGATGATCTGATGCCCACGGCAAATACCCAAAAGAGGAATCCCACGCTCTATGGCCAATTGAATCAGTGCGATATCAAAAGCATCCCGTTTCGGATTAACCTCTCCCAAAGCCGGAACAGGCGACTCGTTATAATTCTTCAGCGGGTCGACATCTTCTCCTCCGGTCATAATCAGCGCATCGATCGATTCAATCATGGCTTTTAGTACATCGGTATTATCATTGATAGGCAACACAACCGGCACGCCGCCGGCACGTAAAACCGATTCAATATATGCCGACCCAACTTGTGTAGCCTCACCTGCTGCGTGTGTACCTGAAATGCCAATCAATGGAAGATTGGATACCTGAGCCAATAAAGCGCCTGTAATACAGGACATAATCAAAAATAAAGAAAAGCGTCTCATTAGTAGGAAGTGTTAAATGAATTTACAAAAGTACATAAAAGTCGTGACATATACACAGACCAATAAATTCTTAAAAAAAATATGGATAAAGAATAACGTTTTTTTAATTATCTCAAATGTACCTGTAATTATTGTCACTACTGTTGTTCAAAATGACTATCTTTGCATCAAATTGTACTTTTTAAAAATGCATAGACCCGCTACATCTATTAAAAAACTGCTATACGAAACAGTTAAAATCATGTCGTTAGTTGTTTTGCTGATGCTCGTAGCTATCGGACAGACATCGGTCATCATGACGGTGAAGGAAGTAGCTCCCCGGTTTGTTTTTATTGTGGTGCTGACATTTACCCTGACATTTATTGCTGCGACCTTTTTGAATGTTTACCGGCTGATACCGCGTTTGTTACTGCATGGAAGATATACTTCCTACGTTGCGGCGTCGTTCGGAATTGCTTTATATTTTGTGCTGACAGGCATCTTTTTCGAATGGATGATGTACAAAATTTACCAACCTCCGGTGGGTGATTATGGTTTTTTTGCAGAAAACAACATTTTTATATTCGATTTTCTCGCCAATTTTATTTGTTACTTTATCAGCCTGATTGCCACCTCATTGATCGTTTTTTTACGGCATTGGTGGAAATCCGGCGAACGGATTCACGAGTTGGAGGCAGCCGGCGTCCGTGTCGAACTCGAAAAAGCACGCAGCAAAATTGATTCCGGCGCGTTGTTCGACATATTAGACAAAGCGGCGTCTGTTGTGATTGCGATTCCGCAGGAAGCATCCCGTATGTTAATGGAACTCAGCAAGTCGTTGCGGCAACAGCTGTACGAAAGCGAGCACAGACAAGCGTTTACAACAGGTACGGAAAAGACGTCGCATGTGTTTCGCGAACAGGACAGGCTGTTGAATTTTCTGATCGAAAAACGATACCGCGTAGCGCGTAACCTGCTGATGATACTTGCCGTTTCCCTTATCGGAAGTGCAAATATCGACCCGCATGCTCCTTTTTCTTTTTTGGAATTCTTCATGCTTACCGGCGCTTTTCTGGCGCTCGGCTATTTCAATATATATGTACTGCTGCCACGTTATCTTTTTAAAAATAAATTGATTAAGTATTGTCTGTCCATTTCAATATTGATTTTTTCTTTCATATTACTGATGTTGCCGTCTGATTTCCTTAAAGAATTTGCCGGCGCATTAGGCATCTTTATGGTTTCGTCTGTTGCCCAGATAGGTTTTATATTTGTTGGAATGACCGCTTTTGTACTTTTCCAGCATTGGGCGCGAAACGAACGTTATATTGCTCAGTTGGAGGCAACTACTATGCGCGCTGAATTGGAACAGTTGCAAAATCAAATCAATCCGCATTTCCTGTTCAATATGTTGAACAATATCCTCGTTCTTATCCGCGAGAATCCGGAAGAAGCGGTCGTTATCATGCACAAAATGAGCGAAATGTTGAAATACCAGTTCAATGACAGCACGAAAAAGGAAGTATTACTCAACGACGACATCCGGTTCCTGACCGATTTTCTGAATTTAGAAAAGATACGGCGCGACCGTTTCGAGTTCAGTATTGCGGTGGATGACCATGCGAAAAATCAATATGTGCCTCCCCTGCTTTTCATTCCTTTTGTAGAAAATGCGGTCAAGCACAGCGCCGATGCAGCAAAACTGTCGTATATACGGCTGTATTTCAAGCTAACAGACAATATGCTGCATTTTACCTGCCAAAATTCCAAACCGCTCCAACCCCGAAAGAAAAATGAATTTGGAGGATTAGGGTTGGCCAATATCCGCCGCCGATTGGATTTATTATACGATACCCATTATGCGTTGAACATCAACGAAGACGAATCCACTTATACTGTTCAATTGGCTATTAAAATATAAAAACATGAATTGTATTATTGTTGACGACGAACCGTTAGGGCGCAAAGCCATTCAGCTCTTGATGAAAGAAACGCCGATCCTGAAATTGCTCGGCAGTTTTGGCGACGCAGATACAGCGGGAAAATTCATGCTCGAAAATACGGTCGATTTGGTTTTTCTTGATATCCGTATGCCCGGCGCCGACGGAATAGAATTTGCCAAAACCATTCCGAAAGAGACGTTGGTCGTATTTACCACAGCATATCCCGAATATGCCGTGGACAGTTATGCGCTGGATGCGATCGACTATCTGCTGAAACCCATTGAGTTGGAACGTTTTCAAAAAGCAGTCGAAAAAGCCTGCGATTATCTGCTGCTGCTTTCCGAAAAGTCGCAGAAGAGTCAACTTGAAAACGTCAACAAGAATCATATTTTCGTCAAAGCCGATCGGCGTTTTTACCGGATACTTTTTGAAAATATCCTCTTTATTGAAGGATTGAAAGATTATATCATCATACATACCAACGAGCGGAAAACCATTACCAAAACCACGCTGAAAGCCATTTACGAACAACTACCGCAGGATATTTTCATGCGGGTCAACAAGTCGTATATTGTTAATCTGAATCAAATAGACTCATTCGATACGAATGATATTTTTATCGGAAAACACGAAATCGCTATCGGAACTATGTATAAAGATGCTTTTTTGGGGAAAATGGGGTGTAAATAAGGTTCCCGAATTATTTCGTTCGTCCTTCGTCCTTTCGGATTTGCAACATCGTCCTTTCGGATTTGCAATCCGAAAGTTTTGAGTATAAGCATTTTTAATGCGAATATGATGAAAAAGGGATTATAAATCCCGATACTCAATTTCACCGAATTTCAAATTCGGTGGAACGGGTTAACACTATTCAACGCAATAAAAACAATCCGTAGAGGATCGGGATAAGTATGCCAATCAATAAATACCACTTCCCTGATCCGGCAAGGCCTTTTTTGCCTTTCACGATAAATAAGCCGGTTATGGCAAGTAGAATGAGTGAACCTGCAAAGAAATCGGCTACCGGACTCCAATGTTTTACCTTATTGTAATGGAGGCGATTAATCCAATATATCAAGGCGCGTTTTTCGTTTATTTCATACGACAGACGTCCATCCGAAACATTATATACACCGATACCGCCTTGTAAAAACAATCGCAACCGGGCGTCGTCAATCCGCAGGATTCTTTTCAGTTGCGGCAATTTTTTGTCGGCAAGCCAGGCGTCGGACAATTCGGTTTCCGTCAGGTTTGGCGTTAGTTGTATCGTTTTCGCTTCGGTATGGAAAGCCGGATCTTTCCCGCTCAAATGATTGAGCAGGATACCGGAAATAGCATATACCAAGGTAATACCCACCACGAAAAAACCTAAATCGCGATGGATAACCCGCAACCAGCGTGTTAATCTCATGCTTAATCTAATACGTCATACTTCAGCCCATCCATGTAGTAGATGACATAGTAATTTTTGTCATGGTCTTTCATCCATTTACGCATATCGCTGATATTGCTTAGCTCGGTAGCGCATGTTTCTTCCATTCCATCCTCGTTTTCAAGCTGTTTTACTTCAATTTCCATTTCATTGATGTATTCTTCGCTTATTTGCTGTTCTTTGAGAACTCCGGTAACGGCTAATTTGGAGCCGATCAATTCGGAACTGAATGTTTCGATATCACCCTGCGCTTCAATGCGAAAAGAAGCTTCCTGTGATTCGCCTACGATAAAGCATTTTTTACCTGAATGCATGCAAGTGTGTGTGACATAGCCTACTACGGTCAATGTCTCATCCACTTTCTGGTCGGCTACAGCCAAAAGGTTATCCAATTCATAAGAGCCAACAGCGGTTTCGGCCTGTTTGTTATTGCCGGAGCAGGAAAACAGCGCCAACGCTAAAACTGAAAATAAGAAGATTTGTTTCATTTTGTTATAATTTTTATTAAGTTTTGAATTTTCTTGTCGCACTTCGGACTGCAAAAGTACAAAAAAAAATGAAAATAAAAAATTGAAAATAAAAATTTTATCTATATTTGCATACAAAAACTAAGAAATAACCATAATAAATATAAAATGAAATCAACGAAACTTCTGCTTTGGGCTACCGCAATGACGGTCATGCTCACCTTTTCTCAATGTCAGAACGACACAAGAGATACCGGCCTGAATATGGCAATTGTTGCAACCGGTAAAATATCGCTTGCCGATTGGTCGGGTAATATATTCACTACATTAAATGACGGTATTACCGATACCCAAACAGGCCCTGTCAGGATAAGGCCTGAGCAAACTCCTGTTCCGTTACAAAACCAATATGTGGAATATGAATGGTCGCAACCGGTCAGAACCAAGGAAATAGAAGTCTTTTGGTGGGACTGGGAGGGTACGTTGCAACTTCCGCAGGCTTATCGTGTGACTTATTGGAACGGAAAAGATTTCATTCCTGTCAACAACCCGCAAGGCCTTGGCTTTGCTGTAGCTACGTTCAACACGACCACTTTCGATGAGGTTGAAACAACGAAATTAAGGTTGGAAATTGATTCCGCTCGTCAGTTGCGCTCATCGTTGCTCGAATGGAAAGTCATTCAGTCGCCCAATTCACGGAATCTGCCTCCTATCGTAACGACTAATGGCGACAGAACGGTAATGCTGGGCGCCCAAACCTGGTTAACCGCTTCGATTAAGTCGGTTGCACCCATTCAAAAAGGAAGCTGGACAAAGGTGTCAGGCCCCGGAGATGTTACCTTTTCAGACAGGGAAGCCTTACATACAACAGCCGTTTTTTCTGCCAAAGGTGAATATGAGCTTGCGTTTACGGCGATCAAAGGATATTATCAAGTCCCGTCAGAGCTTACCGTAAAAGTAGTCGAACCTCCTCAGGAAGACCGCTTGGAGGTTGTTTACACCAAAAAATATACGATTGACAACCATCTGTGGAACGACAGGGCAAAGGCCTTGATTGTGCATTGGATTCCATGGTGTATTGATCAAATTGAGAATCCGAATCTTACACAAGGACCCGGTGGTCTTGATAATTTTATTGAAGCAGCAAGAGCCATTCAAGGTTTGCCTCACGGCGTTCATAAAGGTTATGTTTTCTCCAACGCATGGGTACATCAAACAGTTGAGTCAATGTGTATTGCACTTATGATTGACCCGAAAGGAGACAAGGAAATAATGGCTGCTCAGGATAAAATGAAGAAAACCGTAGAAAAATGGATTCCGATTATTTTAGCAGGACAAGAGCCTGACGGTTATATGCAAACTGCTTACACACTTGCCGATCGAAGCAGATGGCCAAGCAGATGGAACCCTGATAACAGAAGCGATCATGAAGGATATGTGGCAGGATATTTTATTGAATCGGCCATCAATCACTATACCCTGACAGACGGCAAAGATTTACGCCTCTACAATGCGGCTAAGAAATTAGCAGATTGCTGGGCTGACAATATCGGTCCCAATCAGGGACAAATCGTTTGGTACGACGGGCATCAGGGAATGGAAATGGCATTGGTTCGTTTCGGCCGTTTTGTGAATGACATGGAAGGAGGCGGAAAAGGCGATCGCTATATAACATTGGCCAAATTCCTTTTGGATAGCCGTGAGGGTGGCAGATCATACGATCAATCGCATGTTCCTGTCCAACAACAATATGAAGCGGTAGGACATGCCGTCAGAGCGGTATATCAGTACTCGGCCATGTCGGACATTGCAGTAGAAACAAAAGATCCCGATTATCAAAGCGCTACAATGTCAATTTGGGATAATATGATCAATAAAAAATATTATGTGACGGGCGGTGTTGGCAGCGGTGATACATCGGAAGGATTTGGCGAGAACTATTCATTAAGTCATAATGCCTATTGCGAAGCGTGTGCATCCTGTGCATTGATGTTCTTCCAGTATAAATTGAATATGGCTTATCACGACGCCAAATATGCCGATTTATACGAAGAAACAATGTATAACGCCTTGTTAGGCTCATTAGATCTGCAGGGTAAAAATTTCTATTATCCCAATCCTTTGTCGGCACCCGGCGACAGATATCCATGGCATAATTGCCCCTGCTGTGTTGGCAATATCCCAAGATCTTTGCTGATGATTCCTACCTGGACATATTTAACTTCCGATAAAGGCATCTATGTTAACTTGTTTATTGGCAGCACTATTCTTGTAGAAAAAGTTTTCGGAACAGATGTTGAGATGGTTCAAAAAACAGAATACCCATGGGATGGACATATAGCTATTACGGTGAATCCCAAAGAAGAAAAAGAATTTACACTCTTTGTTCGCGTGCCTGACCGAAAAACCAGCGAGCTTTATGAGCCGGTGCCTGCGGTAAAAGGCTTGTTATCTTTGTCCGTTAACGGAGAAAAGATAACACCTGTCATTAAGAATGGCTATGCCGAAATCAAAAGGAGTTGGAAAGCAGGGGATAAGGTAGAATTTGAATTACCGTTGGAAGTTCAAAAAATTACGGCTGATCCGAATCTCAAAGCCGCCAATGGGCAGGTAGCGCTACGTTATGGTGCGCTAATTTATAATTTTGAAGAAGTGGATAACGGCAACGAGATCAACGAAGGCCGACTTGGCACAGGCCCTTTGACAGCAGAATGGACTCCCAATTTACTCAACGGCATCGTGCTGATTAAAGGTACGTGGGCTGACGGCACACCGATGGTGGCTGTTCCCAACTATGCCCGCATGAACAGAAACGAACCCAGAGACCCCTCAATCAGAACATCAAGATCAAATGTTTGGGTAAAACAATAGCTGTCATTCAAAAAAACGGCTTTGTATAAGGAGGTTAGACACAGCAATTAGTGCCTCATTGTCATATTATTCAAATAAAAACGGCTTTGTATCCGGTAGCATGCTCCGTTTGTCTTCGAAGAAAAATTTTTCTTCACCAAAGGCAGGTTTGAGTTGGTCAAACCATGTCGCTTTCGGATCGTATTTGGCAAAAAACGGTTTATGTACCCAATTGGGGTTACGTCCCTGAATAAAACGCAGAACAAAAACCTTTTCGCCTCTTACTTCCGAAACGCCCAGTACCTGAATCTTTCCGGCATGGTCGCTCATGCTCGGCCCTCTTACCGTGCGGCATAGTCCACTGACCTGACGATAGGCACGGCGAAAAATCTGCCAGCATTTTTCAAGCGGAAGTTCGAAATATTCTTTCGCTCCGGTATCGCGTGCAATAAACATATAATAGGGAATAAGTGCGAGGTCAACCTGTTTTCGCCACATTTCTGACCATATTTCCGGTCGGTCATTGATGTTTCGCAAGACAGGTGATTGGGTGCGTATCTGGGCGCCAGTCGATCGTATTCGTTTGATAGCTAACTTTACAGAATCTGTCGTCAGTTCACGCGGATGATTAAAATGCGCCTGAAAGGAAAGATTTTTACCGGCGTCCACAATTTTTTGAAAAAGGCTGATTATCCGGTCGCTGTCATCGTCGGTCAGAAATCGGTACGGCCAGTACGAAAGTGACTTGCTGCCAATCCGAATTGTATGAATATGCTCAAAATCAGGAGATAGAAGAGGTAATATATAACTTTCCAGCATGGTGGCGCTCATAATCATCGGATCGCCGCCGGTAAACAAAACATCCGTCACCCCTTTTTTTAATCGCAGATAGTTGAGAAGCAGTTCGCCTTCTTTCATGGCAAATTTCAACTCGTTCATGCCCGAAAACTGCGGCCAGCGAAAGCAAAAAGTACAGTACGCATGGCACGACTGTCCCTGACTCGGGAAGAAAAGCACGGTTTCGGGATACTTGTGCTGTATGCCTTTGAGTTTTATTTCGCCCAGATAAGGAACGTTATGTTCCTGCCCGGCAGGATTTGGATTCAACGACAGGCGAATATGTTCAATAGCCTTTGCAAATGCCTGACGGTCTGATTGTGTGTCGATTAGCTTGGAAACAGTACCATAATGATTTTTAGCAAGCATACCATGCTGCGGAAAGTTGAGAATAAATATCGGATCGGTTTCCACATTTCGCCAGTCAATCAGTTCATTAATCACATAATTATTTGTTTTAAACGGCAAAACGTGGCCTACAATTTCTATATCCCGTTTAATTGATTCGTTCACCAAACTCATTTGCGGTATCGAACGAAAATTCTGTAATGTGTAAAAATTAATTGTGTTCAAGGTCAATTGGGTTTAAATAGACAAAGATACATGAATTTGCAGGCAAAAGCAAGAAAAAGCAGCAAAATTTTTTGTTTAAACCGCCGGATTTGCATTTTTTAACATTCGGCGGCTATTTTTTAACATTCGGCAGTAATTTTTCGTCATTAAGTAAGACTATCTTTGTGAGCAGTAAAAAGAAACAGATTAGTAATATTTTTAGAATAATAGGATGAGAAATTTTACATGCGTACAGGATATTGGTGATGTAAATCAGGCTGTTAAGGATGCTTTGGAAATCAAGAAAGACCGTTTTCGATATGTGGAACTCGGTAAAAATAAAACCCTGATGATGATTTTTTTTAACTCAAGTCTGCGAACACGTCTCAGCACGCAAAAGGCCGCGATGAATTTAGGAATGAATACGATTGTGCTTGATGTAAATCAGGGAGCGTGGAAATTAGAAACAGAACGCGGCGTGATAATGGATGGCGATAAGCCCGAGCATTTGCTCGAAGCTATCCCGGTCATGGGTTGTTACTGCGATGTGATTGGACTTCGTTCGTTTGCGCGATTTGAAAGCAAGGAAGACGATTATAACGAAAAGATACTGAATCGGTTTATCAAATATTCGGGTCGTCCTGTCTTTAGCATGGAAGCTGCCATCCGGCATCCGCTGCAAAGCTATGCCGACCTGATTACCATCGAAGAATTCAAAAGGAAAGAACGCCCGAAAGTGGTATTAACATGGGCGCCTCACCCTAATGCGCTTCCACAGGCAGTGCCCAACAGTTTTGCGGAATGGATCAATGCAGCCGGCTATGAATTTGTCATTACCCACCCTGAAGGTTATGAACTCGACCCGATGTTCGTCGGTAATGCCCGCGTTGAATACGATCAACGGAAGGCTTTCGAAGGAGCTGATTTTATATATGCAAAAAACTGGGCGGCGTATATGGACCCGCATTATGGAAAGATATTAAGCAAAGACCGTGCATGGACGGTCGATTCCGAAAAAATGTCATTAACCGATAATGCTTTTTTTATGCACTGTCTGCCGGTTCGCAGGAATATGATTGTTACGGACGATGTGATTGAAAGCCCTCAAAGCATTGTGATTCAGGAAGCTGCAAATCGCGAGATATCGGCGCAGGCGGTACTCATAAAAATTTTGCAAGGGATGTGAATTAATTGAAAATTAAAAATTAAGAATTAAAAATTAAGGATTTCATCCTTCATTCGGGCAAGTCTGTGATTTGTGAGAAATATTTCAGGAAGTTTTTTGACGTCCGTTTATGCAGGCAAAAGTTGCAAACTTGCGCCGGAAAATGTGTTCGGATGATATTGGAAAAGAAATGTCAGGAACTAAGTAGCGCTATTATCGTACTTTACCCGGATTTTTAGCAATAAAATCCTTCCATCCTGTGTACGATTTTTTAACAGTCGGCCGGCTTGTTTGCAAAAAATGGCAATAAGCTACGGCTAAGCCGTCGGTCGCGTCCAATTGCGGAAGCATATTATCGTCCGATATATGAAGAATATGTTGCAACATGCCTGCTACCTGTTCTTTGGCAGCACGGCCATTGCCTGTAATGGCCATTTTGACTTTGAGCGGTGCATACTCGAAGATCGGTATATCGCGACTTAACGCAGCAGCAATGGCAGCGCCCTGTGCCCTGCCCAATTTGAGCATGCTTTGCACGTTTTTTCCGAAAAAAGGCGCTTCAATGGCCAGTTCGTCGGGAAGATATTCGTCAATCAGGGACAGCGTACGTTCATGTATTCGTCTGATACGCAGGTAATGGTCTTCGAGTTTATTGAGCTGCAACACACCCATCGTTTCAAGATGCGGTTTTCGTTCATCAATAACCAATACACCGTAACCCATTATAATAGTTCCGGGGTCAATACCCAAAATAACACGATCGGCAGACATCACACAATTAACTCTAAAAATGTAAGATTTTTTAAAAAATTTGAACAAAGATAACCGAAATCCCGAAAAAAAACACTACTTTTGGCGTCGAATTTCGAAAGAGGGGGTATTAGCTCATCTGGCTAGAGTGCGACACTGGCAGTGTCGAGGTGACCGGTTCGAGTCCGGTATACTCCACAGAAACAAAAGAGGCGGATGATTCATCCGCCTCTTTTCGCTTTATTCCTTTGTTGGGATATCGGATGTTTCCGTGATTGGCGCTTCAGCAGTTATTTCTTCTTCGACTTCGGGGGTTTCAGAGATTTCTGCTTTTTCAGCCTCAGCAGCTGCCGCTACTTCGGCAGCCTCAGCGGCTGCTTTCTTGGCTGCAGCTATAGCAAAATCGGCACGTTTTTTGGATAAGACGGCGGCTTTTGCTTTATTTACTTCCTTTTCAGCTTCTAACAGCGTTTTTGCGGTAGCTTTTTTAGCTTCTCTTTCTTTGTTTTTCTCGTCTTGTAAAGACAATTTCTTCTTTGTCAGCCATTGCCCGAATTTTTCTTCGGCTGCGGCTTCGTCGAAAGCGCCTTTCTTTACGCCTTCCAATAAATGTTTTTTGTAACATACACCTTCGCGCGACAGTATCATCCGTGCTGTGTCGGTAGGCTGTGCGCCCACTTGTAACCAATACAAAGCTCGTTCAAAATTCAAATCTATTGTAGCAGGATTGGTATTCGGATTAAATGAACCTATCCTTTCAATAAATTTTCCATCTCGTGGAGCCCTGCTGTCTGCGACAACGACCTGATAAAAAGCGTACCCTTTACGACCGTGTCTTTGCAATCTGATTTTAGTTGCCATTTGTTTTTTGAATTAATTAATATTTTTTTTGCATTAGCGGGTGCAAAATTAGTATTTTTTTTCTAAATATGACATTTCGGATAAGAATTAATGCGTAATTTTGCAACAAATATGTTTAGAGTTTAGTTAGATGTGTAAATGAAAACAACTGTTTTATTTGTGTTTTTCTGGGTTTTTGCAGGATTTCTATACGCACAAACGTATGAGGAACTGATCATTAAGAGTTACGATTATGTAGACGCAGACAATTTACCTGCGGCCGAAGAAAGTCTGAAGGCTGCAATGCGTTTAGAGCCTGCCAATAAGTTGAATTTTACGTTGCTGACTAATTTAGGAACAGTTCAGCGGCGATTAGGTCATTTCGACGATGCACTGCTTTCATATACGGCTGCATTGAGTCAACAGCCTAAAAATGAGCTGATTCTTGAAAACAGAGCTACGCTTTACACTGAAATGGGCGAAATGGAATTGGCCATGAGCGATTATCACACGTTGCTTTCAGTCAATCCGAAGCATGAGGAGGCTTTGTATCAGCGTGCTTTGCTTCATATTCAATCGAATAACACACTCCTTGCCGAAATAGATTTTGATCGGATCATGGAAATCAATAAAGAATCCGTGAAGGGGCGATTAGGATATGCAATTTTGGAAAGAGTACGACAAAACTATGTAGAATGTGAAGAAATTCTTAATTACCTGATTAGTAAATACCCCAACTATACACTGCTCTATGAAGAACGTGCTGAATTGTATTTACTGACGAACAGGCGGGGACGTGCCATGACCGACCTGAACAAGGTCTTTGCCGAGACACCTAACCCTTCGGCAGAGTTGTATGTATTGCGCGGTCGTATCAAATTAGCCCAATATGAAAAAGAGTCGGCAGCACTCGATTTCAAAAAAGCACAAGCACTCGGATATGACCCTGCAACCATTGAAAATTTGCT